>ERZ837910.2184-NODE-2184-length-24650-cov-4.306119_pt1 | contig 24650 bp, 22 predicted proteins | sample MGYA00519940_ERZ837910 | MGnify/ENA primary metagenome ERZ837910 (study PRJEB31850, sample SAMEA3708825) | human gut metagenome | biome: human gut; feature: human-associated habitat; material: faeces | place: China | collected 2014 ... | reverse complement strand
GAGGACGCCTATCACAAGCATAAGCGTCATATTCCCAAGCCGCTCATTATCATCGCGGTCCTTGCCGTCGTGTGCGGTGGTGCCTATTGGTTCGTGACGACCGATCCCATGGGTGTTATGCCTGGCTTCTACGACCAGTTTGGCCAAGCTGCACAAACCACCTTCCCCACGCGCCAAAAGGGCGAGGCGACTGAGGACGATACCAAGCAGGACGATTCTGCCGAGGTGGTTCAGGAAGAAACCGTGCTCACCGATGATCAGCTCTATACCAGGCTCGACGGTCTGTATCAGACCATCGTGTCCTACGCTGACGAGGACCAGATCGGCGAGGTCATCGATTCCTTTAACAACGGTTATCTCCGAACGCCGCTGTCCACCCGTCAGGAGCTGTCGCAGAGTGCCTACGCCCTGCGCGACCAGATCAAAAAGACGCAAGATGAGCTCAACAACCTGAAAGTACAGGACGATACGGTCTATGCGGATGACATCGCCCACTTAAAGCAGCTTGCCGAGTGGATGTATGAGCGCGTCGACGTGATCTGCCAGAGCTGGGATATCTCGCTGGCCATTCCCGATGGCGAGTCGATGAGTTCCCACCAAAGCGAGATCCTGGCGCCCATCGCGCAGGGCGGCAACAGCGCGCTGAACCAGTACGATGCCAATGTGGGTTCCTGGAAGCCGCAGCAGCGTTCCTAAAATTAGTTCGCCATAGTCGGCATAACCTACGTGCGCAATTGATGTAAACCCGTGCTTATTGCTACAATTCGTACAAATATGCTTTAAACGCACGAGGAAGGAACCACATGTTTGGTTTTAAGAAAGAGCTCTACACGCCCGAGTATCAGCTTGTCGGCGACGAGTGCGCCGTAATCGAGACGTCGAAGGGTACCATCAAGGTCAAGTTTGACGGCGAGGGCGCTCCCATTCATGTCGCGAACTTCTGCGAGCTTTCCACGATGGGCTTCTATGATGGCCTTAAGTTCCATCGCTATGTGCCCGGTTTTGTTATCCAGGGCGGCGACCCCAATACCCGCGACATGTCCGGCGCCGACGTCGCTGCCGGTCTTGAGGGCCCCGACGGTATGCCCGGTACCGGTGGCCCCGGCTACTGCATCAAGGGCGAGTTTGCCACCAATCCGCGCAACAGCCATGTCGATGGCGCCCTTGCCATGGCACGCTCCATGGACCCCGATTCCGCGGGTTCGCAGTTCTACTTCTGCCTGGGTGCCCAGCATAACCTCGATTCCGGTTACACCGTCTTTGGTACCACGGTCGAGGGTCTCGATGTGATTTCGCAGCTGCGTGCCGGCGACGAGATCGTCCATGTCGAGATCGTTCACGAGTAAAGGGGACTTCCTTGAATAGCCAGCTGATCCAACAGGGCCGCGCCGCTTACCGCGCGGGTGATTTTTCTGCTGCAGCCCAGATGCTTGGGGCGGCAAAGACTCCCGATGAGATTATGGGCGAGGCCGATCACCTTCGTGGCAACGCCTTGATGCACCTTGGCATGTATGCCGAGGCCGCCGAGGCCTATGCCGCCGCCCTCAACGACGGTACCTACGGCAAGCGCGGCGCGCTGCTCACCAACCGCGGCAAGGCGCTCGCCGCCGTGGGCGACTACACGACGGCCGCTCAGGCTTTCTCTGCCGCTACGCAGGATGCTTCCTATGCCACGCCGTTCAAGGCCTATCTGGGCCTGGGCAATGCGCTGTTCCAGTCGGGCGACTATGCCAACGCGGGAACCGCCTTCCGTCAGGCTGCCATCGACGGCGCCAATCCGGCTCCTGCCGCCGCACTCGGCGAGCTCGGTCGTTGCTTCATTAAGCTCGGCCGTCCGGCGGATGCCGTGGAGACTTATCGCACGGCTATCGACTTTGCCGGCCCCCGCGACGACACGCGTGCGCTCAACGCCGGCATGGGTCAGGCGCTTTCTGCCGCCGGCCGTCCCTCCGACGCACTCGACGCCTTTAATGCCGCTACTGCCGATGGCATCTACCAGCTCACCTCCGAGCAGGCCGATGAGCTTGCCCGCGTGCAGGATTCGCTTGCCGCGCTGTCTGCCCAGACGGCTATGGCCACGGCTCCGGCGCCCGCGATGGACGCTCCTGCCGTCGATCCGCTCGATCCTACGGGCGCGACCGGTCAGTTTATGCCTGATCCCTCGGACACCGGCTTCTTTACGCTGTCCGAGTCCGAGATGGTCCAGCAGGACCGTCAGGATCGCAAGCAGGCCAAGGTCCGTCGTCGCCATCGCCATACGGGTCTCAAAGTCTTCATCGTGCTGCTTCTGCTCATTTTGATCGCCGCGGGCGGTCTGGGCTTTGCCTACACGCGCGGCTTTGGCTTCCCGTCTCAGGAGTCTGTCGTTACCGATCTGTTCCAGGCTGCCGGCGACGGTGACGCCGCAAAGGCCGAGTCTTGCCTGGCCTCGAGCCTGTCCGAGGACGCTAAGTCGATGATCATCTCCTCGATTCCGCAGGGTGCCACCGTGTCCGTCGAGGGCATGGATCAGTCCATGACCGCCAAGGTGAAGGCATCGCTGTCCAAGGGCGGCGAGCAGGAGTACACCGTCAAATTCGTGCGCTCCGACAACCATATCGGCTGGGCCGTTTCTTCGCTTGATATGGATTTCTCGGCTGCTGACAACCAGTAGTGACCTTATGGGATTTAGCTTTGCCCGGCGCTTCACCGCAAGTGAGGTGCCGGGCTTGCGCTAGTATGATGAGCTAGTAGTTTTCCAGCAATCATCCAACACATCAGGAGTTGCGTTGTTTTCTTTGATGGATATGTTCTTCGGTCAATACGATGGCGACCTTGCCATCGACCTTGGAACCGCTAATACCCTTGTTTCCGTTCGCGGTAAGGGCATCGTTATCCGCGAGCCCTCCGTGGTCGCTATCGATAAGAACGACGAGCGCATCCTCGCCGTCGGCATCGAGGCCAAGCGCATGCTCGGCCGTACACCCGGCAACATCGTCGCCGTTCGCCCCTTGAAGGACGGCGTCATCGCCGACTTCGATGTAACCGAGGCCATGCTGCGGTACTTTATCGACAAGGCAAGCGAGAAGCGCTATCCGTGGACGCCGCGCCCGCGCGTGGTCGTCTGCGTCCCCTCCGGTGTTACCAGCGTCGAGAAGCGCGCCGTCTTCGAGGCGACCATCACTGCCGGCGCGCGCCAGGCATTCCTCATCGAGGAGCCCATGGCCGCCGCCATTGGCGCCGGCCTGCCCGTCGACAGCCCGACCGGCTCCATGGTCGTCGACATCGGTGGCGGTACGACCGAGGTCGCCGTGATCAGCATGGGCGGCATCGTCAACGCGACGTCCATCCGCATCGCGGGCGATGCGTTCGACGCGGCCGTCGTCCAGTACGCCAAGACCCACTACAACATCGCCATCGGCGAGCGCACGGCAGAGGAAATCAAGATCACCATCGGCTCGGCGGCGCCGCTCGTCGAGGAAGTCGATGTTGAGGTGCGCGGACGCGACCTCCTCTCGGGGCTGCCGCGCACCGTGCGAATCGAAAGCGAAGACGTGCGAGAGGCTCTCGAGGAGCCCATTGCCAAGATGATCCAGGCGGTCAAGGACACGCTCGACGAGACCCCGCCCGACCTGGCAAGCGACCTCATGGAATACGGCATCACGCTCACGGGCGGCGGTGGCATGCTGCGCGGACTCGACGAGCGCCTGCGTGCCGAAATCGGCGTTCCCGTCCACGTATCCGAAACGGCCCTCATCAACGTCGTCGAGGGTTGCGCCATGGTGCTCGAGGTCCCTGATTTCCTCTCGCAGTCATACATGCAACAGAGGTAGCGCTTCATGCCAGGACTCTCGTTTGGCAAACAGAGTCAGAACAGACGCTCGGGCCTTTGGTGGGTCCCGATTGTTCTGATTGTCATATCCGTCATGCTCATCACGCTGTGCGTGCGTTTTGGGAACTCGGGCCCCTTCGCGGTCGCACGTGGCGTCGTGCAGACGGTGACCAAGCCCGTCGAGCGGGTCTGCTCGCTCGTGTCGACGCCGTTCTCCAACATAGGGGCCATTGACGTCGACGAGGAAGTCGCCCGCCTCAAGGAGGAGAACAGCCAGCTGCGCACGCTCGTCGCGGAGCTCGAGGAGTATCGCCAGCAAGACCAGCGTCTCACCGCGATGATGCAGTTCGCGGACATCTACGGCCTGGAGACGCTGAGCGCGGAGGTCGTTTCCACGACCACCGGCTGGGATCGCACGGCAACTATCAACAAGGGGTCGCGCGATGGCGTGCGGGTCGGCATCGCCGTCATGAGCACCTGCGGGCTCTACGGGCAGGTCGAATCGGTGACCGACGCCTCGAGCGTCGTGCGTCTCATCAACGACGCGAATTCCTCCGTCGCCGCCATGGTGCAGAACTCCCGTGCGCATGGCATCTTGCATGGCGCCTATGACGGAACCCTCACGCTCGAATACGTGCCGATCGACATGACCGTGGGCGAGGGCGACATCGTCATCGCCTCGGGAAGCGGTGGCGTCTACCCGCGCGGCATAGTCATCGGTACCGTGCGCACCATCGAGACGGATTCTTCGAAGCTGTATCATCGAATCATCGTCGAGCCCCTCTTCAATATCGAGTCCTGCGAGGAGGTGCTCGTCTTGACCGGTAACGAGACCGAGACCGAGCGCATCCTCAACGAGGAGCTCCTGCAGACCATCATCGACTCGGCCAATTCGGTGAACGCCTCTTCCGCTCAAGTCGGCGCGGTCGCCAAGGCCCTGCTCAACGAGGCAAACGAGGCGTACCGCGCCGCCGAGGAGCAGCGCCAGGCCGCCGAACGCGCCGCGCGGGAACAGAGCGCGGGCAGTGGGGCCCAGGGTGCCTCGGGTTCCGGATCAGGTGGCGAAACGGGCTCCGGGTCCGGCACGAGCGGAGGTGGCGCGAATGAGTAAGCAGGTCGTATACGCCATCACCATCGTCTTGTGCATCCTACTGCAGGCGGGCATCTCCCCTGCCATCGCCATCATGGGCTGTTCGCCCAACTTCCTGCTTATTCCCGTCTTGCTGATCAGCATGCGCTCGGGAACGGGGATGGGGAGCATCGCCGGATTTCTGCTCGGGCTCCTGTACGATCTGATGGGCAGCGGGACGATCGGCTGCATGGCCCTCGTGTTCACGCTCATCGCCTTCATCGTGGGTGTCGCGGGCGAGAGCATGGACCTACTCACTCCCGTCGCGACGATCATCGTCGCCGCGCTCTCATCGCTCATCCTCGAGGTCGGCTACGGCATCGCCGCGATTCTCACGTCCTCGGAAGGCGGCGGCGTGATGTCGACGATGCTCAGCTACTCGCTTCCCTCAGCTTTGTACACGGCCGTTTTCGCCGTGATCGCGCTCGTCACCATCAGCCTGGTGATTGCCGATGACAACGCGGGAATGCCCACTCATCTGGGAGAGCGTCGCGATGGCGGCATGCGCGGCGGTCCACGCATGAAGTCGCGACTCAAGTAGGGAGATGAGTGCATGACGGCAGCAATCTTTGCGGCAATCAGCGTTCTTCTCATAGTCGTGGCCATCGCCATCATCGTCGTCGTCGTGCGATCGGGCCGCCGCCGGCCCACGCGCATCCCAATCGACACGCGCAGCGCTTCCGAACTCGCCATGAGCACCGAGGCCCATGGCGGGCCCGGCGGCGATTCCCAGGGCCCGACGCGTCGTCGCTTCTTCGGCTTCGTCGCCGTCATCGGCGCGTGCATCGGCGCGCTCATCGTCAAGCTGTGGTCGATGCAGGTCATCTCCGGTGCCGAGTACACGGCCAAGGCAGAGGGCAACCGCATCAACGAGTACACGACCATTGCGCCACGCGGACGCATCTTCGATCGCAACGGCGTGGAGCTCGTGGGAAACCGTTCGACCTTCGCCGTGCTCGCGAGTGCCGACGTCCAAAACGACCAGCTGGTGTTGAAGCGCCTCTCCGATGTCCTGGGCATTCCGTACGAGACCATCTCGTCGCTTGCCGCCTCGCAGACGCAGGGGGCGCAGGCCGACCGCGTTATCGCCCTCGATGTCGATGACCGCGCAGTCGCATACATCTCGGAGCATCCCAACGCGTTTCCCGGCGTGCGGATCGAAAGCCGCACCGTGCGCACCTACCCCAATGACGATCTGGCGGCGCATGTGCTCGGCTATACGGGCACGATTTCGCAGGAAGAGCTCAAGCGGGAGGCAAACGGCATTACCTACGAGTCGGGCGATATCGTCGGCAAGGATGGCGTGGAGCAGGCCTTCGAATCGTACCTGCAAGGCGATCGCGGCATCAAACGCGTCGAGGTCAACGCGGCCGGCGAGGTCGTGAACGCCGTCGATTCCGTCGAGCCCGTCCAGGGAAACGACATCCGCATAACCATCGACGCCAACGTCCAGAAAGTCGCCGAGGAGGCATTGCGGCGCGCGTTCGCCGATGCGGCGATGTCGGGCCACGATGGTGCCCGTTCCGGCGCCATCGTCTGCATGAATTGCAATACCGGCGAGGTCATCGCCATGGCATCGGCCCCCTCGTACAATCCGAGCCAGTTCATCGGAGGCATCTCGTCCGACGTCTGGGAGGAAATGACGAGCGAGGATTCCGCCTATCCGCTCTCGAATCGCTGCATCGCCGGTCTGTATCCGGCTGCATCAACCTTCAAGGGCTTCACGGGTCTGGCGGGGTTGGAATACGGCTTCGTCACCGACAGCTCGACGTGGGAATGCGAGGGCACGTGGACGGGGTTCGGCGAGGAATGGCCGCAGAAGTGCTGGAAGACGGAGGGCCACGGATCGATTGGCTTCCATAACGGCATCGTCGAAAGCTGCGACGTCGTCTTCTACGAAATCGCCAAGAACTTCTACCAGTACAACGAAAGCGAGACGGCGCTCCAAGACTATCTCAAGAGCTGGGGCTTTGGTTCCAAGACGGGCATCGAGCTCTCCGGCGAGTCGGAGGGACGCGTGCCCACGCCCGAGTGGAAGAAGAAGTTCAATCGCGACGCACCCGAAAGCCAGGCGTGGTTGCCGGGTGACCTCTCGAACCTCATCATCGGCCAGGGCGATCTGCTCGTGACGCCGCTGCAGATATGCTGCGGATACGCGGGGCTCGCCACCGGCCGCGTCCCCAAGCCCGTGCTGCTGCATTCCGTCATTTCCACCGACGGCACCATGACGGCAGTGGACGGGGCTCGCTACCAGGGCAGCATAGTCCAGCCTGAATTCGACCAGAAGAACATCGACATCATGCGCAGCGGATTTCGCGGTGTCGTCGAGGATGGCTCGGTATCGGGTGTTTTCGAGGATATGGGCATCGCGACTTCGGGTAAGACGGGCACCGGCGAGGTCGCCGGCAAGGACGACTATGGTTGGTATGTCGGCTATGGCCCGACGGAAGCGCCCGAATACGTATGCGTCTGCTGCATCGAGGAAGGCGGATCCGGCGCCCTGTGCGCCGCCCCCGCCGTGCGCTCGGTGCTCGCCGCCGCCTTTGGCCTGTCCGCCGAGCACGTTTCCGGTTCCGCGACCGAGGAGCGCTGATACGGGCATGCCGCAGCTTTCGTTCGGGAAATCCCCCAAGGTCCACGCGCGTACCGCATCGGCCAGCTTGGCCGGTTCGGGCGAGAAGCGCTCGTTTTCGATTCCGGCCAACATCATCTTGCTCGTCCTGGTCGTGCTCATCTTGATCTGCGGCCTCGTCACGTTGTATGCGGTGACGAGGACCGAGACGGAGTATTCGATAACGCGCCAGATCGTCGGCGTCGCGATTGGCGTCGTCGTCATGGTGGGCGTTTGGCTTTTCGACTACCGTCGTCTGGCCAACCTCGTCATCCCCCTCATCGTCCTCGATGCCGTCCTCATCTTGCTGCCGATGGTTCCCGGCCTCGGATACGAGGTCAATGGCGCGACCTCATGGATCAGGGTCGGCTCCCTGTCCTTCCAGCCCTCCGAGCTCGCCAAACCGGTGACCATCTTGGCAATTGGCGCGGCGACGGCACAGTACCAGGGGTCGATCACGAGGGGCATCGACTTCCTGAAGTTGCTCGGCATCCTGCTCATTCCCTTCGTCTTGCTCATGCGCGAGGATCTGGGCACGGCGCTCGTCATCCTCATCGTCGGGTTCTGCATTCTGCTCATCGGCGGCGTCGCGCGTCGCTGGCTCATCATCTCGGTCGTCACGGCAGTGGTCGGTGTAGCGGGCCTGCTCGGCCTCAATGGCGTCGTCAACGATTGGACCGGCGGAGACGTTCAGCTCATCAGGCAGTACCAGATGAGCCGCCTGCTCGTCTTCATCGATCCCGACAATCCCGAATATGCCGACGATGCCTACAACCTCAACCAGGCCAAGATCGCCGTCGGAAGCGGCGAGCTCGTCGGAAAGGGCTGGGGTAACGCGACGCAATCGTCGGGCGGCTTCCTGCCCGAGTCGGCGACGGACTTCATCTTCTGCGTCTTCGCCGAGCAATTTGGCTTCGTGGGAGCGTTCATATTGCTTGTCCTGTACCTTGCGCTGCTCATGACGGCGCTCGGCATAGGACTTTCGTCATCCGATTTGTTCGGCTCGCTCATCGCAGCTGGTATCATGGCGATGTGGCTGTTCCAGATTGTCGAAAACATCGGCATGGACTTGGGGCTCATGCCCATCACGGGCATTCCCCTGCCGTTCATGAGCTACGGCTCGTCGTTCATGTTCACGAACTTCATATGCGTCGGGCTGCTCTTGTCGGTCTGGTCGCGGCGCAACGATGCGATAGGGTAGAAAGAGGAAGGTCGGACACGCTATGCCGAGCATGCCAATTGACGTAAGCAAGCTGTTGAGCGCAATCACGAACATCGGGCAGCAGCGCGACATGCCCTCGCGCGTCGAGCTCGTCTTCGACCCGACGGCAAGCGACGCCCTCGTCGACAAGGTGATCGACGCCTTTGTGGACGTCTCGTCCAACGCCCACGTCACGGACACCGTCCTTTCCGAGAAGGTCCCCGCCTTGTCCAAGGATACCGACCTCGTCGTCATCGTCGGCGGTGATTCGCTGCTCCTGGGCGATGTCGCGCACGCCGCGGAGGAAATCGGCGTTCCTGCGGTCGTCGTCATCGAGCGTGGCAAGACCTATTTCGCCAATGACAGGGGGTCCGCGCAGGCCTACGCCGACATGACCCTCGCGGCCAATTCCGCCCCCACCTTGACCGGTACCGCTCAGGCGCCTGGCGTGGGTAGGGGCATCGACCTCGAAGACCTCGTCGATATCGAACTCGACGGCGATGCTCCCCGTCCGCTCGAGCAGCTCGGAACGTGGGTCGTCCAGAACGTGCCCGACAAGCGCCTGTCGCTCGCCCGCGCGTTCCCGTTCATGCGCCATCCGCTTGCCGTCGAGCTCGCCAAGCAGACGACCATCCAGAACGGTGCCATCGGCCTCGTGTTTTTCGTGCCGGGAGCGGACATGCCGCTCATCGCCCTCAACCAGGCCAAGATGGTGCTCCAGATCGCGGCCGTCTACGGCAAGGAGATGAACAGGGACCGCATTGGCGAGATCCTGGCCGTGATGGCGGGCGGCTTTGGCTGCCGTGCGGTGGCACGCCAGCTCGTCGCCCGTGCCCCCGTGCTGGGCTGGGCCATCAAGCCGGCCGTTGCCGCATCGGGGACGATGGCGATGGCCATTGCCGCGATCGAGTACTACGAGGAGCACGGCAGGCTGCACGGTCTGTCAGAAGTCGCGGCCAAGGCCGCGGAGAAGGCGGCTCCCATCGTCGACAAGGGCGCCGATCTGGTCGGCACCGTCGTGAGTGACGCGACCGCGCGCGTCTAGACGTTGCGGTACGACACTTCGCATCGTTCGCAGAGCTGATCTGATAGGGGAGATCGCGTGCAGGAATCCAATCTCTGGCAACGATATGCGCAGCTTCTCGATCGCGTCGAGAAGCCTTCGCGCTACCTCGGCCAGGAATGGGGCAGCGTCACGCCGGCCGAGAAACGCGAGGCCGACTACCATGCGGTGCTCGTGTATCCGGACACATACGAGATCGGCCAGGCGAACCAGGCCATCGCCATACTCTACGATTGCCTGAACGCCGACGAGCGCGTCTACTGCGAGCGCGCCTATCTGCCTTGGATCGACATGATCGCCCTCATGCGCGCCCATGACCTGCCGCTCGCATCGCTCGAGACGTATACGCCTGTGCGCGATTTCGACTTCGTGGGCATCACCTTGCCCCACGAGCTGTGTGCCACGAACGTCCTCGAGTTCCTCGACTTGAGTGGCATCCCCCTGCATGCCGGCGAGCGCACCGAGGACGACCCCCTCGTCTTTGGCGGCGGGCCGTGCGCATACAATCCCGAGCCCTTCGCCCCCTTCTTCGATGCCATCTTCGTGGGCGAGGGCGAGGAGGTCGACCTCGAGGCGGTGCTCAGGCACCGCGAGCTCAAAGGGCGGGGGGTGTCGCGCGCGCAGATCCTGCGCGAGCTTTCCCGCATCGAGGGCGTCTACGTCCCGGGACTCTACGATGTCGAGGAACATGCGATTCGGGATGATCATCTGGCAAGGGGGTCGCGTGGCTACACGACGGTGACTCCCCGCGATGCGGATGTCCCCGCACGTGTCGAAAAGCGCATCATCCGCGACTTCGATGCGCTCAACGCCCTGCCGCGCCAGATCGTGCCATATTGCGAACTCGTGCATGACCGCCTTGCCATCGAAATCCTGCGTGGCTGCAACCGTGGATGCCGGTTTTGCCAAGCGGGAATGATCTATCGTCCCGTTCGCGAGCGAAATGCCGACACGGTCATCGCGGCCGTGATGGACGGTCTCTCGAGTACCGGTTACGACGAAGTCTCCCTCACCTCGCTGTCGTCTACGGACCATTCGACCATCGAACGGATGCTCAGACGCTTGAACCACAGCTTTTCGCAGACGGGGAAGAGCGTGAGCCTGCCGAGTCAGCGCGTCGACGCGCTCGGCGTCGAGCTCGCGCGCCTTGCCGCGGGCGAGAAGAAGGGAAGCCTCACGCTCGCCCCCGAGGCCGGAACCCAGCGCATGCGCGACGTCATCAACAAGGGCGTAAGCGAAGAGGACCTGATGCGCGCCGTGACGAGCGCCGTCGAGGAGGGATGGCGCGGATTCAAGCTTTACTTCATGATTGGTCTACCAGGCGAGACCGACGAGGACGTGGCTGGCATCGGGGCGTTGTGCAGACGCGTCTACGCCGCCGCCAAAAACGCCGTGCCCGAGGGCGAGCCGCGAAACATACGCCTCAACGTTTCGGTTGCGCTCTTCATTCCCAAGGCGATGACGCCGTTTCAGTGGGACCGCCAGATTTCGTTGTCCGAGATCGCGCATCGTATCGACGTGCTGCGCGCGAGCTTTCCCAAGAAGGGGATCACCTTGCACTGGCATGATTCGGACACGAGCTACGTCGAGGCCGTTCTCGCCCGTGGTGGCCGCGAGTGCGCGGAGCTCGTCGAGGAGGCGTGGCGTCGAGGTGCGCGCTTCGACGCATGGACCGAGCAGTTCACGTTTGCCGCCTGGGAGCAGGCCGGTGACGTATGCGGCGTTCCCATCATGCAACGCGCGAATTGCGAGTATGAGGAGGGCGCTCCTCTTCCTTGGAGCCATATCTCGGCGGGCGTGAGCGAGGAATTCCTGCGCGCGGAGCGAGCCCGTGCGCATGCGGAGTCGCTGACACCCGACTGCACCTTCGCGAATTGCGCGCAATGTGGAGTATGTCCGCTGTACGGTATGACGAACGTCATCGAGGGCACGCGCGTCTTGCGAGGTGAGCGCTCATGAGCGAGGGGTTCCGCCTTCGGGTCAAATATCGGATCACGGGCAGACTCGCTTACCTGTCCCATCTCGAGACCGTGCGGTCGATGGAGCGCGTCGTGCGCAGGGCCGCGTTACCCTTTGCGATAACCGAGGGCTTCAACCCGCACATGAAGATAGCCTTCGGACCTGCCCTGCCCGTGGGGGCGGGGTCGCGTTCGGAATACTTCGACGTGCGTTTGCGTAGCTACGTTGCACCCGATGAGGCGTTGGCGGCGTTGCAGGCAGCGGCTCCGGAGAATCTCATGCCCGTCGAGTGCGCGTACCGCGCCCACGGCGACGATGCGATTGACGTCATGTACCCGGTGAGCGTATGGCGCGCCGAACTCGTGTGCGAGCGGGCGTCTGTTGATGACGTGGCGCGCGCATTCGGGCAGCTCGTGGATCGTGGCTTCATCGAAGTCACGAAGACCAAGGGACGCAAGACGACGGCCAAGCGCGTCGAGTTCGCGGGCAGACTCGTGGATGGCCCGCATGTAACTGCCGATGGCGATGTTATGACGGTCGACTTCTCCACCTTCCAGGGTAACGAGGGGGCGCTACGCCCCGATAAGTTCATCGCCGCAGCCTGTGAGCTGATGGGTGATCAAGTTACCGTCAGGAGCCTCACCCGGATGGAGCTGCGGGAAGCGTAGTTTCCCCTGTTTTCATCGTCGCGAATGGGGCATGATAGCCAACGGGTGCTATGGAGATGTACAGAGCGCTCTGAAATAAAATGAAAGGGAGCACGGGATCCGGGGCATCTCGAGCAGACTCACTGTGAGCGCGATGCGGTTTTGCGAGGACTGTTTGAGCGCGCATTCTATGCGCGCGAGTTCCGCAGCGGCATCGCGCGAACTGTGAGTCGGGTGCGAGAGCAAGCCCCCGGTCCCGTGTGCCCGAAATTTTTCCTTGCCTCGGTTCCATCCTCCTAGTAGACTATTAGCGTTTGCCCCCTCGTGACGGTTCTTTTCCCTTTCCCGCACGAAACGGGCATGTCAGAGAGTAATGAAAGGTACGCACATGTACGCGATTGTCAAAACAGGTGGCAAGCAGTACACCGTAAAGCCGGGCGACGTGCTCGACGTTGAGAAGATCGAAGGCGAGGCCGGCGACAAGGTCTCCCTCGACGTGCTCTTCCTCAACGACGGCTCCAACGTCGTCACGGATGCGGGAGCTCTTGCCAAGACCAAGGTCACGGCTGAGATCATCGATCAGCACAAGGGTGACAAGCAGATCGTCTTCAAGTTCAAGAAGCGCAAGGGCTACAAGCGCACGCGCGGCCATCGCCAGCAGCTTACCCGCCTTTGCATTGTCGACGTGAATGGTGCCAAGGCAAGCGCCCCGGCACCCAAGAAGGCCGTCGCCGAGAAGCCGGCCAAGGCCGAGAAGCCCGCAAAGGCCGCCAAGCCTGCCGCCGAGAAGCCGGCCAAGGCTGAGGCCAAGAAGGCCGCTCAGCCTGCGGCAGATGTCGACTTCAACAAGATGACCGTTGCCGAGCTCAAGGATTACGCCAAGGAGCATGACATCAAGCTCCCGAGCGGCGCCCGCAAGGCCGACATCATCGAGACCATCACCAGCGCAGAGTAGCGAAGGGGGCTGAAGTAGCATGGCACACAAGAAGGGCCTCGGATCCAGCCGCAATGGCCGTGATTCCCACGCGCAGCGTCTAGGCTGCAAGCGTTTTGCCGGTCAGGTCGTGAACGCGGGCGAGATCCTCGTTCGCCAGCGCGGCACGCACTTCCATCCGGGCGAGAACGTTGGTCGCGGCAAGGATGACACCCTGTTCGCGATGGTTCCCGGCACGGTGAAGTACACCAAGGGCCTCAAGCGCAAGGTTCACGTGATTCCCCAGGCGTAGCGCCCTCCCAATCACGCAACAAAAGCCCCGTTGCCATATGGCGGCGGGGCTTTTGTGTAGCTGCTCTGAATTATGGCTAGGAGCAGGGGGCTTTGATAGAATCTATACTTCAAGACTCACCTCTGAAAGGCAGATTTCCATATGTGCGGAATCGTTGGCTATACCGGCACTGCTCCCGTACGTGACATATTGCTCGAAGGGCTGCGCAAGCTCGAGTACCGCGGTTATGACTCGGCCGGCATTGCCGTCGAGACGAACGACAAGATCAGCATCGTGCGCCGCGTGGGCAAGGTCGAGGAGCTCTCAAACGCGGTCGAGGACTGGGATGTCACGTCGACCTGCGGCATCGGTCACACGCGCTGGGCGACGCACGGGCGTCCCACCGAGCAAAACGCCCACCCCCATTCCGACTGCTCGGGTAAGGTGGCCGTCGTCCATAACGGCATCATCGAGAACTTCGTGCAGCTACGAGGCCTGCTCGAATCGGAAGGGCACGTGTTCAGGAGCGAGACGGATACCGAAATCGTCGCGCACCTCATCGAGAAGTACTACAAGGGCGACCTGATCGAAGCCCTCGCGCGCACGACCGATGACCTGCAAGGTGCGTACGGCCTTGCCGTCATGCACGTCGACCACCCGGGCGAGATAGCGGTGACGCGCAAGGACAGCCCGATCGTCGTCGGGCTTTCCGAAGGGGACGAGCCGGCCGCCCTCGTGGCGAGCGACATCGTCGCCATAATGGATTTCACGCGCGACGTCGTCTTCCTCGAAGACGGTCAGTTCGCGTTGCTCAGGCCCACGAGCATCGAGTACTTTAGCGCGCCCGGTCATGCGGTCGAGCTCGAGACCACGCATATCGATTGGGATGCCGAAAACGCCGAGCGCGGCGGCTTCCCCGATTTCATGCTCAAGGAAATCTTCGAACAGCCGCGTGCCGTGCGCGACACTATCAGCGGTGCCGTCAAGAACGGCTACGTGCTCTTCGACAGCCTCGCGCTCGACGACGATGACATCGACGCCATCGACAACGTCTACATCATCGGCTGCGGAACGAGCTACCATGCCGGCCTCGTCGCCCGCGACCTCATCGAGCGCTGGGCGCGTATCCCGACGACGGTCGAGGTGGCGAGCGAGTTTCGCTATCGCAACCCCATCGTTTCGTCATCGACGCTCGTGATCGCCATCTCGCAATCCGGCGAGACGGCCGACACGCTGGCAGCCGTGCGCATCGCCCGCTCCAAGGGCGCGCGTGTCTTCGCCATCACCAACTGCGTCGGTAGCCGCATCACACGCGAATCCGACGGGACGCTCTACGTCAAGGCGAACATGGAGATATCGGTCGCGGCGACCAAGTCCTTTCTCGCGCAGATTTCCTGCCTTGCGCTCATCGCGATGTTCCTGGGCCAGAAGAAGGGGCGCCTGACCACGCGACAGGTCAAGTCACTGTACTACGAGCTGCGCGAGACGCCCTCGCAGATTGAGGATATCCTACAGGACACGTCCGTGATCGAGGAAGCGGCCAAGGAGGTTGCCAAGGCCCATTCAGTCATGTACGTGGGACGTGGCATCGGCTCTCCCATCTGCAACGAGGGAGCACTCAAGCTCAAGGAGATCAGCTACCTGCATGCCGAGGCGTATCCGGCCGGCGAGCTCAAGCACGGTCCGATTGCGCTTCTGGACGAGAACGTTCCCGTCGTCGCCGTCGTGACCGAATCGCCCACGCGCATGCAGACGTTGAGCAACGTGCAGGAGATTCTCGCACGTGGGTCGCGTGTCGTCGCCGTGGCGACCGAAGGTGACCAGGAGGTCGCCGATATCGCCGACTACGTCTTCTACATTCCGCCTATCGCAGATTGGTGCACGGCCATCACGGCAAGCGTGCCGCTGCAGTTGTTCGCGCGCTACATCGCCATCGAGCGCGGATGCGATGTCGACAAGCCGCGCAACCTCGCGAAGTCGGTGACCGTGGAATGACAGGCGCCGCGACTGAGTCGCCCATGACGGGGCTCGGGGTGGACATCGTCGAGATCGACCGCATGGACCGGATCCTCCAACGTTCCCCGCGCTTTGCGTATCGCGTCTTCAGCGATGACGAACGCGCGTATTGCGAGGGGCATCACCGGCCCGCCGTACGCTATGCCACGCACTTTGCCGCCAAGGAAGCCGTCCTCAAGGCACTTGGCACGGGTTTTGCCGATGGCATCGCCTTCACCGACGTCGAGGTCACGCACGATGAGAAGGGCAAGCCAATCGCGCTTTTGCATGGCCGGGCAAAACGGATAGCCGAATCGCTCGGCATCCTGGAGATTCCCCTGTCGCTTTCCCGCACCAACGAGACGGCTGTCGCAAACGCCATCGCGGTAACGGCGGCGACGCGCCCCGTCGTCGAAGAGAAGGTCACGCCTGCCCAGGAACTCGCGATGCGCTTCAGGGAGCTCCGCAGCATGCTGGATGACCTTGAACAGGACATCGAACAGGCTGACGAGGAACCGGAGGACATCGATGCGTGAGCCCCTGGCACTCGTGCTCGGCGAAGATGACATCCGCGCGCTCGTTCCGCATCCCGCATGGGATACGAACAAGTACGCGCGGGGTACCGTGGGCGTCGTCGGCGGAAGCGCGGCGTATCCGGGAGCGCCCATCCTCGCCGCCAGTGCAGCCGCGCGCTGCGGAGCCGGCTACGTCCGTCTCGTGACGACGAGCGGAGCTACGGCCTGCGCCCACGCGCACCTTCTCTCCATTCCCGTTTCAGCATGCGACCAGGGAATCTGGGGCACGCTGTGCGCGACGTCGGCAATCCAGGCGGCGCAGGATCTCGCCAAAAGCGATGTGATCCTCGTCGGGCCGGGCATGGGCACTTCGGATGATTCGGAGCGTTTTCTCGAGGCGCTTTCGCAAGACCGCCCCATGGTCTTCGACGCCGACGCCCTCACCCTCATCGCCCGCAATCACGGTTTGCTCGACATGCCGGCGCGGCACCCGCGCATCCTCACGCCACACGAGGGGGAGGCAGCGCGCTTGCTGGGTCGTAAAATCGCCAATCGCAACGAGGACGCGCTGCAGATCGCCCGTGACTACGAGGCTACCGTCGTCCTCAAGGGCCCCGAGACGCTTGTCGCGACGCCGCTTGGCGAATTGCGCGCCGTCGCCGAAGGCGGCCCCGAGCTTGCCAAGGCCGGGACGGGTGACGTGCTCGGCGGCATGGTCGCGTCCTTTCTCGCGCAGGGGCTCGACGCGCTTGACGCCGCGACGCTCGCGGTGTCCGTCCACGGCCGTGCGGGCAGGGCCGCTGCATGCGAATTGAGCGTCCACGCGGTGATGCCTGAGGATATAATCTGTAAAATTGGTTCCGTTCTCCTGGATCTGGAAGCTGAGGACAACTCGTGAGCACGAACGAGGTCAACTATTTTGGGGCGCATCCCCGCGTGGGCGGTTCGCTCGGCGAAGATGCGATGAACGAGCATGAGCATATCGATCGCAATAAGCTCAAGCTCAAGGAATGCTATACCCGTGAGAACGTCCCGCGTGGGGCGTGGGTCGAGGTCGACCTGAACGCGATCGCGCACAACATCCGTGTCATTCGCAAGCGCGTCGGGCTCGACCGCCAGATCATGGCAATCGTCAAGGCGGACGGCTACGGGCACGGTTCCGTGCATGTAGCCCGCACGGCGCTTAAGGCAGGCGTCGACCAGCTCGCCGTCTCTTCGGTCGAGGAGGGCGTCGAGTTGCGCGAGCACGGCATCGAGGCTCCCATTCTCGTGCTCTCGCAGCCACCCATGCGCGCCATTCCCTACGTTCTCGCGTACGATCTCATCCCCACGGTCATCACCGAGGAATTCGCTCTCGCCCTGGGCGAGGAAGCCGATCTCAACGGGATGGTCGCCAAGTATCACCTTGCAATCGATACGGGCATGAATCGCATCGGCATCTTCTATCTGGACGTGGTGGATTTTCTGCAGTCCATCAACTTCCATCGAGGTCTCGAGCTCGCGGGCGTCTTCACGCATTTCGCGACGGCGGACGAGGAGAGCGATTGGGATTTTCGCATGCAATTGCAGCGCTTCAACGAGGCGCTCCAGCTCATGCGTAACGCTCGCATCGATTACGGTCTCGCGCACAGCGCCAATTCCGCGGCGACGCAGCGCTATCCGGAAAGCTACTTCGACATGGTGCGCGTGGGCATCACGATGTATGGTCTTGCCCCGAGCCCCATTCTGCGCGAAAGCGACGATCTGCGTCCGGCGATGTCGGTCAAGGCCCAGATCATCCAGGTGCGCGAGCCCCAGATGGGCGAGGGTGTCTCATACGGTTTCAACTACCGTGTGGCAAGGCCTGTCCAGATCGCCACGGTGCCCATTGGCTATGCCGACGGCGTGCGTCGCATCCTGTCGGGCCGCATGCGCGTGCTCTACAAGGGACGTCCGTGCAGGCAGGTCGGCAACATCTGCATGGACATGATGATGATCGAGATACCGCTCGACGCATCTGGCGAGAGGGCCGAGATCGGCGACGAGATCGTGATCCTGGGATCGCAAGGGGACTACGAGATCACCGCCGACATGATGGCCGACGAGATTGACACCATCAACTACGAACTCATCTGCATGTTCGGCGCGCGGCTTCCGCGCATCTACGTGTAGCGCATGACGAGAGGCGCGTGATGGCGATGGCGGAACCATTGACGGATATGGACGACCACATCCACAAGTCGCTGAGCGAGGCGTTGGCGGGTATCGATAATTGCCACAAGTGCGGGTTGGGTGACACGCGCACGAACGTCGTTCCCGGTGCGGGCAACCCGCGTGCCAAGGTCATGTTCATCGGCGAGGCGCCGGGCAAGAACGAGGACCTGCAAGGCGAGCCCTTCGTGGGCGCCGCGGGCAAGCTGCTCAACCAGATGCTCGAGCGCATAGGCCTCGCGCGCGAGGACATATACATCGCCAACATCCTCAAGTGCCGTCCCCCCGGCAATCGCGATCCCAAACCAGAGGAAATCGAGGTGTGCACGCCCTGGCTGCGCGAGCAGGTCAAGGCCGTGCATCCCACGGTGCTCGTGACCATGGGCAATTTCTCCACGAAGTTCATCCTGCAGACGAACACGGGCATTACGCGCCTGCGTGGAAAGATTCACGTCACGGGCCCGTTCAGGGTCATACCGACCTTCCATCCCGCGGCCGCGATATACGATCGCAGCAAGATCGGGGCAATCGAGCAGGACTTCGACCTGATCAAGCTCCTACTCGACACCGATGCGGCACGCGAGAAGGCAGGACGAGACGATGAGGAGGCGAATCACGATTGATTCACTGTCGATGTAATTCCGTCGAGGACACCATGAGGCTGGGCGAGAAGGTCGCCGGGCTCGTGCAGATGAACGACTGCATCGTGTTGAGTGGCGACCTGGGCGCAGGCAAGACGCAATTCGCAAAGGGTTTTGCCGCCGGCCTCGGCGTCGATGACGACATCACCAGCCCCACCTTCAACATCCTGTTCGAGTATGTCGGCGACGAGTTGCCGCTGCTGCACTTCGACCTCTATAGGCTTGACGAGGAAGACGAGCTGACTGACATCGACTTCTTCGGCTTGCTCGAGAGCGGGGGCGTATGTCTGATTGAATGGGGCGACAAGTTCGCCGCCGCCATGCCCGAAGACCGCGTTGACGTCAGGATTCTCGTTTCCGATGACGAGACGCGCACGGTCGATATCTCGGGCAACGGCGCGCGAGGCACGCAGCTGGAGGCGCAGCTCGCGAAGGTCCTCGATATCGCATCCTAGGAAAGTCACGGTACAATAGCCAGTCATGCAGCAAAACGATCCATATTCGGTACTCGGTGTCGCCCGGGGCGCCTCGAAGGAGGAGGTGACCAAGGCCTACCGCAAGCTTGCCAAGAAGTACCATCCGGACCTCAATCCCGGTGACGAGCAGGCTGCGAAGAAGATGGCCGAGGTGAATGCCGCTTACGATTCCATCATGAACGGCACGCCCTATGGCCCGCGTGCGAGCGCGGGCAATCCCTATGGCGGTCAGGGTGCGGCTGGCAATCCGTATGCCGGCTATGGCAGCGGACAGGGCGGCCAGGGTGGCCAGCAGCAAGGCGGCGGGCAATACTACGATCCGTTCGAGGAGATGTTTCGCCAGTGGCAGCAGGCGACCGATTCCGACGCCTACCGCGAAGCGCGCGAGGAACAGCAGCGCCAACAGCGCGAGCAGGCGCGCAATACGGCGAATGGTTGCTTCAGGTGGGTCATGCTCATACTCATCATCAACCTCGCCCTCAACATCTTCATGGGCGGATGCTCGGCATGGCGTAACTCGCTGCTCTTCCCCAATGCAAGCACGACGTCAAAGGAGGCGGCGCCGCCCCTCAATGCCAACGGCGGTTCCGGGGATACGGGCTCGTCATCGTCGAGCAGCTCGGCGGCCACCACACAGAGACCTTTCTCGTTTGACGTGATAGATCGCGCAAGCACCGTCATCTACACGGTCGACTTGCCGCACGAATGATGCCGCATGTGAGATGCGCATGTTCTCGCGGTTCAGGAAAAACGAGGATGCTCGGCAGGAGATGAAGCTGCGCTCTGCCGCGACCGCGCTCGCCGCGGTGGCGGTCATCATCCTGGGCGCGGGGTTCTTCATGCTGGTCGCGTTGGCGAGCGGGTATATCAAGACGACCGGCACGTACACGACGACGAAGCTCGTTGCGGGAAGCTACTCGAGCACCGTCGAATGCTCGGGCAGCGTCGAGCCGATCCGCGTGACGGACGTGAACACGAAGGCCGCCGGGACGGTCACGGCCGTTTACGTGCAAGATGGCCAATACGTGAAGCAGGGCACGGTACTGTTCGAGATTCAGGATGCTGGCGCGGACGCGCAGGCGATAACGGCCAGCGTCTCGGGTACGGTGATGAGCATGGTGGTTGCGATGGGCATGACGAGCGATCAGCTCGCGCAGGCGGGCATGGCGATGCAGATCGCGGACATGAACGTGCTCGTTGGCGTCGTGCAGGTGCCGGAGTACGTCTCGGTGCTTCTCGAGGATGGCCAGTACGCGAATGTCACTTCCACCGTGACCCCCGGAGTTCACTACAAGGGGATGCTCACGGGTCTTTCGAAGGACTCCGGTTCGTCGTCTTTGACCAGCAGCGGGCAGGCGCTTTACGATGCGTCGATCATGTTCGACGATCCGGGAAGCCTCAAGGTGGGCGACCCCATCGACGCCCAGATGCGCATCGATGATTTCGGACAGGTGTTCTACGTGCCCGCGAATGCCGTGCGCGAGATAGATGGCACGGCGTACGTCGATATAGTGCGCTCGAACGGCACGATCGAGCAGCATCAGGTCGAGCTGCTGGGCACGGGCGATGACGGCCGCAAGATCATCAAGGGCGACGTGCTGACGAGTGAAACGACCATCCGGGCCGATTTGGGCGAGTAGGAGAGGGACATGAGGGCATTGGCGCTCGATACCGCGAGCACGCAGACGGTGCTCGCGCTGGCGGATCTCGACGAGATTTCGGGAGAGGCCACCCTGCTCGCATCATGTCAGGTCGATGCGCCGCGGCAGGCCAACCAGGTCCTGCTCGCACGGGCCGCCCTCCTGCTCGAGGAAGCCGGGCTCGTGACGGGTGATGTCGATGCCGTCGCCGTGGGCCGCGGCCCCGGGTCGTTCACCGGCGTGCGCATCGGCGTGGCGACTGCCAAGGGAATCGCCTGCGGCCTGGGAGTTGCGCTGTACGGAGTCTCCACGCTCGATTCGGTCGCCTGGCGCGCCTGGCGTGCCGGCGTGCGTGGCAGGTTGGGCGTCGTTGCCGATGCCATGCGCAAGGAAGTGTATCCCGTGCGCTACGAGCTTGATGACGCGGGCGTTACGCGGTTGGAGCCCGACATGGTGGCCAAGCCGGCGCAAGTCGCGCAGGCGTGGGCTGGTGAGGAAGACGACATCACGCTCACGGGCGATGGACTGCTGAAGTACGCCGAATTCTTCGAGGGAGCGTCGTTCGCGTTTGCGCCCGAGGAACTCTGGTTGCCCGATGGCCAGTCTCTCGTCAGCGCGTTCGCGCAGGCATTTGCGACGGGGAAGGCCGGGTCGGGAGATGCCGCGGCCCTCGTCCCCGTCTATACGCGCCTGTCGGACGCCGAGGAGAACGAGCAGGCACGTCTGGCCAAGATGACCGACCCACGCGATGCGCAGAAGCGCGAGCGTCTGCAGCGCGAGATCGAGCGCACCGATCGTGCGATGCGCGTTTCCCGGCCCAAATCCGAGGGTGCGACCGAAGGTGTCGCAACGTACGAGCCTCCCTTCATCCTCGCAATCGAGAGCTCATGCGACGAGACGGCCGCCGCCGTCATCGATGGCGGGCGTGACGTGCTCGCGGATTGCATCGCGAGTCAAATCGACTTTCACAAGCGCTTTGGGGGCGTCGTCCCCGAAATCGCTTCGCGCAAGCACACCGAGGCCATCGTGCCGACGGTCATGTACACGATGGAGCAGGCTGGTCTGGGCTTCGGTGACCTTTCCGCCGTGGCATGCACCATCGGACCGGGTCTGGTGGGTGCGCTCGTCGTTGGCGTGGCCTTTGCCAAGGGGCTGTGCTTCGCGACGGGGCTACCCTTCATCGGCGTGAACCATCTCGAGGGGCATCTCTACGCGAATCGCTACGTCGATCCCACGATCGAGCCGCCATTTGTCGCGTTGCTCGTGAGCGGCGGGCATACCATGCTCGTGCACGTGAGGGGTTGGGGCGACTATGAGGTGCTGGGCAGCACGCTCGACGATGCCGTGGGCGAGGCGTTTGACAAGGTCGCCAAGGCCCTCGAACTGGGGTATCCCGGTGGCCCCGTTCTGAGCAGGTACGCGAAGGACGGAGATGCGAAGGCCATCGCGTTTCCGCGCGCGATGATGCATAGCGGGGACCTGCGGTTCTCGCTTTCGGGTCTCAAGACAGCCGTCATCACGTACATCAACGAGCAGAACAAGGCGGGCATGTCCATCGACATCCCCGATCTCGCGGCGAGCTTCACCGCGGCTGTCGTGGACGTCCTCGTGGCCAAATCGCTCGATGCATGCAAGCAGACGGGCTCGCGCGTCCTGTGCATTGGCGGAGGCGTCGCGGCCAATCCCGACTTGCGCGAGGCGCTTGCGGCAAGCCTCGGCAAACGTGGAATCCGCGTCATCATGCCCGAGCTCTCGGACTGTGCGGACAACGCCTCCATGATCGCCTCGGTTGGCCTCGACCTCTTCGAGGCGGGTGAGCGCACCGGGCTCGATGCCGACCCCCAAGCTCACATGCCCCTGCGCACGAGGGAATAATGGACGAGATGATGTGCCAGGAGGTCTGACCCCTGGCACAGTACTGACCAGACAAAAGCGCCCCGGTGACAATCGTCTGGTCAGGTCCGGCCCTCTGCTTCATGCCTATAAGGTTCCTACAAGGAAATCTAAGTGCAACATTGATAGATAATTTCTTACGGAATGTTAACAAGCATGGCCTCGGGAGATGCTGCGGTCTATTATCAGAGGGTCAATTTTTCGCAGCTCTCAACGAGGAGGCACCAAAGATGAATTTGAAGCCGCTGGGCGATCGAGTCATCATCAAACAGGATGAGGCGGAAGAGACCACCGCATCCGGTCTGATTCTCACGAGCAATTCCAAGGAAAAGCCGCAACGCGGCAAGGTCATCGCCGTTGGCGAGGGCAAATACGATCATGGCAAGCTCATCCCGGTTTCCGTTAAGCCGGGCGATACCGTTATCTACGGCAAGTACGGCGGACAGGACGTCACCGTCGATGGCGAGGAATACGTCATCCTGCGTGCCGATGACCTGTACGCAGTTGTCGACTAAACATCACATGTGAAAGGAATGATCATCAATGGCTGCTAAGAACATTAGCTTTGGTTCCGATGCGCGCAGCGCCCTTGCCGCCGGCGCATCCAAACTCGCCGATGCCGTCAAGGTCACGCTTGGCCCCAAGGGCCGTTACGTCGCCTGCGAGCGCAGCTTCGGCGCACCGCTCATCACCAACGACGGCGTGACCGTCGCCAAGGAGATCGAGCTCGAGGACAAGGTCGAGAACATGGGCGCGCAGCTCATCCGCGAGGCCGCCGTCAAGACCAACGATGTTGCCGGTGACGGTACCACCACCGCAACGCTCCTCGCCGATGTCATGATTCGCGACGGTCTCAAGAACGTGACCGCCGGCGCCAATCCCATCGCCATCCGCACGGGCATGAACAAGGCCGTCGACGCACTGGTCGAGAAGGTCAAGAAGGATGCCAAGGAGGTCAAGACCTTCGACGAGATCAAGAACGTCGGCGCCATCTCCGCGGGCGATCCGCAGATTGGCGAGAAGATCGCCGACGCCATGGAGAAGGTCGGCAAGGACGGTGTCATCACCGTCGAGGATTCCAACACCTTCGGCATCGACATCGACGTCGTGGAGGGCATGGAGTTCGACAAGGGCTACCTGAGCCCCTACATGGTCAACAACACCGAGACCATGAAGGCCGAGCTTTCCAACCCCTACATCCTCATCACCGACCAGAAGATCTCCACCATCCAGGACATCCTGCCGCTGCTCGAGGGCATCATGCAGTCCGGTAAGCCGCTCCTCATCATTGCCGAGGACGTGGAGAGCGAGGCGCTGGCCACGCTCGTCCTCAACAAGATTCGCGGCACGCTCAACGTCGTCGCCGTCAAGGCCCCTGGCTTCGGTGATCGCCGCAAGCGCATGCTCGAGGACATCGCCATCGTCACCGGCGGCCAGCCCATCATGGAGGAGCTCGGCGTCGCGCTTTCCGACGTCACGCTCGACATGCTCGGCACCGCCAAGAGCGTCAAGGTGACCAAGGACGCCACGACCATCGTCGATGGTGCGGGCAAGAAGGCCGACATCGAGGAGCGTATCAACACCATCAACGCGCAGATCGAGGAGACCAGCTCCGATTTCGATCGCGAGAAGCTCCAGGAGCGCAAGGCCAAGCTCTCCGGCGGCGTTGCCGTC
>ERZ837910.2177-NODE-2177-length-24719-cov-4.967564_pt1 | contig 24719 bp, 13 predicted proteins | sample MGYA00519940_ERZ837910 | MGnify/ENA primary metagenome ERZ837910 (study PRJEB31850, sample SAMEA3708825) | human gut metagenome | biome: human gut; feature: human-associated habitat; material: faeces | place: China | collected 2014 ... | reverse complement strand
GCAGCTGCCGGAGCGGTGCTTAAGCCGCAAGGCGGGAATTGTGCGGTATTGCCTTATATTTATTCCATCCGAAAACGATCCATACAGAATGCCCATATAAAAATAAAAAGCACATGCTCTCCTGACTGGCCGGATTTTCCCGGCTGACATGGGGCATATGCTTTTATTTTATCTAATTTGAATTTTGCTGAATTTTGTTTTCGCCCTGATTTTACAGCCAGAACTGCACCAGACGGCTGACATTCTGGTACAGTGCGGGATTCTGGCCCAGAAGGCCCGGTTCCGCAACAAAGTAGACACAGAAGCTGTAACAGATCCCCACGGCAACAGCTGCCAGCATCGCCCCCTGCAGCATGTGCTGCACGGTATGCAGAATGCTGCCCGATGCGGCGGCCTGCACACGCGGGGCAAGGGCGCTTTCGGCCCACAGCCAGACCAATGCGGCGGCGAACAGCAGCGGGGTTAAATAGTCGCTGAGATAGCGGTAGAGCACACCGGCCATCTGGCAGTCCAACGCGGCCAGAATAACAGCCAGCAGCACGGGCAGCAGCACCATGGCGCGCAGGTCTTTCTGCCTTGCCATACGGCGGCGCAGCAAAGGCAGGGCCGCAAAGGCCCACAGCAGCGGCAGGCTGACCAGGGCACCGCCGTAAAATACCTCGGTAATGGTCATACCCATAAAGTTTGTCTGCATTTTGGTACCCGCCAGGTAGGGGAACACCGCCTGCACCACCGGCAGGGACAGGAAATAGGTGAACAACGCCGGGGCCAGCCGCCCAATGCGGAAGCCGCGGTGGGTCATATCGTTGCTGGTCAGGTTGTAATTGGCGCCAAAATCAAACGGCGAGCCGAACCGCGCGGCATTGTAGGCCATCAGCCCCAGGGCTACCAGAATAACCGGCAGAACAAAGGCGATGGCTTCGGTTATTCCCTGCTTGCTGCGCAAGCGTTTTTGCCGGATATACTGCGGCCAGAAGATCGGCAGGCAGAGCACGGCAAACAGCTCCATCTGGGGGCGGCATCCCGCCACCAGCGCCATGCACAGGCTGCCAAGCGCCATGTGCAGCATGATTTTGCCATGGTGCTGCACCGGGGTGTTGGCGGCGCACAGCCACTGCCACAGGGCCAGCAGCACAAATGCCGCGCCGCACAGGATGGCGTATTCATACACCGAGGGGCGCAGCAGCAGGTAGTACACCTGGCTACCGCCCGCAATGCCCGCCGCAGCCAGCAGGCAGGCCGCCGCTGAGGCGGACGGGAACCAGCGCTGCGCAGCCTGCCGCACCAAACCAAACACTGCCAAAATCAGCAGCCAGGCCATCACGATCATTGCCAAGCTGGGCGGCAGGTCCGGTACGCCGGTCAGCAGCTCAAACGGCAGCTGGAACAGCAGGCACGGCACAATGCCAAAGTAAACATAGTACCGCCCCTGATAATAAGCAACATCCCACAAAGCATCCGGGGCCGCGCTCTGACGGGCGGCGGTATCGTAAGGGTTCTGCATCTCCGCCATGGCGGCGGGCGGGTCGCGCTGCAGATCCAGGCGGCCATTCAGCAGGCTGTGGGCCAGAGCGCCGTACTGCGCAGCGGAATCATTCTGCCAATCGCTGATATGCTGGGTGAAGGTGATGCGGCTTTCGCCGTCCCAGTTTTCGACATTATAAAACGAGGTCGCCACGCCGGAGTTGCGGGCATCAGCAAAGGGGGCCGCTGCGGCCAGCAGGCAGAGCATGCAGCCCAGCACCAGCACCGCCGGGCGGTATTTGGCGCGGTGGGTCAGGTAAGCTTCGTGCCACGCGGCAGCGCCGGGGCGCAGCCCCCACAAGGCCAGCAGTGCCAGATACACCACTGCCAGCCGCAGCAGCGAGAAATCCATCGGGCGGGGTACATTGGCCAGAACCGCCTGCACGGTATAGTTCAGGTCATAACTGCGGTACTCTCCGCTATAGCCCTCCGCTTGCAGGGTCAGGGTATCCACCGCGCCGGAAAAATCCAGCGTGCGCACCAGGCTGCGTGCCGCTCGCGGGGCCGCCTGCCACTGCCAGCTCTGGCGCGGGGCGGTGCTGGCTTCGTCGGTACCGGACACCCACAGGATAAACAGCGGGTTCTGATCCTGCGGATAGTTGCCGTCATACTGGTAGACAACGCCATCCAGCGCAACGTTATACAGCGGCTGATGGATGCCGGTAAAGGTAAGGGTACTGTGCTCATCGTTCAAAGCAATCGGCTCCCCATCCGCCGGGGCATCCTGCAAATAGGCGCGCAGGTCAACGGGCTGATAGCCGTGGGTTGCAAAATAGGGTGCGTTGCCCACGAATACTTCCAGGCCGATGGCGGCAATCAGCAGCGCAGCAACCGTCCAAAGTGTGCGGTACCGCCGCCCGCTGCGCAGGCGGAGTAACAACACAGTGCCGCAGGCCCACAGTGCCGCCCCATTGATGGCCAGCAGGCGGAACAGATCAACCCCCTGCGCCAGCCCCGGCTGGGCAAACACACATGCTGCGATGATCCACACTGCCAGCACAATGCCCGGCCCGGCCAGTACATCCGCATGGGTTGCCCTGCGGTCGCACAGCCGCCCCGGCAGTGCCCAAACCAGCACCCCCAACAGGATGCTGACACAAATTGCTGCTGCAAACATAAAAAGCCCCCATACCAAAGTGTATGGGGGTATTATACTATGAATTGCGGTTTTTGTCGATATTGGGGGTGCAGGCGTCCTCTTCCTGCGGGTCGGACGGCTGTTCGCCTGCCCGCTCCGCTTTGCGGTACTGCGCGGGGGAAAGCCCGGTTTCCTTTTTGAACACACGGCTGAAATACAGCGGGTTATCATACCCGACGATCTCGGAAACTTCACCGATGCTGTATTTGGTGCGTTCCAGCAAGCGCTGCGCATTGACGATACGCAGCGACTGGATATACCGTGCGGGCGACAAGCCCACATACTGTTTGAAGCTACGGATGAACCATGCCGTGCTCATGTGCAGGGACTCGGCGTATTCATCCACATTGATGCGGGCAGTATAATTCTCGTTAAAATAGGCGGCTGCAGCTTCGATCTGCTCCCGCGTGGTGCCGTTGATCGACCGCCGTTCCTGCCGCTGGCGGCTGACCAGCACCAGCATCATCTGGAACAGCCCGGCCGTATAATCCCGATAGGCGTACTGGCAGAGCTGCAATTCCTGGATCATGCGGCGGAAAGTATTTTTGTACTCCGGCATAATGCCGCTGTAAAACACATGGCCATCCAGCGGAATCTCATGCGCCTGCAGCACTGCAGCGGCCTCGCTACCGGAAAAATAGACCCAGAACACCTCCGGGTGGTCCTCAAGATAGTAGATATAGCGGCGCTCTTCCTGCGGGCGGTACAGCACCATATGACCCGCTGTTACCACATGCTCGGCATCATCAAACCAGAAGTGCGCCTTGCCCGCAGCGATATAAAACAGCTGATACGCATTTTCATCATACCGCGTAATAGTTGGCAGGCTGGCGTGCTTTTTCAATCGGCATGTTCCGCAGGAATCCACTGTAAGTGGTGCAGTACAGCTGCCGTCCGCAGCCTGGCGGCTGTTGATGGAACCAAAATTGATATACATCTGTGTTGCCCCCTCGTGTTGGCTGGGTAAGACGGGCGCCCCCATCTTTTATGTAGATTGTATAATATTATCCACTATAGTGCAAGTGCAACTGGCCAAATCATATTGTTTTGTTATACTTCTGTTATGATTTTTGCAAATAATATTAGAATGCTTATCAAAATGTTTTTTCAGCTTTTCTGTTTTACCGCGGGGCCACAACAAAAAAGTGCCCGCCTGCTGCAAGGCAGCGTGCGGGCGCTTTCATGCTTATTCCTTTGCTTTTGAGCCGGGATTATTCAATGCCGGTCACGGTATAATCTTTGTCCTCAACGGCTTTTTTCAGCACAGTGTCATCCACCGGCTTATCCAGCGTTACAACAGCGGTACCGGCGGTGTGGCTTACTTCGGCGGCGGAAACACCGTCCAGCGCTTCCAGTGCCTTTTTCACGGTTGCTTCGCAATGGCCGCACATCATGCCTTCAATTTTAATGGTCTTATTCATGGTCGTGTTCTCCTTTTTGCTTGTTTTGTGTGTTTTGCGTTTATGGTCATGTTTGGTGCTGCGAATATCGAACAGGTTCAGCCGCAGTGCGTTGGAAACCACGCAGAAGCTGGACAGGCTCATGGCCGCAGCGCCGTACATCGGGTTCATCTGCCAGTGCAGCAGCGGGATAAAGACACCTGCCGCCAGGGGGATGCCCAACACATTGTAGGCAAAGGCCCAGAACAGGTTTTCGTGGATATTGTGCAGAGTAGCGCGGCTCAGGCGGATGGCGGCAGGCACATCGCTCAGGCGGCTCTTCATCAGCACAACGTCAGCGGCGTCAATCGCAACATCCGTACCGGCGCCAATGGCAATACCAACATCCGCGCGGGTCAGGGCCGGTGCATCGTTGATGCCATCGCCCACCATGGCCACGCGGCCCTTGTTTTTCAGGCTGCGGATCACAGCTTCCTTGCCATCGGGCAGCACACCGGCAATCACTTCGTCCACACCGGCCTGTGCACCAATGGCTTTGGCGGTGCGCTCGTTATCGCCGGTCAGCATCACAACACGGATGCCCATGCCCTGCAGTTCACGCACAGCCTGCGGGCTGTCCTCCTTGATGACGTCCGCCACCGCGATAACGCCCTGCATGGTGCCATCCTTGGCAAAGAACAGCGGGGTCTTGCCCTGGGCGGCCAGTGCTTCGGCGCTGGATGCCATCTTTTGCGGCACCGCCACGCCAAGGGTCTGCATCAGCTTGGCGTGGCCGCCGTACAGGGTACTGCCGTTCAGCACAGCCGTCAGGCCGTTGCCGGGCAGAGCCTGGAAATCTGCCACCTCGGCGGGGGTCAGGTTATCCTCCTGTGCTTTTTGCAGCACAGCGCGGGCCAGCGGGTGTTCACTCTTCTGCTCCAAGGCAGCGGCAAGGCTCATCAGTACCTGCTCCGTCACACCGTCTGCGGGCAGGATATCCGTCACGCGCGGCTCGCCGCTGGTGATGGTGCCAGTTTTATCCAGGGCAACGATCTCGGTTTTACCGGTCTGCTCCAGCGAAACCGCGGTTTTAAAGAGAATGCCGTTTTTAGCACCCACACCATTGCCAACCATAATGGCAACCGGCGTTGCCAGGCCCAGCGCGCAGGGACAGCTGATGACCAGCACTGAAATACCGCGGGCCAAGGCAAACCCGACCGTCTGCCCTGCCAGCAGCCAGACAATGGTGGTGATGACCGCCAGGGTGATGACGGTCGGCACAAACACACCGGAGACGCGGTCTGCAATTTTGGCAATGGGTGCCTTGGTGGCTGCGGCATCGCTGACCATCTGGATGATCTGAGCCAGCGTGGTATCCTGACCCACGCGGGTGGCACGACAGCGCAAAAAGCCGGATTGGTTCAGGGTTGCGGCGCTCACGCTGTCGTCTTCGGCCTTATCCACCGGGATGCTCTCACCGGTCAGGGCCGATTCGTTCACTGCGCTGCTGCCTTCCAGCACCACGCCGTCAACGGGGATATTCTCGCCGGGACGCACCACAAACACATCGCCCTGCTGCACCTGTTCGATGGGAACGGTAACTTCCGCCCCATTGCGCAGCAGCGTTGCGGTTTTGGGGGCCAGGTTCATCAGGCCTTTCAGGGCATCGGTGGTCTTGCCCTTGGAGCGGGCTTCCAACGTTTTGCCCACCGTGATCAGGGTCAGGATGGTTGCGGCGGATTCAAAATAAAACTCCTCCATATAGCCCATCACGGCCATGGCATCCCCCTGCACCTGGGCCACCGTCATGGCAAACAGAGCGTAAGTGCTGTAGCCAAAGGCCGCGGCAGCGCCAAGGGATACCAGGGTATCCATATTGGGGGCACGGTTCCACAGCGCCTTAAAGCCGCTGATAAAGAACTTTTGGTTGATGACCATGATGATAATGGTGAGCAGCATCTGTAAAATACCCATTGCCACATGGTTGCCCTGCATAAAGCCCGGCAGCGGCCAGTTCCATAGCATGTGCCCCATGGAGAAGTACATCAGCACCACCCAGAAGATCAGCGAGGCAATCAGGCGGCGTTTGAGGCGCGGGGTCTCGGTATCTTTTAAGGCATCTGCTGACGGCGCGGCGGACTGGGCGGCAGCGTTTTTAGGGCTTGCGCCATAGCCTGCGGCTTCCACTGCGGCCACAATATCTGCCGGAGCGGCGGTGCCCTCCACACCCATTGAGTTGGTCAGCAGGCTGACCGAGCAGGATGTTACGCCCGGCACTTTGCTGACGGCTTTTTCCACCCGGGCACTGCACGCGGCGCAGCTCATCCCGGTTACGTTATATTGTTCCACTTCTTTCCTCCTGTTCCCTCTCTTTTGCGGTGGTGATTCTATAATTCCTGTGTGATGATTGGTGAGTGGTTTCGCTTTGGTGTTTGAACACGGGTTGTTGATGTTTGAGTTGTTTCTATCCGCACTCCCCTTTTGGTGAGCGGCTAGCCTGCAATTCGACGTATTATTGAGGTTACCATTTCTATCCACACTCTCCTTGCGGAGAGCGATACGTTGGGGGCAACCAAGGCCGATGCGGCATTTCTATCCACACCCTCTCACAGGGAATGACTGGCATTTATTCATGGTTCTGGTAATGTTACACAAACTTTTACCGATGTTTGTGAACAGAAAAACAATCGTACTGGGCACTGGCATGGCATTTTTGCTGGCTCAAACACTCGTGCATTTATTTCATGTTCTGCTTCTGCTATTTTGTGCAGGCAATGCTTATTTCATCAGTTTCTGCAGCGTTTTCAGCAGCTCATCCACAACTTCGTCATTCCCGGCACGGATATTATCCGCCACACAGGTGCGGATATGGTTTGCCAGCAGCTCACGGTTGAACGCGTTCATCGCCGCCGTTACCGCCGCCGACTGCACCAGAATATCCGGACAATACACTTCGTTTTCCACCATCCCACGGATGCCCCGAATCTGCCCTTCGATCCGGTTCAGTCTGTGGACCAGGCTTTTATACTCTTCTTCACTGCGATGCTTTGTTTTGTGTGCACAGCAGCAACACGGTTCCTTCTTTTCGTTTTCCTGCATTATGTTACCCTCCCATCACATGCAAGGTACCCCGGCGGGGTATATTCACTATATACCCCGCCGGGGTACCTTGTCAAGCAGATAATATAATATTTTTATATTATTTTATGCGAGAGTTTTTTACTATAGCAATTTTTAAAATTAAAGCGGATATCCGCATGAACACCCCCCTGAACAGTCAGAAAGAGAAACATTCCATGCTCTCCTTGCGGAGAGCGACCAGCAGCGACACAGGGCCGCGCCAATGCGGCCCGATTTCTATCCACGCTCTCCTTGCGGAGAGCGACATCAACACAGATGGCTGCAAAGTTTTCCGAGCAGTATTTCTATCCACGCTCTCCTTGCGGAGAGCGACTCGTGCGGCAACGCGAACAATTGGACGGGAAACGCATTTCTATCCACGCTCTCCTTGCGGAGAGCGACGTAGGTGGTCGCGTATTTTTTGGCACCCCAGGTCATATTTCTATCCACGCTCTCCTTGCGGAGAGCGACCCCCAACACCGATATTATAATTTTGGACGAGTATCAAATTTCTATCCACGCTCTCCTTGCGGAGAGCGACGTAATGGAGGTAGCGATCTGCGCCGCCTGTCGGAAATTTCTATCCACGCTCTCCTTGCGGAGAGCGACCTCTGCCGTATTCTGTTTAGGCGCTAAAGCTGAAAATTTCTATCCACGCTCTCCTTGCGGAGAGCGACGTCTTGCCAGACTGATCTGGATTGATACCGGATATTTCTATCCACGCTCTCCTTGCGGAGAGCGACAGATGTACATTGGTACAAAAATCTTTTAGGAGATATTTCTATCCACGCTCTCCTTGCGGAGAGCGACGTTTGTCTTATGTTACTAATGTGTTTATGGTCATTTGATTTCTATCCACGCTCTCCTTGCGGAGAGCGACAATATCCCGCCTGATAGTGTCTTAATTATAGATATTTCTATCCACGCTCTCCTTGCGGAGAGCGACCGTCTTGGTCTGCTCGGTTGGTTGCGTGTGCTTATTTCTATCCACGCTCTCCTTGCGGAGAGCGACTCCGGGCACCCTCATACACACGACTTGCGATAACATTATTTCTATCCACGCTCTCCTTGCGGAGAGCGACATCCTTTATCCTGATAGTGCTCCCCAAAATTGGGCCATTTCTATCCACGCTCTCCTTGCGGAGAGCGACCAAGCGGCGGACATATCTGCAAGGCGAGAAGCAAATTTCTATCCACGCTCTCCTTGCGGAGAGCGACTAAAAGTGGGCCGCAGCAATCGCAACGAAAACGCATTTCTATCCACGCTCTCCTTGCGGAGAGCGACCGTCTCGGTTTGCTTGGTTGGTTGCGCGTGCTTATTTCTATCCACGCTCTCCTTGCGGAGAGCGACGCGTGTCGTGGACGGCTCCAAATCTTCTATCGAGATTTCTATCCACGCTCTCCTTGCGGAGAGCGACTGGTGGCTTCGGTGCTGGAAATTGGCGGCTCGCGATATTTCTATCCACGCTCTCCTTGCGGAGAGCGACTTTGGAGAGGGTGATTAAATGCTTACATTGATTCAATTTCTATCCACGCTCTCCTTGCGGAGAGCGACCGTATCAGCGCGAGATAGACCAAAAGAGTAGTAGCATTTCTATCCACGCTCTCCTTGCGGAGAGCGACTCCGAAGTATCCGAAAGAGAGCCGCTGGCAGAGGATTTCTATCCACGCTCTCCTTGCGGAGAGCGACCTGGTCGTTATTGTCTTTTGCTTAATATTAGTAAATTTCTATCCACGCTCTCCTTGCGGAGAGCGACCGTAAGTGTCATACAGGCCATACAGTGACGGCTTATATTTCTATCCACGCTCTCCTTGCGGAGAGCGACCCAGAAGCGGCACATTCCGAAACACCCAAAGAACATTTCTATCCACGCTCTCCTTGCGGAGAGCGACAGGTAAAAGCACAACCTTAACAAGAATTGCGTAATTTCTATCCACGCTCTCCTTGCGGAGAGCGACCCTATTATCCCAAACCATGCCAGCTTCATCTATAATCATTTCTATCCACGCTCTCCTTGCGGAGAGCGACACTCCGGCCATGACCAGTTAGCATTATTACTCGATTTCTATCCACGCTCTCCTTGCGGAGAGCGACTCTGCTTTGTCGCATTCTGTTCCGGCGCTAAAGCCATTTCTATCCACGCTCTCCTTGCGGAGAGCGACTCTTTGCTCTCTATTTGCCCCTGTCGGGCTTAAAATTTCTATCCACGCTCTCCTTGCGGAGAGCGACGGGTTTTTATCCTCTATCCTGATAGTGCTCCTGCATTTCTATCCACGCTCTCCTTGCGGAGAGCGACGGTGGTTGCGTTGCTGGCAATTGGCCGCTCGTGATATTTCTATCCACGCTCTCCTTGCGGAGAGCGACGTCGGGTTGCGTTTTTTTGATGTATCATTATTTCTATCCACGCTCTCCTTGCGGAGAGCGACCGCGTTGTCACTGCCTTTCGGGGCAGTGTGGATAATTTCTATCCACGCTCTCCTTGCGGAGAGCGACCATTGACACCAGCAAGGATGTCATCAAGACTGCTAATTTCTATCCACGCTCTCCTTGCGGAGAGCGACCGATTCGCTAACTGATGACGTGTCAACTGGCGGATTTCTATCCACGCTCTCCTTGCGGAGAGCGACCAAGTGTTTCAGCGCATTGCGAAGCCTTTTCGTATTTCTATCCACGCTCTCCTTGCGGAGAGCGACGTCTGTTCTTCATGAGTTTCAACCTCATTCCCAACATTTCTATCCACGCTCTCCTTGCGGAGAGCGACGTTTAAGCTTTGATGGATGAAGATATGATTATCGAGATTTCTATCCACGCTCTCCTTGCGGAGAGCGACGTTGGGCCAGCCAGGGGCCGCTGGTGGGGTAGGAAATTTCTATCCACGCTCTCCTTGCGGAGAGCGACGCGCCACGTCCCGCCATATACTTAGCGTGGATCACATTTCTATCCACGCTCTCCTTGCGGAGAGCGACTATATCAGATTCAGATATTACATGTGCATTTGGTATTTCTATCCACGCTCTCCTTGCGGAGAGCGACACCGTTTTGGCCGTCCTATTGATGTTCAGCTTGTATTTCTATCCACGCTCTCCTTGCGGAGAGCGACCTCCTGAGGGATAGTACCATTCAACATATTCTGGATTTCTATCCACGCTCTCCTTGCGGAGAGCGACTTATCCCAGACCATGCCGGCTTCGTCAATAATAAATTTCTATCCACGCTCTCCTTGCGGAGAGCGACATATTGTTGCCCGTATCTATCTTCGTTCACACGCAATTTCTATCCACGCTCTCCTTGCGGAGAGCGACAACGCTAATTGGTCGTGGCCTGAATATTTTAATATTTCTATCCACGCTCTCCTTGCGGAGAGCGACGCGCTTCGCAGACCCAAAAGTGCCAACAAAATCATTTCTATCCACGCTCTCCTTGCGGAGAGCGACACGCTAATCTGAGACGTCATCGCGGTGATAACGATTTCTATCCACGCTCTCCTTGCGGAGAGCGACCCCCCAGCCCCCCCAAGGCAAGAGTTCTATAACAGATTTCTATCCACGCTCTCCTTGCGGAGAGCGACCTAGTACTGGCCCGTCTTTGGCTAGTTTTGATGATATTTCTATCCACGCTCTCCTTGCGGAGAGCGACAAGCTTAAACCTCCCATCCAAACCCATAGAAAGGATTTCTATCCACGCTCTCCTTGCGGAGAGCGACGTGAGAGTTACTTGCAGATTTTGCACATCAGAGGAATTTCTATCCACGCTCTCCTTGCGGAGAGCGACCCGCGCTGAACCGCGACCTGCTGATGGAGCAGGAATTTCTATCCACGCTCTCCTTGCGGAGAGCGACCTCTGCCGGGCAGACCAAGTTGCCCACGTTTTCCAGCACATTTCTATCCACGCTCTGGAAACAGTGTGTGAGGGGCGAAGCAGGGGGCATTTCTATCCACGCTCTCCTTGCGGAGAGCGACCGGGTTGATTTTTTTTTGATGTATCATTATTTCTATCCACGCTCTCCTTGCGGAGAGCGACTGAAGAAGATATGATTCTGGAAGAACAGACGGAACAATTTCTATCCACGCTCTCCTTGCGGAGAGCGACTTACACTAATTCAGAAACTCGCCCATCTGTGCCTTATTTCTATCCACGCTCTCCTTGCGGAGAGCGACGTTGTAAGCTCGGCAGGAACAACCGGAAAATCGAACATTTCTATCCACGCTCTCCTTGCGGAGAGCGACACCCAGTTTTGGCAGTGACATCCGAAGTATCCGATTTCTATCCACGCTCTCCTTGCGGAGAGCGACATGAGTGCACAAGTTTTGCACCAAATCCAAAGACATTTCTATCCACGCTCTCCTTGCGGAGAGCGACAAGACCGGAATATTTCTTTGCTTGACATTTCATCATTTCTATCCACGCTCTCCTTGCGGAGAGCGACTTAGAAGTATGTATTTTGACCCACCAAGTTTGATTATTTCTATCCACGCTCTCCTTGCGGAGAGCGACTACATTATGATAATTACAATCTGCATTGCGTTGAAATTTCTATCCACGCTCTCCTTGCGGAGAGCGACACACCAGCAAGGATGCTATCAAGGCTACTAGAAATTTCTATCCACGCTCTCCTTGCGGAGAGCGACCTACTAGTCTTGATGATATCCTTGCTGGTGTCAACATTTCTATCCACGCTCTCCTTGCGGAGAGCGACTGGGTCTTGATGGGAGGTTTAAGCTGTGACGATATTTCTATCCACGCTCTCCTTGCGGAGAGCGACTGGCAACGTGGCAGTCGTATCACGTACGTCGAAATTTCTATCCACGCTCTCCTTGCGGAGAGCGACACGCGTGAAACGGTTCCAGGCGGCAGACATGTCATATTTCTATCCACGCTCTCCTTGCGGAGAGCGACGCACCTCCTTATAATTTAATGATAAATCAAAAAATTTCTATCCACGCTCTCCTTGCGGAGAGCGACCTGTTCGTCCAAAATCAAATCTTCATCCATCATCATTTCTATCCACGCTCTCCTTGCGGAGAGCGACGGAACAATCCTCAAGTTACAATGCGTACTTGGAGCATTTCTATCCACGCTCTCCTTGCGGAGAGCGACTCCAATACAAGCGAACATCTGGAAGTTATAAAGATATTTCTATCCACGCTCTCCTTGCGGAGAGCGACAGGGGAATAAGTTCCAGAGCGGCAGAAACAGGCAATTTCTATCCACGCTCTCCTTGCGGAGAGCGACTAAAAACGCCTTGCGTTAAATTGTCAATCGAAGTATTTCTATCCACGCTCTCCTTGCGGAGAGCGACAGCACCTCCTTACTACAATTTAATGATACATCAAAAATTTCTATCCACGCTCTCCTTGCGGAGAGCGACGAGTGAAACGGTTCCACGCGGCGGACATATCATATTTCTATCCACGCTCTCCTTGCGGAGAGCGACAAAGGAATGAATGCACGAGTTTTGCACCGAATCCAAATTTCTATCCACGCTCTCCTTGCGGAGAGCGACAAGTTTAAACCTCCCGTCCAAGCCCATAGAAAGGATTTCTATCCACGCTCTCCTTGCGGAGAGCGACGGGGGCCGGGTCTGTCAGGGGAATAAGTTCCGGCATTTCTATCCACGCTCTCCTTGCGGAGAGCGACAACATGCCTATCAGCTTGTTTTGTGGGTGTTGCGTATTTCTATCCACGCTCTCCTTGCGGAGAGCGACATAGTCGAGAATAGACCCCGACCAAGTGCCGGGATATTTCTATCCACGCTCTCCTTGCGGAGAGCGACAATCATCTATTGAGGAGGTTTCTAAGTATGTCGTCATTTCTATCCACGCTCTCCTTGCGGAGAGCGACTTGACAAGCGTTGTCAATTCAACGGGGACAACGGGATTTCTATCCACGCTCTCCTTGCGGAGAGCGACTCTTGTTGTCACTGCTTTCCCGGGCAGTGCGGATATTTCTATCCACGCTCTCCTTGCGGAGAGCGACCTTAACAGACCGCCGCCATTGACAAGTAGGGCAAATTTCTATCCACGCTCTCCTTGCGGAGAGCGACGAGGTGTTCTATATGGGTGTTACGGTCTTAGGATTTCTATCCACGCTCTCCTTGCGGAGAGCGACTGTTTCGTCAGAACTATGAATGCTTTGAGTGGATTATTTCTATCCACGCTCTCCTTGCGGAGAGCGACGGGCCGCGCCCCCAGCCCCCCAAGGCGATATTTCTATCCACGCTCTCCTTGCGGAGAGCGACAAGTATCTGTTATAGTGCCGTCAGGCTCTTTATATTTCTATCCACGCTCTCCTTGCGGAGAGCGACTTCATGAAATAAGAAATGCCCTCGCAGGATTTTCTATTTCTATCCACGCTCTCCTTGCGGAGAGCGACCCCTTAAAGGCAACTAAAAACAGCTCCTTTCATGAATTTCTATCCACGCTCTCCTTGCGGAGAGCGACCAAAAGATGGTTCCTTGTTTTATAATCTATATCGAGATTTCTATCCACGCTCTCCTTGCGGAGAGCGACGGATTTGAAATACAAGAGTGACCAAACTATTTTATTTCTATCCACGCTCTCCTTGCGGAGAGCGACGTTAATTTATAAGGATTGACATATTTCAAAGTAGCATTTCTATCCACGCTCTCCTTGCGGAGAGCGACGTCAGCAATCGAAAACCAGTACAGCGCGGAGGAAAATTTCTATCCACGCTCTCCTTGCGGAGAGCGACGGAATTCCGAACCAGGTGGGAACTTGGGAAGTCATTTCTATCCACGCTCTCCTTGCGGAGAGCGACCACCGGCGGGCTTTGGCCCGTCGGTTATTTTATAAATTTCTATCCACGCTCTCCTTGCGGAGAGCGACTGCAGCGGCAAATTGAGTTTGAGCGGTATTCGGATGATTTCTATCCACGCTCTCCTTGCGGAGAGCGACCCAATGACGGGACCACCAAAGCGCAGGATAGGTACATTTCTATCCACGCTCTCCTTGCGGAGAGCGACCCACTGGTGGGCAAACGTTTGAGATCAACTTAAATTTCTATCCACGCTCTCCTTGCGGAGAGCGACGGTGAGAGTAACTGTGCATACCTGCCGGGATGTGAACATTTCTATCCACGCTCTCCTTGCGGAGAGCGACTTCATGGGGTGGATTTTCAGAGTGCATTTATGCATTTCTATCCACGCTCTCCTTGCGGAGAGCGACTCTTTAACGACCGTGTTGCACTGATACCACATCAGCATTTCTATCCACGCTCTCCTTGCGGAGAGCGACTACTGAAATGCGTGTGGCCTTGGACGACATTAAAATTTCTATCCACGCTCTCCTTGCGGAGAGCGACAGCAAAAGTGCACAAAACAGTGGGGGTACTTTTGCGCATATGAAACAAATTTTTTGGAGATTGCATCTTCATGCTGACAGGCAAGGCTGTATTTTACCCTTTCTGCCCCTGTTTTTTCCATATTTTCTGGTGCGAAGGAACCGGGAATTTTATGATTGCCTTCCCCTCGCACTAAGCAAACAAGATTCCATCCTGGTCAAAATCCGGGTGCAGACCCACATGCTCGACTTTGCTTTTGTAATGGTTTCCCAATTGATAAAAGCGCAGGCTGTCCGATTCCGAATCGATCAGTTCGGTCAATTTTGCTTTGAACATCGTGTATTGCGCGGCATCCAGCAGGCACTCAAATACGGAGTTTTGCACCCGCTGGCCGTAGTCTACACAGACTTTTGCTACTTTGCGCAGCCTGCGACGACCGGCGGCTGTTTCGGTGTTGACATCATAGGTTACAAGCACCAACATAACGGCACCTCACTTCCAGAAAAACGGTGGGTACACTTCCAGGTCGCCGCGCAGAGCACGGGCCAGCAAAAGCGCCTGAACATAGGGCACCAGCCCCCAGGGCAGTTTTTCTTTCAAAAACGGATGGGTGATCTCTTCTTTCTTTTTGTTCTGCCATGCGGTCAGGAAAGCTTTGCGGCCATCATCCGTCAGCAGTACGGCACCATTTTCCTGTTTTTGCAGGTGTTTTGCCGTGATGATCTTTTGATTGATGCAGCTGATGACCAGCCGGTCTGCATAAACCGCCCGCAGTTCTTCCATCAGGTCAAGTGCCAGACTTTTGCGGCCGGGGCGCGGGCGGTGCATAAAGCCAACATAAGGGTCCAGGCCCACAGCGGTCAAGGCGGATGCACACTCCCGCGCCAGCATGCTGTAGGCAAACGAAAGCAGCGCATTCACATTGTCCAGCGGTGGACGGCGGCTGCGGCCCTCAAACACAAAATCCTGCTTTTGCTGCAGAATCAGGTCATTCAGGCAGTCAAAGTAGCGCTGGGCTGCCTCGCCTTCCAGGCCGCGCAGCTGTTCCGGATCATCGCTGGTCTGTATCAGCGGCAGCGCGGCGGCCAGCTGGGTGGAGGTGCGTTTCAGTTTTTTGACCGGGACACGCTGAGGATGATCGCGGGTTGCGCGTTCCAGCACCCAGCGTGCGTTATACACTTTACCAAGGATAAAGCTCCGGGCATAGCGACAGCTCTGGGCCGGGTCATCCGACACGCGGTACTGCGTCTGACGCAGCAGCACATTGCCGCGTTCTTCCCCCACGGTGCGGGCCTGAAATCTGCCATACGGGTCAAAAAAGCAAAGGTCAATGCCCCGCCGGGCACAAGCTCCCATCAAAGCGGGGCTGGCACCCGCGTAAGTAAAGCAGACGATGCCTTCCAGCGTATGCAGGGCATAGCGGTGGGTTTCCTGCTTATTGCGGGTAACAACAAGGTTTTCGCCATCCAATGTCAGGTAAGCGTCCTCATTGATGACAAACAGAGTGTTGAGCAGCTTTCTCATGGCGCGCCCTCCTCAATATGCTCCCGCAGATACGCCGCCGGGTCTGCCTGCTGATACAGCGCCGGCAGGCAAAGCTCTTTCAGTGAGCAGGCATTGCAATGCTTGCCGGGTTTGCTTTTTGGGGTATAGCCGCGCGCAAACAGGCGGTTCATCTCATCCGCCATGGTCTGCGCGGTGCTGCGCAGTTCCGGTGTCAGGGAAACATGTTCCCGCTGCCGGGTTTCTTCATAAAAGATTTCCCCTTCCGGCACCTCGCACACCAGCATTTCTTCCAGCGCCATGGCCTGTGCGCAGAGCTGCAAACGGTCGGCATCGTTTACCTTGCTGCGGCCATGCTTATATTCCACGGGCATGGGCTGCCACAGGCCGCGGCGGCCCTGCAATGACACGCCGTTTGGATCCTTGTGAAACTCTACCACATCGCAGTCGCCGGTCAGTTTTAAGCGGTGGCTGACGACCCTCATACCGCGGGCGATCAGCAAATCGCCGCGTTTTTCCGTCAGGGTAACATCATGGCAGCGGGTATGCTGCAGGTGGCCTTCGGCGGTGCGTTGGTTTTCGGACCATTGTTGTTCCAAGTACGCAAGTGCCCATTGGCGGCGGCAGAATGCAAAGTGCTGGATGCCAGACATTTGCAAATAGTCATCAGTATTCATCATACACTTCCGGTGTCAATCCGTTCAGAGTATCGCAAGTAATATTATAATCTTCCACCCGGTGTGCTTGTTCCACACTTTCTTTTCGCTCCACATGCAGACAGCGATGGACCTTTGCCGAGGAATACTGTCCGCTTTTGCAGTTATGACGCCACCAATACAGGCGAACCACCTCCATACTGCCATCCGGGCGGGCAGAGGAAATATCGTTTTCAAACAGTGTGCGCAGCGTTTCTTTGATGATTTCTGCATCTTCATCTGTAAAGCCAGTCTTTTCTGCCAGCTGGCAGTTAATGCTGCCAAAGGTTGTGTACACGCCAAAAGCCACACGGTGCTTCATACCCATGGTATCGCTTGACTTCTTTTCGCCAGTCGTACCGTTCACGCTCTTTGTGATCTGGATATCATCGACATCAATCGGGTCCACGCTGAAAGCCGGATGAATAGATACCGGGCCGCGCACGCCAACGGAAACACCATCGCCCTTGGATTCTTTCCCCTTAAAGGCAAACACCTGGCCAAAGCTGCGCACATCCAGCCAGGTTTCACAGGCAGCCTTTGCATAAGCATCTTTATCTTTTTCAGCCTTTTTCACTGCTGGGCAGCCGTCTGCACGGTCTTTCAGGCTTTTGAAGCCATCATTGCAGCGGTCGTCCGACTGGACAAACACATTCTGGCCAAGGTCCATCATGCGGTTGCGGATCTTGCGTTTCAGGCACACATCCGAAATTTCACCCAGTCCTTCATACGTTTCGCGCGGGCGGTTTCCGTTCAGCGGGTCACCGTTCGGGTTCGCATGGTTTACAGCAATCACCAGTGCAAAGTCGATTTTATTCTGCAGCACAGCCATCTTTTATTCCTCCTGCTTTTTTGCTTTCGCTTTATATTCTGCATTTTCGGCCTTAAAGTCCATCATCTGGTCGGCATAGCCAACCAGATACAGCTCACCAAGTCTTTTGTTCGTAAAGTTTTCTGTGCCAATCTTATGTAATAATTCTTGCATCATCGCATACCTTTGGCTATCCATTCCGTTACGGTTTTTCATTCTGTTCAGGTACGGATTTAATTTTTTATCCAAAAGAAGTGTTGTTGTTGCCGGGTGCAGAGCAAACGCGGTTCTTAAACGCTCTGCATTTGTCAAACGTTTTTCGTTCTCCTTTCCTAGCTGAATCAACGCCCGTCTTTCAATCTGTTCTGCACAGGCTAAAATTCTCCCAAACAAATAGTTTCGGTCTTTAATGGTTTCATCAACATTCATCGGATAATCCACCTTCTTATTTCTATGATAGTACCCACGCACAAGGGCGCAGGCAATGTTTTGTGTTTTTTGTTGTTCCCAATAATCCAGGCCAATGCTGTTTGTTGCCCGATCTACCGCGCTGATCATCAAATCCCGCGGGAAGCGCTCCCCATTGGTAATACAGGGAATCAGTCGTTCGATTGTCGCTTGTTTCAGCTTTGCATCCACTTTTTCGCCATAGGCTGCTTTTGCAATGTCCGCCGGGGCAGGCGCGCCAACAAAGACAACTTTCTTGATCTTGGGCTTTTTGCCCAGTTCCGTCGGCTCCTCTACACTGCGGTATTCCAGCTGCCATTGGAACGTATCGTGCCAATCCTTTATATTGGCAAGCAACTTAGAGCCCTGCAGTTCCTGATAGTACCGGATGGACAACCGGCCAGGTGTAGCAGAATCCAAAATCATGACCGCCGTTTGGGAATTGTCCTTCAACTGGTGCTGATACCCCAGAATGGCCCGGTTAAACTGCCGTGCAATTTCTTCTTGGGTATCCGCAGGCAACCTTTCTGTATCTTCCTCAAAATCGTCCCAATCATCGCCTGCTAGTGGATTATATTCCTGGGCAATATCGAGAGTATCCCCCAGCACATTGGGTACTGCTTCGTTCTGTGTTCCCCAAACAAGTACAGTCTGGTCCCCTGTATTTACCCCTTGCTTGCTGACCAACCATCGCAAGGCGCTGTGTGCCTTTTGGGTTGTTTCATAACCAATCGAAAGTGCCTGCGCTGCATCCGCAAAGCGCCCGCGGTAAGTATAATTCGTATTGTCATTGCTGGATATCAGCTTTGCACGGTCACCTGGGTTGCGAATCTTATACGGGCTTAATGTAGAAACCGGCATTTTGATTCCCTGAACTGTGCAATAGTCAATATCTTTTAACTGTGTTTCATAAAAGCGGATAAAGCTTTCTCGGACTGTTGTATCGCGCGACAAATCAACATTGTCAACGCGGAACCGGACAAAAGATTCCGTCTGGTCACTACCGGTCAGCGTATCTAAAATAGGGGGCTTGTCTTCTTTGTTTCCCTGCCATTTTGTTGGCAGAGTTCCATTTTCGTCTATAAACAAAATATTTGCCTTGACCAGGTCTGCGATCAGGCATTCTTTTTCCAGGTAGTGCAGGACTGTACACACAGCCGGGTGGGCATAAGGAGATGTACACCACGCTTGTAACTGCTTGTGGTAAAGCGGCCATCCGGATTCTTTACTACCACCAAAAGTGGGATAATCTGCCGCAATATATTGCAGTTTATCCACTAGCGGGTGCGGCACCATGCCGGATGTCCGCGCCGAAGATTCCTCTGTGCAAGGAATGATCGTTGTCCTTTGATCTTGTGCCAGCAAGCCTGCATACTGAAAGTTTCCGTCCTTGTCCAGCTCCACTTCAATGTTGACCTGCTGCGTCGTGTGAGCCACCGGCAGTAGTGGAACTTTCCCAGGCTGCTGCTTTCCAATTTCTGACACGCTATTCTGGTAGGTTTTATAGCAATAGCTAAGCCAGCTCATTCCTGTATCACCTTCCTGTACAAATCATCGCAGTCGCTGACTGTTTCACCCAGCGTAAAGGTCTTCATCTTTTGCGGGTGGATATCGCGCACAATTTCGCATTCTTCCGGGCGGCAAAAACAGATTTTTCCGTTCTGCATTACCGGGTGCCAAAAGCGTTCCTGCATCACGCCTTTCCCGTTTTCGTCCGCATAGGTAATGCCGTGCTCCATTAGGCCTAGGTCCAGGGATGAAACATCATCATAATGCCCTTTTCCCAGGCCAAAAATGCAGGGTTCAATATACCCCTGGCATTCGCGTGTTCCCAAAAAGATATCTCTTCTGCCGCCGCGTTCCAACATACGCTTTGCAATAGCGTAATGTTTGTTTTCATTGCGGTCTTTTTCCAGGTCTGGGCGATGTTCGTTCCATTCAAAATGTGCCCGCACCTGGTAGCAAACATCGGAAAGGTACGTATAGATGGAAAGATCGTTTTTTCCATTGTTATACATAATGGGACGGATGCCTTTGGATTGTCTTTCAATCGGGTTCATCACGCGCAGTTCATCAATTACCCAGGTGAACGTTGGTTTCCAATAGCAGCTTTCATAAATGCCCTTCAATGCCTGGTAGGTGGGCACCGGGTAGCTGAATTTTTCGCCGCCTACGCGGGTAATTGGGTCGCTGAACAGTGCATAACGCCCATATACCTGCATGGATATTGAATTTTCGTATTGCAAAGTTTAACCCTCCTTGTTAAGCAAATTGTATCGGCATAAATCCGGGGCTTGTCTGAATTCCCTTTTCGTCATCGTAATATTCCTTGTTAAGAATTGTCACTGCCCCTTCTTTTACTGTGTACAGTGCGCCTTGATCTGCCAGGCGTATTTTTTCATTTGTTGTAATACCAACGGTAAAGCGTTGTGCGTCCCGCAGCATTTTGGGGGTAAGCGGTTTACTGGACGAAAGTCTTGTTGCCATATCCGCGCCATCTTCCCCATAGGGAACCACCACCGGCGTTGTAATGTCCTCCAAAGCATGGAAATTCCTTTCTGCCGTGGCAAACGCCTGCCGGAGCAAGTAATTGGGGAACTTTTGTTTTCCTGTTGTCTCTTTCCAGGCTAGCACACTTTCCTGATTATCTGACAAAAGGTCAAACAAATTCACTGTTTTTGGGGGAATGTACCCCTTTAATTCAACCGGATCGCCCATCCGTTCCTGTTGTTGGGACTCTGCATAATAAAGCTGGTAGTACCTCAAAATACTTTCCGGCTCTAACAGGTCCGCATCCCTTTGTAATTGCTGCAGCAGGTGCCGTGTGGCTTCCCTGCCGTTGCGCAGTTCCGGAAGTCGATCCAGATTTTCCAGATTGTAGGTTTTAACAAGATACACCGTGCGGCATTTCCTTTCCGCATTGCGGTTGCATCGGCCGGAAGCCTGGGCCACACTGGGCAGCGCAGCCATACTTCGAATGACGCAATCAAAGCTTACATCCACGCCTGCTTCTATCAGCTGACTGCTTACACAGATCAAACGTTCCTGACCGTGTAAGGTGTTTAATTTTTGCTTAACTTCTGCGATAACATCTGCACGGTGCTTTGCACACAGGTGCGTGGTCAGGCAGTAAAGTTGTGTATGTTCCGGCTGGCATTGTTTCAAAGCCTCAAACACCTTTTCGACCGCCAAACGGGTATTCAAGATGATCAAAATGCTGCCATTCTCGTCTTGCTTGCTCCGTACAAATTCTGCGAGTTCTCCTGCCTGAAATCCATTTCCTGTTTCGGGCACTTCAATCTTTGTCCTTCGGAACTGCGCAAAGCGCAGCTGGTAATCCGGGACCAGGTCCACCGGCGATGCAAACCGCAAAGGGTTTGCTACTTCGCTTAGCGCTGGCTGTGTTGCCGTACACAAAACAACAACGCACCCCAAATAGTACGCCAAGAAATTTGCCGCCTGGTTGAACAAGTATGTATGGCAAATGGGCAGGGACTGTATTTCGTCAAACACCAAGATAGAATTTGCCAGTGCTGCCATGCGGCGCACATTCTGCCGCCTGCTGCAAAACAGGGTTTGCAGCATCTGTACCATAGTTGTACATATCACCGGCGCTTCCTGCCAGCGTTCCAGCTGGCGGAGAATTTCGGGGTTCTCTGTATCCAGCACCGCATCCGTATGGTGCTCCAACAGATATTCACTGCCGCCTAATGCCTTTTTGAACTCCTGTACATTCTGTCCGATAATCGACCGGAACGGTGCAACATAGAAAATATGCCGGGCCGAAAGTTTTTTGGCCGCATGCACACAATATCGCAGCCCGGAAAATGTTTTTCCTCCGCCTGTCGGCACATACAAGCGGTAAATGCCCAGCTTTGCACATTCGCCTGCTGTCTTGCATTGCTCCGAAATTTCTGCACGCAAGGTATCTATTTTATGTCGAGGCTGCAAATTGTTCAGGAATGTTTCAACATTGCTTTCTATCAGATCCCATGGCGGAAGCTGCTCCGGGGGAAGGCATCCTTCTTGATTATAATAGTTGCCTGAATCCAACCAGTCTGCATCGATCAGGGCTGCAAACAAAAATCTGTGCGCCAACCCCAACATGACCTGATAGATACAAAGCCGCGGCTTCTTTCCTTCCTGCGTTCGGATTTTCCGCACAAGACATTCTACCTCCTGCGCAGCTTTGGCAAACATTTGCCGTATCTCTGTTTCACTTATGCAATCCGCAAAAAAGGCCCGGCAGCTTTCTTCATATAGCTCTTGAGCCTGCTCTGAATACATATGTTTTATCCAGGGTTCTACTCCACCCAGGTCGAAAACATCCATACGTTCAGAGTGATGGGATCCGATTGCCAATGCTGCCATTTGCGCAGTCAAGCGGGAAGGTGGTGAAGCTGTTTCTCCGCCATAATTTTCCCATAGCCACCGCATTCCGGCGCTGGAATGATTGATTCTTTCGTTTGTCTGACCTCTCAGATGTTTTTGCACGTTGCTATGAGATTTCCCAGCGTCATGGAGCCAGCCTGTAAGACGGCCCAAGTTTTCAAGTCCCAGCGGCTGGCACGCCCGTGCGCAGTACTCGGCCACGTTTTCACTGTGTTGTTTTAGGGATTGTATTTTCCAGACGCCATTGATTTGTTTGGTATGACCGAGTAACATGGTAATCATCTCCTTGTTTCTTTTATTATAGCAGATAACTCATCCCATAATTCGGACTTTCACTCCAGTTCTGCAATCTTTGTCATACTATCCAAATTTATCCATGTAGAATTGTTAGCTATTCCCATTAGCAGATATTTTTGATAAAATAAGATATTATAGGGTTTATGAATTCACTTTCTTATATTACTTCTTCATCTTACCGAAAAATCATTTACGCAAGGAGTGAAAAGCCATGAAAAGGAAGTTATTCTCATTTTCCGCCAGTGTTATCACCGCAATAATGCTTACCGCTTGTGCTGCAGCGCCAGAAAACAAACCTGTTTCCTCCGCTGCTCTTTCCCCGACCATTGAAGCTGTTGCCACAGCTATACCATCCACTAGCAATGCCAACTGGAAGTTACCGCCGCAATATGATTTTGACGAGATGATTCCTCTCTTCTCCCGCGAAACCCACACTGCCGGTTACGCCGCTGCCCGAAATCTGTACGCTGTGCGCAAGGGCGAACGCTGGAGCCTGTTTAATGCTGCCAACTGTAATGCTTTTCTGGAAGATTTGTCAGAAAGCATCCCGTACCTGTATGGTGAGCAGGAGCTCTCCATTGGGGTAGATGATACATACGATTACCAGAAGCTGAATGCCCTGGAAGAACAGATTAACCAGGAGCTGGTTGCCCAACAAATGCCTTTTACAACCATGCTGGGCGGGCACGGCGGGTATGGCATTCAGTGGATTTTAGGTGACAGCCAGATTTACCGTTCTGCTATTGGTGTCTATACATTTAGTGGCACGCCCATCGAACAGGTGTATGCTCCTGATTTGGTTGGCATCCAGCAAGGCATTTGGGATGATGAATATGCCGGTTATCTTGTTGACAATTCTGCACCTTTTGCCGTTGCGGATAAAAACGGTACAATTTTAACCGATTTCGACTACCAGGATGCCTGCATGGCCGGTGAATCTTTAATCGCGGTAAAGGATGCAGCCGGTAACTGGGGATATTGCGACCAAAGCGGTGCTTTAGTAATCCCCTGCATTTATCAGCCGCAGATGAGTTTGTCCATCATGAACGAAACTGTTGAATATCCTTACGCAGACTTATCTGGCATGGTAGTTGTGAAAAATCAATCCGGACAAAAGCTAGTTCTGGATGTTTACGGCAATGAGATAATTTCCGCTGGGCAATATGAAGATTTAGCCCCCGCGCGCGATGGCTGCGTATGGGCAAAACAGAATGGCCTTTGGGGCTTGCTGCAAGTACAGGATTATACCGAAAACAATGCCAACGTTATTCTGCCGGATGGATGCGTTGCACCAGATGTAACGCTTAGCCGAATTGATAGCCTTTGTACCTACACCACTGCTGATCATGGGCTGGTTATGCGTAAAGGTCCCGGTACAAATTATGAAAAAATGGATAATATCCCCTACGGTATCATCGTATGGAAATGCGGCTATAGCAGCAATGTGCCTGACTGGGTTGTTGTATATTACAATGGGATTTATGGTTGGGTCAGTGATGAATACTTGGCTACCACTATTTATTCCACCAGTAAATAATAAATAAAAAAGCAGGTGTTCATGTAGAAACGATATCGTCCTCCACGTGAATACCTGCTTTTTATAGCTTCTTTTATTATATCTGTTCTGTGCCGCTATTTGTCTCTATATGAAATAAATAGCCGCTATATGCATTTGAATGAGGTGCTCTGTTTGTTTGCTTTTTCACCTAAAAGAATCGCGTAGGAGGCTCTCTTAACTAAAGAGCCGACCTCTCACACCACCGTGCGTACCGAACGGTGCACGGCAGTTCAACCGCATAAGTGCAAGGACTCGTAGTAGCGCCTGAGGATACTAAAATATCCTGTTTCTGCGAGTCTTTCGTTTGCAATGGAACCTTTTAATACAGGACTACCGGCGATACGCCAATAACCCAGTCTGGAATTGCCCCACTGGTACTATTCCAAAATTCTTCGTTTGAGTTTCATTACTCATCGATATAATCTTTATCGAACCACTCGCCAGGCGAGTGGTTTTAGACATACAAAAAAGCACCTTAGCTTACGCTATGGTGCTCTTCCTGGTGACCCGTGCGGGAATCGAACCCACGTTAACGGCGTGAGAGGCCGCTGTCTT
>ERZ837910.2164-NODE-2164-length-24822-cov-4.322243_pt1 | contig 24822 bp, 23 predicted proteins | sample MGYA00519940_ERZ837910 | MGnify/ENA primary metagenome ERZ837910 (study PRJEB31850, sample SAMEA3708825) | human gut metagenome | biome: human gut; feature: human-associated habitat; material: faeces | place: China | collected 2014 ... | reverse complement strand
TTATTACGAAAGTAAATACATCACTCTATACGCTTTATCCCAACGTAACTGGAAACCTAAAAGTCGCATACAGTCATTGGCCTTAAGAATTTTGAAAATTCTTCCTAATAAAAAGTTGGTCAGCAGATGTTACCACCGAATTTATAAATATGATACCCTTACGAAAGATTTCTGTTGGTGTTATTGGATTACTCCTGCAAAATTCAAACAAGGACTTTTCGAAATGGAGTATTTTATGGATGTAATCGATATTCCCTTTGAAGATACAAAACTTCTAGGTTCGAAGTCAATCAAAAAATATCTATCTGTTCGCTATGGTAATTATATGAAATTACCCTCTCAGAAGCAACAAATAGCTGCCGTTCATGCTGAAATATTTGATACAGAAAAGGATTACCTACAATATTTCAATAACTAATAATTTATAATGAAATGCCTCTTTGACCGGGTAGCTTCGCTGCTCGGGCTATTGGTTCTTTGGCCTGTATTGATCATTATCGCCCTTTTGATCAAAGTGAGAATGCCGGGAGGTCCCGTGATTTTCAAACAGCAACGCGTAGGCCGGAATGGGGAACTTTTTACTATGTACAAATTCCGGTCGATGACCGTCAGCCATTCGGGAAGTTCTGTATCCGTGGCCGGAGAAAGTCGAATCACACCATTGGGAAGTATTTTAAGAAAGTATAAACTAGACGAACTTCCGGAACTTTGGAATGTTCTGAAAGGCGACATGAGTTTTGTCGGGCCCCGTCCCGATGTCCCGGGATATGCGGATCGACTTCAGGGCGAAAATCGTCTCATTCTGAAGCTTCGCCCCGGAATCACAGGTCCGGCCTCGCTGAAATATGCCAATGAAGAAGAAATCTTGGCTCAAGTTTCCAATCCAGTGAAATATAACGATGAGGTGATTTTTCCGGATAAAGTACGAATCAACCTCAATTACTACCATAACCATACATTCTGGGGAGATATTCGATTGATTTTTCAAACGATATTCCGATCCTATGAATTAGCAGAGATACCTAAATAAAATGGCACAAAACAGAATCTATCTCTGCTTGGCTCATATGTCAGGCAGGGAACAGCAATTTATCAAAGAGGCATTCGATACGAACTGGGTAGTTCCCTTAGGTCCGAATGTCAATGCTTTCGAAGAGGATCTAAAACAATTCACCGGCGGAGATAAAGAGGTCGTCGTACTCGCGTCCGGAACAGCCGCTGTACATCTGGCTTTGTTAGTTTGCGGAGTAGGGCCGGGCGATGAGGTAATAGTACAGAGTTTTACATTCTGTGCTTCTTCTCACCCCGTGACTTACCTTGGCGCCACTCCGGTTTTCGTCGACTCCGAAGCTGAAACATGGAACATGGACCCAGCTTTGCTTGAAAAGGCTATCGAAGAACGTATCGCAAAGACCGGTAAGAAACCGAAGGCGATCGTACCGGTTGCACTATACGGTATGCCTTACAAAATCGACGAGATTATGGCGATTGCCGATAAATACGACATTCCCGTCATTGAAGATGCAGCTGAAGGTTTCGGTTCAAAGTTCGACGGACGAGTTCTCGGGACATTCGGCCGATATGGCGTACTGTCATTCAATGGCAACAAAATGATCACCACATCGGGCGGCGGGGCACTGATTTGCCCGGATACCGAGGTGAAAAAAGAGATCATGTTTTATGCAACACAGGCTCGTGAAGCATATCCTTATTATCAGCACGAATATATCGGCTACAACTATCGGATGTCAAACATATGCGCCGGAATCGGTCGTGGCCAGATGACCGTTGCCGATGACCACATCGCCCATCACAAACACGTCTGCCAACTCTATAAAGAGCTATTGGCCGGAGTGGAAGGGATTGAACTCCATGAGAATCCGTCACCTCGTTATGACAGCAACTATTGGCTCTGTACAATTCTGCTTGCACACACACTGCACGTCAAAGGCGAAGAGCATACTTACAAAACAGCTATACAAGGAGCTGTGGGCGGAGCGGCCGGAGTTACGCACAAGGCAAAGACACTGCATACCGACTGCGAGCCGAACACGAACGTCGAAGCGATGCGTATGGCATTGGATGCCGCAGGAATCGAATCACGCCCCTTATGGAAACCGATGCATTTACAGCCGGTTTATGCAAAGAACCCTGCTTATGCAAACGGCGTGAGCGAATCCCTGTTCAAACAGGGACTGTGCTTACCCAGCGGACCCTATGTGTCGGATGAGGATGTACATTATATCGTCAACCAGATCAAGGAAAACATTGTCAGATAACTATCGACAAAAACTCGAATATAGGACTGATTTTTCCCTCAAATCAACTGTTGGAAATCTCAAAAATAATTCGTATTTGATATCATGGCATAGAGTGTAATGAGATGCAAAACGACCGCTACAATCTCCTGGCCTCAAAAACAAAGATCTGCTTAACATACTGATACACAAAGAACAAAGACAACAGATCCGCTTTCGGCAAACGAGTGATAATCAATGAATTATCGCTCGTTTTTCTTTTGCGGATGTGAAATGAAACTCCCTGTAATGCCTTTTTCGCGCCGTTTTCCGAAGATTGTTTTACCATTTGTTTAACCATGTTTTACGGCGGTAAAACACCGCTCGCGTCTGTCTGCATAATGCCGCAACATTATGAGTGTCAGCATCAATTCCTTTTACAGAAAAGCCCGCATCAATCAAAACCGCACCACGAAATATTTACCAGCGTTTTACCGTCGATCGCCGCAGCCGCTATGTAAGTACGGGAATCAGCATCCCCGCCGACGATCGGGATTTCGACATCCCAACGCTTAAAATACAGAATCCCGCCGTTCAGCTGCGGATCTACGAACGAATCGAGAAATACGGCAAGCGCATCGAACGGCTCGAAGCGTTGGAGGTTCCCGCGCAACGCTCGGCAACGTGCCGGAAACCGACGGCCGGAGGGTTTATTGCATGATTGCCGAATATTTCCATTGTACGACCGCACTGTCGGAATCGGTGGGAAAAATCGGGTCGGCGTCGAAACACCAAGTCTCGTTTTCAATCCCGCAACAATTCCGCTCGACCAACATCCGTTTCGACGAAATTACGGTCGGCTACCTGCATGATCTCGAATGCTCCTGCCCCCGAATGGAAACAAGAGCAACTCGACAGCCCGAAATTCGACGTGCTGAAAGCCGTTTACAACAAAGTGTTCACCGAGGGGATTTCACCACGCTGTACACATTCAAAAGTCGGCGGAGAGGTCATACTCCAATAAAATTACGAACCTTCGCAAAAGGAGGCAACCGCAAGTCCATCGGATCAGACTTTTCGAACGGTATTTCCATTGTTTTCATCTCCCGCAGATACCATGCCTGCTTCGTCCGGCTACCGTACAATTCCGTTCGCATCCTCTCTGACGCAGCGGACAGCGAGGGCGAAACTCCGGGCATAGGGTCCTTCATAGACGAACTCCGGCCGATAGCCTGTGCTACTGTACCCGGTAACCGTCAAATCGTCCGAATTGCAGGAGGTGCCGACGGAGATTTCCTGCACGAATTCCAGCGTGGCGCTCCAAATCGATGCCGCATAACTGAACTGGTAAAGCCCCGAAGCCCCTTCCGTATATCCCAGAATACCGATCTGTTTACCCGAAGCGTCCATTTTCGAGAAACGCGAACCCGCATAGGGATACCAAGCTTTCACCGAACGCTGCGAATCGATGTAGAGCCACACGCCCTCTGTCGTATACGATTCGACATCGTTTCCCGTGAACTTCAAAGGTGCGATCAGGGGGATGCGGTACCCTGCCGGACAGGGATCGAAGGCGCTTTTCGAGAGCAGAACGGTCGCGGCGCCCACGGCCTCCTTCTCGAAATAGGTGCCCCAGAGACGGTCGTTCCGATGCCCCGGAACATCGCTGCGCAGCCATGTCTGATTGGGGTTCGATATATCCTTCTCATCGGCATAGGAGATGTAGGTCGCCGGATGCGAGAGCGTGAACTCCACGGTGCCGTTGTAGAGATAATCCCCCGACTTGCGGCCGATCTGGGCATTCCATACCGGATCGATGGTATACCCCTCGCAACTGGGCCACGAGTGCATGTCCAGCGTATTGCCCTCGGGGCCGTACACGGTCGTAGCGTTCGAGAAGGGGTCCTTGCGCCCCCACTGGTAGAGACACGAACGGGACTTGTCGCCGGAACCCGTCGGATCATTCGCACCCAGATTCCGGTCCATCATGCGGTAGATAAGCGTCTGCTCTCCCTCCTGCCGTTCGTAGTCCTGATCCTTGGCGAAGAGTTCGTCGGTCACTACCCAGATATGCCAGCTCCATTTCACGAGACCCGTCGCCGGATCGAGATAGCCGATGACCGCATTGCCTCCCGTACGGGCCATCGTCTTGTCGACGGTGAAAACCATGTAGTCGTTCGTGTCGAGCAGCAGGTCGTCCCAATAGACCGTTCCCGACTGGACGGGCGATTTGGCCGGAAAGCAGAAGAGTCCGTCGGGATGCGCCGCCAGCATCGACGGAGTGATCACATAGCAATTGGCGAGATTGGCATCGCTGCCGCCCGTCAGATCGTACCCGCTCGGGGATTCGGCCTGACGGTTCGCATGCAGGAGCAGCCTCGGCGTGTCCTGCCAGATCAGGGCGTTGTCGGCGATGTATTCGAACACTTTCTCCCCGCCGCCGGCGCGGAAGGTTACGAACTGCGCCCGCGCCGCGTTGAAGGGTTTCGAAGTCAGGGTGCCCATGTACCGGTTGCGAGTATCTATGAAGGTCAGTTTGCACCCCTTCGCGAAATTCTGCGGAGGCAGGGCGATGTAGAACTCCGTGAATTCGCTCTGCGAGAGCAGACTGCCGTTCGTCTCGCCCTCCGGCTGGTCGGGGTCGGTCAGATCGAGCGCCACGGCCGAATAGGTCTGTTCCGAAGCATCGACGCTCAGAACAGGGTCGCCGGTACGGATATTCAGCGACGCATCGTCCGCCGCGGCGACCGCAACCCGGATGCCTTCGCCGGCGAGCACCTCGCCGTCGTTGCCTTGCAGAATGACCGATTTGAGATAGGTATCTCCCGCAAGGGTTGCGGAGGCGCGTACCCGTACCCGGATGTAGGCACACATCTGTCTGAATGAGAGACTGTGCGCGCCCGTCGGAGAGTATGCGAGCATAGGGAAGAAATCCGGCTGGATGCCGATCCGGTTCTCGCCGTATCCGGGCGAACTATAACGTTGCAGGAAATTCATCTTCCCCGAGAGGGACGTTCCCTCGCGTCCCAACAATTCGCTGTAAGGATAGAAAGCGAGATAGGAGGCTGCGTCCGCAATCGTCTCGCCTTCGAATACGGCGTTCGTACCGTCAAGTTCCTTGACGGTGAAAACGGCCGCCTGCGTTTCGTCGCCGGCGAAGACGCCGATCCGGTCGGAGGATTCCCATTCGGCGAGAATACCGTCGGTACCCCACTCTCCGACGACGCGTGTCCCCTCCCGTTCCGAAATGGAAGCGTCGAACAGACAAACGCCGTACTGCCCCTGCGAGGTCGAAAGTTCCTCTTGTATACTGTCGGCGACGCAGGAGACGAAAAATGCAGCGACGGGGAGTAGATATAAGATTTTTCTCATAGCTGTGTTTTTTAAATTACCAATCCACCTCTTCTCCGGGGGTGATCTCCTCGGTCGAGGTATCCATCGATGCCGCGAATCCTCGCTCTATGGCCGTGTCGCAAAGCGACAGTTCCGGTGTTTCGTAAATTCGTTTTTCTTCCATGTTTATTTCGATTTAAGCAGTCAGTTCGAGGTCGTCCAAACCCCGAGGTATTCGAGTAGCAATAAAAAAGCCAAAATCTCCGTTTCGCACATCATGCAGAGATTTTGGCCAGAATATCCGCAATGGCCCCTCCGAACAGCACATCGTTCGTGATCGGTTACCGGAGCATTTTTGTAAAGATACGGATTATTTTTCGAATACATGCATTTTGTCGGACAAATTCGTTTTTTCCTACCGAAATACCCGTTTCCAAGCGCTCTGCGGTCCTACGTCCGTTTCCTGCAAGTCAGTATAGCCGACATACCAAAGACAAGGGCGAAACCGGCCAGCGCCGCATAATCGCCCCACAGTTCCCCGAGCGCCGTACCTTTGAGATAGACCGCACGCATGATCCCGATGAAATAACGGGGCGGGAGAAGCCGCGTGATCGCCTGCGCCCAGCCGGGCATCGACGCGATCGGGGTAATCAGTCCGCTCATCAGCACGAAGATCATCACGAAGAAAAACATCACGAACATCGTCTGCTGCATCGTATCGGATCGATTGGCGATCGCCACGCCCAGTCCCGACATCGTGACGATGAAGAGCGCGGCGGCCAGATAGACCGCACCGACCGCGCCGACGGGCGTCAGTCCGTAGACGAGCCATGCCAGCGACATGGCGACCGTCAGCACGGCCAGACCGATGATCCAATAGGGAATCAGTTTGGCCAGCGTGAAGGTCAGGCGGCCGGCGGGCGTGACGTTGATCTGCTCGATCGTCCCGCGCTCCTTCTCTCCCACCAGATTGAGTGCAGGCAGGAAGCCGCACAGCATGATAAGCAGCATGATCATCAGCGCAGGGATCATGTAGGCACGGTAGTCGAGCGTCGGATTGTAGCGGTTCTGCACCGTAATCAGGTCGGGCGACGGTGCGACACCCTCTTCTGCGAGCAGTTCGGCGAGGGTTCCCATGACGGTCTGCACCATATACTGCGAACCGAGACTCCCCTTCAACGCATTCACGCCGTTGGCCGTGATGCTCACCCTGCGGGGCGACCGTTCCGCAATCGAACGTTCGAAATCGTCGGGAATCTCGACGATCACATCGACATCGCCCCGCTCCAGCGCTGCCAGCGAAGCGCCGTAATGTTCCGTGACACCGTAGAGCCGGAAATAGTCCGAGGCTCCGATCTTCCCGACGAGCCGCCGCGAAGCGGTCGAGCGGTCGTTGTCGACCACCGAGACGCCGACATGACGGACATCCATCGTCGTGATCCACGGAATGACGAGCATCACCATCATCGGAAAGGCGACCGCCATTTTCGGCAGGAACGGATTGCGGAAGAACTGCCGGAACTCCTTGTCGAGTAAAACGAGTAGTGTTCGCATCGTTATTCGAGTTTATCGTTGAACTTTCCGAGCGCCACGCCGATCAGCGCACCGGTCATGACGGCCAGGACGGCGAACTCTTTCAGCACGGCAGCGAAGGGCAACCCCTCGACCATCAATTTGCGCACGGCCTCGATATACCAGCGGGCGGGAACGATACAGGAGATTCCCTGCAAAACGCCGGGCATGTTCTCGATCGGGAAGACCATCCCCGAGAGCATGATGAGCGGCAGGATCAGCAACATGCCCGAAATGAGCATCGCCGTCACCTGGCTGTCGGCCATCGTCGAGATGAAGAGCCCCAGCGCGAGCGCCAGGACGAGATAGAGCAGCGACAGCCCCACCAGTCCCACGACGCTGCCCGACATCGGCACGCCCAGCACGAAACGCGCCAGCAGCAGGATCGTCGCCAGGTTGACGCACGACAGCAGAAAGTAGGGAATCATCTTGGCCACGACGATCCGCAGCGGCCGCACGGGCGACACGAGCAACACCTCCATGGTTCCGGTCTCCTTCTCTCGAACGATCGACACGGAGGTCATCATGGCGCAGATCAACATGAATATCAATCCCATGAGTCCCGGCACGAAGTTGTAGGAGCTCTTCATCTGCGGATTGTAAAGCAGATGCAGTTCGGGCGTCGGCGCGCCGCCCGTCCCCTCCGCCAGCAGGACGCTTCGCAGGTACCCTGCGCCGGAGGAGGCGTCGTTGGGATTCGAGGCATCGAAAATCAACTGGATCGCCGCACCGTCCGGCTCGCCGGAACCGGCCGTCCGCCGGTCGTAGTCGTCGGCGAAGACGACCACGGCCCCGACTTCTCCCGTGCGCAGTACTTCGTCCGCCTCGTCCTGGCGGATGTACCCTCCGAAAGTGAAATAGGGATTGGCCGCGATGCGCTCCACCTGCCGGCGCACCGCCTCCGTGCGGTTCGGGGCCGTTACGGCGAAGTCGATGTTGTTGACCTCGACCGAAATGGCGAAGCCGAACAGCAGCAGCTGCACCACGGGCATCAGCAGCACGATGAGCATCGTGCGCCGGTCGCGCAGGATGTGCAGCGTCTCCTTTCGGACGAACGAGAAGAATCCTTTCATCTTATTCCGAGCGTTTGGCCGTGCGGGCCAGGATGCGGAACACCTCGTCCATCGACCCTGCGGCATATTGTTCTTTCAATTCGGCCGGAGTTCCCAGCGCGCGGATCCGCCCGTCGACCATGATCAACACCCGCGAGCAATACTCCGCCTCGTCCATGTAGTGCGTGGTAACGAAGACCGTCGTCCCTGCGGCGGCCGTCTCGTAGATCATCTCCCAGAATTGACGGCGCGTCAGCGGATCGACACCGCCCGTCGGTTCGTCGAGGAAGACTATTTCGGGACGGTGGAGCGTCGCCACCGAGAAGGCGAGCTTCTGCTTCCAGCCCAGCGGCAGGGAACCTACCGGCGTATCGGCCTCCGAGCGGAAATCGAGGCGATGCAGCAGCTCGACGGTGCGGCGCAACGTCTGCATCCGCCGAAGACCGTAGATTCCGGCAAAAAGCCGGATATTTTCCCGCACCGTGAGGTCGTCGTAGAGCGAGAAGCGCTGGCTCATGTAGCCGATGCGGCGTTTGATCCGCTCTCCTTCGCGCATCACGTCGTAACCGGCGACCGTACCGCTTCCCGACGTGGGATAGCTCAATCCGCACAACATCCGCATGGCGGTGGTCTTTCCGGCACCGTTGGCGCCGAGGAATCCGAAGATTTCGCCCCGCGCCACATCGAACGAAATGCGGTCTACGGCGGTAAAGTCGCCGAACCGCTTGCTCAGTTCCCTGACGGATATGATCGGTTCACGCATGGCGCATCAGTTTTATGAACACGTCCTCGATTCCCGCCCCGACCGGTCGGAGCGTCACACGGCGGAATCCCCGCGCGGTGGTCTCGCGGACGAAGCGTCCGGCGTCGAACCCCTCGCCCGCGATCAGGTGGTGCGTCTGGCCGAAGGGGTAACACTCCTTCACGTCGGCATGGCGGCGCGCTTCGAGCAGCAGGCCGTACATATCGTCGCCCGCAAGCGCGTAGAGCGGCTCGTCGAACCGCCCGACGACGCCCTGCGGCGTGTCGACGGCCAGGATCTTCCCGCCATCGCACAGCGCCACGCGGTCGCAGCGCACCGCTTCGTCCATGTAGGGCGTCGAAACGAGCATCGAAATCCCCTTGCCTTTCAACTCGGAGAGCATATCCCAGAACTCGCTGCGCGACACGGCGTCCACGCCCGTCGTCGGCTCGTCGAGAAGGAGCACCGCAGGCCGGTGGATCAGCGCGCAGCAGAGTGCGAGCTTCTGCTTCATACCGCCGGAAAGCTTTCCCGCACGGCGTGCGCGGAACGGTTCGATCTGGCGATAGATCGGCGCGATCAGATCGTAGTTCTCCGCGATCTCCACCCCGAACAGCGCCGCGAAGAAAGCGAGGTTCTCCCCCACCGACAAGTCGGGATAGAGCGAAAACCGTCCGGGCATGTAGCCTACCCGCTCGCGGATGCGCTTGTAGTCGTCCACGATATCCAGCCCGTCGACCGAGGCGGTGCCGCCGTCAGGTGCGACGAGCGTCGCAAGCAGCCGGAAAAGCGTCGTCTTGCCGGCTCCGTCGGGACCGATCAGGCCGAACAGCTCGCCCCGCCCGACCTCGAACGACACCTCGTCGAGCGCCGTGAGGATACCGTAACGTTTGGTCAGGGCGTGAATCTCTATGGCATTCCGCATCGTCGTCGCACTTAGAGTTTCACCTCTCCGTAAAGGCCGATCTTCAACCGGCCGTCGTTCTCGACGGCGATCTTCGCCGCATAGACCAGTCCGGCCCGCGAATTTCGGGTCTGAATGGTTTTGGGAGTGAATTCGCTCTCGGAGGCGATCCACACGATGCGTCCCGGATAGTCGAGCTGCCGCTCCCCGCCGAAATCGGCCGTCACCGTCACCTCCTGGCCCAGACGCAGGTCGGCCAACTGATCCGACGTGAAATAGGCCCGCAAGTAGATGCGGTCGAGGTCGGCGACCTTCATCAACGGCCGACCGACGGAGGCCAGTTCGCCCGCCTCGGCATATTTGGCCAGCACCGTTCCCGTCACGGGAGACGCGATGCGGCACTTGGCGAGCCGGTCTTCGACCTGCGCGATCTGCAACTCGATGGCCGACGAATTCTCGTCGATCGACACGGCATTGTTTTCCAGCGTCGACAACAGCGCGTCCAACTGCCCGCCGAGCACCTTCAACTGCGCGTCGATGTCGTCGAGCTGTTTGGTCGTGGCCGCACCGTCCTTCAACAGGTTCTCCACGCGGCGGCGTTCGGTCTGCTGTTTGGCGATCTGCTCGCGCAGCGACGCGGCCTGTTTCCCGATGTCGGGACGGCCGCTCCGCACCGAAGCGCGCTGACGTTCCAGCTGCAATTTCTGCAAATAGAGCTGTACGGTGTCGATGGCACCGACCTGCCTGCCGGCTCGGAGCACGTCACCCTCTTCGGCGTCGAAGCGGAGGATACGCCCGGCAGCTTCGGCCGACACGACGATCTCCGTGGCTTCGAACGTCCCCGTGGCATCGAAATCCCCGTCGCCCCCGCAGGATGCTGCCAACAGCGGGATCGCACCGTAAATAATGAATCGTTTCATGGTCTTATCGGTTTATCGTATGTTTCAATTCATAGATCGTCTTCACCAACTCGATCTCCCGCGCCGACCGTGCCGTGGCGGCCGTCGCCTCCTCGGTGATCTTGCGCAGCAGGTCGTTGGTATCGATCACCCCGTTGCGGAGCTTCGATTCTGCGGCTTCGCGCACCGCACGGCGCAGCTGCACGATGCGGTCGTCGTCGGCCAGCGCGCGGCGCAGGCGGGCGATGTCGCCGCTCTCCTCGACGGTCTGCAACCGTGTGTTGAAGAGGAAGACGTCGCGCTGCACATCGAGCTGCCGCTGTGCCGTGCGGAGTTTGCCCAGCGAATTCTTCTTCGTGTAGAACGCCCCGAAATTCCACGACATCCGGAATCCGACGAGCGCATTCCACGACCAGTCGTTCGCCATCATGCTCTCGAAGTAGTCCATGCCCGGATACCCGTAATATCCCTGCGCGAAGAGTCCGAAACGGGGACGGGTCGCCGATTTCACCAGCCGTCGCTGCGCCGCGAGCTTCTCGGCCTGCGCATCGAACAGCGCCAGTTCGGGACGGGCGGCCTCGAACGAAGCGGGCTCCGCGACGTCCGGCCGCACGAGCGCCCGACCGGCCAGCTCCTCTCCGATGAAAAGTTCCAGCATCCGGCGGTAGCTCTCACGCGAGGCTTCGACCTGCGCGAGCTGCTGCTCGACGGTCAGCAGTTCGGCTTCGACGGCATCGGCATCGCTCTGCATCGCCGCACCGTTGCGTTGCAGCGAACGCACCTTGTCGAGGTTGTTCCGCAGCAGTCCGAGCGTCAGTTTCGTCTGCGCGACCCGTTCGTCGAGCAGCAGAATGCCGAAATAGAGGTCGTCCACCCGCCCCTCCAACGCATAGAGATCGACATCCGTCGCCTGCCGTTGTTCGGCGGCTTCGGCTTCGGCGATGCGTTTGTCGGCGGCCGACTTTCCGCCGTCCCAAATCGTCTGGGTCACTTCCAACTGCACTTTATATTGGTCCTTATTCATCCCCGGCATCCCTACGCCGTACTGGGTAAGCATACCGGTCAGCGCATCGGGGAACGCGGGCACGGCGGTCTGCCACGTGGCCTGCGCCGAAAGCGACAGCTGCGGCAGCCACTCCCGCCGTGCATTCGAAAGCGTGTACTCCTCCGTCTGCCGCACCAGGTCGTAGCGCCGGATTTCGGGGTAATGGTTCCGCGCCAGCAGACGGCACGAGTCGAGCGTCAGTTGGGCGCCGGCCGAACCCCAGACCAGCAGACACCCGCACAGTAAAACGATCCGTTTCATGAGTCGCATTTTTTAAGCCGCCGCAGGATCACCTCCGTGTTTTCCGCCCTGCGCCGTGCGAAAAAACGTTCGCGGTCGGCCGTGAGGTCCCCCAGAATCGGTTCGATGACAGGATAGGCGATGAACGGAAAGACGTTGAGCGAGATGATGTCGAGCAACAGCATCCGCACGTCGATCCTTTCCGTTTCGCCGCGGTCGGCCGAGGCGTCGAGCTCCCGCTGGATATCGCACATCAGGACGCCTGCGATCTCACGGATGCGCGCCTGCATCGTTTCATAACGTTCCGGCCGCGAAAAGACTTCGTTGACGATGAAGCGCGGCATGTCGGGATTGGCCATGATGAAATCGAAATGCCGCTCGATTCCGTCGCGCAGCCGCTCCGCCAGCGGCAATCCCGGCTGCCCGAAGGCTGCCAGCACCGATTCGCCCATCAACCGCATCTTCTCGTCGAGGATACGTTCGAACAGTTGTTCCTTCGTCCGGAAATAGTAGTGCAGCATGGCGTGCGTCACGCCGGCCGCTTCGGCGATCGAGGTCGTCCGCGCCCCCGCGAATCCCTTGACGATGAATTCGCGTTCGGCCGCTTCGAGAATCGCCTGCTCCTTGTTCCGCATCGGTTTCTCTCCCATTCTACCTTTGTTTAACATTTTGATTTAATAATTTTGTCAGTGCAAATATACGAAGAGTTTCGAAACATTCAACAATTTTGTTAATTTTTTTCCGAAATAATTTCACCCTTGCCCTCCGTTACGCCGTCCGGATCGGGCGGACGGATATGCGACGGGGCGGCCTGACCGGCAGGAACGCATCGCAATCCCGACCGGAGACACACCCCACAACCGGACGGCAGGATTCCGCGACGGCCGCCGCAGGAGCATGTCGACAATTTCGAATTTTGTCGTACCTTTGCCGCAAAGAACGCGAACCGCAATGGCGAAAATTCTGATTATCGACGACGAACCCCAACTGCGTGCGTTGCTGGCGCGCATCATCGGACTGGAAGGATACGACGTGGAGCAGGCTTCGGACTGTACCACGGGCCTCCGGCTGCTCAGCCAATACGAACCCGACGTCGTGCTGTGCGACGTCAAACTCCCCGACGGCAACGGCGTGGAACTGGTCGGCAGGATCAAGGAGATCGCACCCGCCGCCGAAGTCATCCTGCTCACCGCCTACGGCAACATACCCGACGGCGTGCAGGCGATCAAGAACGGCGCATTCGACTACATCACCAAAGGCGACGACAACAACAAGATCCTGCCGCTGCTGAGCCGTGCGACGGAGAAGGCGCGGATGCAGCGCCGACTGGCGCGTTTCGAGGCGAAACTCTCCGACGAACATTCGTTCGACCGCATCATCGGTTCGTCGGAGGCGCTCCGACAGGCCGTGAACCTCGCGCGCAAAGTCGCTGCGACGGACACGTCGGTACTGCTCACCGGCGAGACCGGAACGGGCAAGGAGGTCTTCGCGCAGGCGATCCACCAGGCCGGGCCGCGCGCCAGAGAGGCATTCGTAGCGGTCAACTGCTCGGCCTTCTCCAAAGAGCTGCTCGAAAGCGAACTCTTCGGCCACCGCGCCGGCAGTTTCACGGGTGCGACGAAGGACAAAAAGGGGCTGTTCGAAGAGGCCGACAAGGGAACGCTGTTTCTCGACGAAATCGGAGAAATGCCCGTCGAATTGCAGGCCAAGCTGCTGCGCGTGCTCGAAAGCGGCGAATTCATCAAGATCGGCGAGACCCGCCCGACGAAAGTCGACCTGCGGATCATCGCCGCCACGAACCGCGACCTCGAAAAGGAGATCGCCGCCGGAAACTTCCGCGAAGACCTCTATTTCCGGCTCTCGGTCTTCCGCATCCAGCTGCCCGCCCTGAGCCAGCGGCGCGAAGACGTCGCGGAATACGCCCGCTACTTCGTCGGGCAGTTCGCCGCCAAGATGGGAAAACGCATCGAAACCATCGACGACGCATACATCGCCGCGCTGGAACGCCATACATGGCACGGCAACGTGCGCGAACTGCGCAACGTCGTCGAACGGAGCCTGATTATGGCCGACGGCGAACGGCTCTCCGCCGATACGCTGTCGCCTGAATTCCGCGCCGGCGCCGGCGCACCTCCCGATTCGCTGGCACTCGACGCACTCGAACGGCATCATATTCTGAAAGTCCTCGAATACGCCAAGGGCAACAAAACCGAAGCCGCCCGCCTGCTGGGAATCGGCATCGCGACACTCTACCGCAAGTTGGAAAGTTACGGCGTCAAGTAGACACGCACCGTTTCATTCCGAGAAGGGCGTCTTATCATTTTGATAGGACGCCCTTCTTTTTCGGCGCATCGCGAAAGAGCGTAAACGCCTATTCCAAAGCGGATTGAATAAAAAGGCGTTTTTTTGGCACCGCCTTCGTATAGAAGTCGGCACGAACCAAACGGAGGATGCGAAATGCAGGTGATACTAATGATTCTGTTTTTTTGCGGCATCGGATGCCTGTTCGATCGCATGATGTGCGGTTTCGTGAAAAAGTTGTCTAACTCAAAAAAGCTGAAGCGATGAATGCAATCGTACTTTTCATCCTGCTCTGCGCCTTAGGGGCGTTGTGCTATTGGTTTTATTTCAAATGTGTGGATTGGTTCGAAAAAATTTAATGGAAAATGTTTACAGGATTGCTTATTCTGAGTATCATCGGATTCATCTACTTGATGTATGTGCTCGTTAAACCCGAAAAATTCTGATTGTCTGACCCGTAAAACGATAAATAAATGAATACGGAAATTTTAGGCGTAATTCTGCAATGGGTGGCTCTGGTGGTGCTCTGTTATCCGCTGGGCCGCTACATTGCCAAAGTCTACCGAGGCGAGCGCACGTGGCTCGACTTCATGGCTCCGCTCGAAAGGGGCATTTACAAGGTATGCAGCATCGATCCCGACGAGGATATGGACTGGAAGAAGTTCCTCAAAGCTCTGCTGATGGTCAACCTCTTCTGGTTCTTCTGGGGTATGGTGTTGCTCTGCTGCCAGAGCTGGCTGCCGCTCAACCCCGACGGCAACGCCAACCAGACCCCCGACTTGGCGTTCAACACCTGCATCTCGTTCATGGTCAACTGCAACTTGCAGCATTACAGCGGCGAGACGGGTCTCACCTATTTTACGCAGTTGTTCGTCATCATGCTCTTCCAGTTCATCACCGCAGCGTGCGGCATGGCCGCCATGGCCGGCATCATGAAGGCGCTGGCAGCGAAGACCACGAAGGCCATCGGCAACTTCTGGGTCTATCTGGTCAAGAGCACGACCCGTATCCTGATGCCCCTGTCGCTTCTGGTCGGTATCCTGCTGGTGATCAACGGCACCCCGATGTCGTTCGACGGCAAACAGACCATCACGACGCTCGAAGGCCAGGAGCAGGTCATCTCGCAAGGCCCCACGGCCGCTATCGTGCCGATCAAACAGCTGGGTACCAACGGCGGCGGTTATTTCGGCGTCAACTCTTCGCACCCGCTCGAAAATCCCAACGCCTTCACGAATATGTTGGAGTGCTGGTCGATTCTGATCATCCCGATGGCGATGGCCTGGGCTTTCGGCTTCTACGTCCGTCGCCGCAAGCTGGCCGCCTGGATCTTCGGCGTGATGCTCTTCGCCTTCACGGCCGGTATCTTCGTCTCCGTTCCGCAGGAGATGGGCGGCAACCCCAATATCGACGAAATGGGCATCGCGCAGGACCTCGGCTCGATGGAGGGCAAGGAGATCCGCATCGGTTCGGCCGCTTCGGCCATGTGGGGCATGGTGACGACCGTCACCTCGAACGGCTCGGTGAACTCGATGCACGATTCGCAGACCCCGCTGAGCGGTATGATGCAGATGCTCAACATGCAGATCAACTGCTGGTTCGGCGGTGTCGGCGTGGGCTGGATGAACTACTTCGCCTTCCTCATCATCGCCGTCTTCATCAGCGGACTGATGGTGGGCCGCACGCCCGAATTCCTCGGACATAAGGTCGAAGCGCGCGAAATGAAGATCGCCACGATGGTCGTACTGATGCACCCCTTCCTGATCCTCGTCGGTACGGGTATTTCCGCCGCTGTGGCCGCCGCGAACCCCGAAATCGGGTGGCTGAACAACCCCTCGTTCCACGGCCTGAGCGAAATGCTCTACGAGTACACCTCGGCTGCGGCAAACAACGGTTCGGGCTTCGAGGGACTCAGCGACAACACGCCGTTCTGGAATATCATGACCGGTATCGCCCTGATCATGGGCCGTTATTTCCCGATCGTGGGACAGGTAGCCATCGCCGGACTGCTCGCCTCGAAGAAATTCGTCCCCGAGAGCGCCGGTACGTTGAAGACCGACACGTTCACCTTCTCGCTGATGACCTTCGCCGTCATCATCATCGTGGCCGCCCTCTCGTTCTTCCCGGCACAGGCTCTGGGTCCCATCGCCGATTATTTAAGTTTCTAATCCGGATTTGAAAAATGAAAAATCGAGTAAATAATTCGTTGTTCAACAAACAGCTTGTAAACGCAAGCTTCGTTGAGTCGTTCCGCAAGCTCGATCCGCGTGTGATGATCAAGAATCCGATCATGTTCACCGTCGAGGTCGTAACGTTCGTCATGCTGCTGCTGATTGTCTGGATCGCCGTGACAGGAAACACGTCGCAGGGTTCGCTGGGCTACAATATCGTGATCTTCCTGGTCCTGCTGGCCACAGTGCTCTTCGCCAATTTCGCCGAGGCCATCGCCGAAGCACGCGGCAAGGCACAGGCCGATTCGCTGCGCAAGACCCGTGAGGAGACCCCTGCCAAACGTATCGAGAAGGACGGACAGTCGCATATCGTCAGCAGCTCGGCACTGCGTAAGGGCGACGTGTTCGAATGCGTCGCCGGAGATACCATTCCCGCCGACGGCGAGATTATCGAAGGTCTGGCGTCGATCGACGAGAGCGCCATCACGGGCGAATCGGCCCCGGTGATCCGCGAGGCGGGCGGCGACAAGAGTTCGGTCACGGGCGGTACGAAGGTTCTTTCCGACCGTATTCTGGTAAAAGTGACCGTACAGCCGGGCGAGAGTTTCCTTGACAAGATGATCGCCCTCGTGGAAGGTTCCTCGCGCCAGAAAACCCCGAACGAGATTGCGCTGACCATCCTGCTCGCAGGCTTCACGATCGTCTTCGTGATCGTTTGCGCCACGCTCAAACCGTTCGCCGATTACGTGGGTGCCAACATCACCGTCGCAGCGTTTATTTCGCTGTTCGTCTGCCTGATCCCGACCACGATCGGCGGTCTGCTGTCGGCTATCGGCATCGCCGGTATGGACCGCGCCCTGCAAGCCAACGTCATCACCAAGTCGGGCAAGGCCGTCGAAACCGCCGGCGACATCGATACGCTGCTGCTGGACAAGACCGGTACGATCACCATCGGCAATCGCAAAGCCACCAAGTTCTATCCTGTCAATGGAGTGAGCCCCAAGGATTTTCTCCGGCTCTGCGTCCTCTCCTCCGCGGCCGATGAGACCCCCGAAGGCAAATCCATCGTCGAACTGGGACGCGAACAGGGCTTCCGGTTCAGCCAGACCGATTTGGTGGGTGTACACATGGTGAAGTTCACGGCCGAGACCAAGTGTTCGGGCGTAGACATGCCCGACGGCACCCGCATCCGCAAGGGCGCTTCGGAGGCAATCCGTGCGATCGTCCGGAAAGCGGGCAACGGCTTCTCGCCGGAGGTGGAGAAGATCGTGCGCACGATCTCGGAGAACGGCGGTACGCCGCTCGTGGTCTCGGAAAACGAACAGATCAAAGGTGTGATCGAATTGCAGGACATCATCAAGACGGGTATCCGCGAACGTTTCGAGCGTCTGCGCAAGATGGGCGTGAAGACCGTGATGGTGACGGGCGACAATCCGCTGACGGCGAAATACATCGCCGAGCAGGCAGGCGTGGACGACTTCATCGCCGAGGCCAAGCCCGAGGACAAGATGGAATACATCAAGCGCGAACAGCGCGCCGGCAAACTGGTGGCCATGATGGGCGACGGTACGAACGACGCTCCGGCGCTGGCTCAGGCCGACGTGGGCGTCGCGATGAACAGCGGTACGCAGGCCGCCAAGGAGGCGGGCAACATGGTCGACCTGGACAACGACCCCACGAAGCTGATCGAGATCGTCGAGATCGGCAAACAGCTGCTGATGACGCGCGGCACGCTCACGACCTTCTCCATCGCCAACGACGTCGCGAAGTACTTCGCCATCGTCCCGGCGCTGTTCATCGCCTCGATTCCGTCGCTCGGCGCGCTGAACGTCATGCACCTCCACTCGCCCGAAAGCGCCATTCTCTCGGCGGTGATCTTCAACGCCCTGATCATTCCGCTGCTCATCCCGCTGGCCCTGCGCGGCGTGACCTACAAACCGATCGGGGCCTCGGCCCTGCTGCGCCGCAACCTCTTCATCTACGGACTCGGCGGCTTGATCGCCCCGTTCATAGGCATCAAACTGATAGACATGTTAATAAGCATATTCTTTTAAAGCATTGCTTCAACTATGAAAAACCTTTGGATTTCACTCAAAATAACGCTGGCGATGTGTATCGTGCTCGGCGTGGGATATGTCCTCGTGCTGCGCGGCATCTCGGCCGTCGCAGGTCCCAACGGCGGGGAAGCCGACGTGGTGACGCTCGACGGACAGGTCGTCGGCGCGGCGAACGTGGGGCAGCGGTTCACCGATGTCCGCTATTTCTGGAGCCGTCCCTCGGCCGTGGACTACAACGGCGGCGGTTCGGGCGGCAGCAACAAGGCCACGACCAACCCCGAGCACCTCGCCGGGGTGGAACAGCGCGTGCAGGACTTTCTCGCGGCGCATCCCTACCTCTCGCGTGCGGAGGTTCCCGCCGAGATGGTCACGGCCAGCGGCTCGGGCCTCGACCCCGACATCTCGCCCCGCGGGGCGCAGGCGCAGGTGCGCCGCGTGGCCGAGGCCCGTGGGCTGGACACCGCTACGGTACGGCATCTGGTCGACTCGCTGACCCAAAAACCGTGGCTGGGGCTTTTCGGCACGGAGAAGGTCAATGTGCTGCGCCTGAACGTCGCTTTGGAAGAACTGAACGAAAACTAATCGCAAACCATGAAAATCAATAAAACGATGAAACGCTGGGTATTCATTCTGATCGCCGCTTTGGCAATCTTTCTGACCGCCGACCTCTGCGCCCGGGAGCGCGGGGTGAAATTCTCGGGCGGAACCGACCTGGTGAGCACCTACGTATGGCGCGGCGTCCGCGAAAGCGGCCCGGCTTTCCAGCCGTCGCTGACGATGAGCGCCGGAAACTTCTCGGCGACGGCCTGGGGTTCGGTCGATTTCGACAGCGCCTACAAGGAGATGGACCTCACGCTGGCCTACGCGCTCGGACCCGTGACCCTTTCGGTGGCCGACCTCTACTGGACCGGACACGCCGACGACCGCTATTTCGTCTTCGACAGCCGTTCGCCCCACCGCATCGAGGTGGGCGCCAGCTGGGTCGTTTCGGAAAAGGTCCCCGTCACGCTGTCGTGGTACACGGTTCTCTTCGGCGCGGCCGACGTGAACCACAAGGGCGAACGCGCCTATGCCTCGTATTTCGAGGCGGCCTGCCCGTTCACGGTGAAGACCGTCGACATGAAGGCCGGCGTGGGCATGGTTCCCAGGAACGCCGCCGCGACCTACCTCACCGGAGACCGCGGGTTCTGCGTGCAGAACGTCTTCCTCAATGCCGGAAAATCATGGAACATCAAAGGGACGGATTCGATGTCGGTCGGCGTTTTCACCAACCTGATCTGGAATCCGGCCCTGGACGACGTTAACTTTGTGGGAGGCATCTCCTTCCGGATGTAACCGATGGAGAGGCAGGACAGCGTTCAGCGGTTTCTGGAACTGATCCGGCGTTCGCACCGCGGCAAGTTCAAGGTCTACATCGGCATGAGCGCCGGCGTGGGCAAGACCTGCCGCATGCTGCAAGAGGCCCGCCAGCTGCTCGACGCGGGCGTCGACGTCCGCATCGGCTACATCGAAACGCACGGCCGCGCCGGAACGGAAGCCCTTGTCGAAGGGCTTCCGCTCGTGCCGCGCCGCAAACTCTTCTACAAGGGCAAGGAACTGGAGGAGATGGACACGCAGGCCATCGTCAACCTCCGCCCCGAGATCGTCGTCGTGGACGAACTGGCCCACACCAACATCGAGGGGAGCGAAAACCCCAAGCGGTGGCAGGACGTGATGCAGATTCTCGACGCGGGGATCAGCGTCATTTCGGCCGTCAACATCCAGCATATCGAGGGGCTGAACGAGGTCGTCGAGGAGATCACGGGCATCGAGATCCGCGAGCGGGTCCCGGACAGCGTGCTGGCGATGGCCGACGAGGTGGTGAACATCGACCTCACGGCCGACGAGCTGATCGAACGGCTGAAAGCCGGAAAGATCTACCGCCCCGACAAGATCGCCGCGGCGCTCGGCAACTTCTTCACGCAGGACAACCTGCTGCAACTGCGCGAACTGGCGCTGAAAGAGGTGGCGCTGCGCGTGGAAAAGAAGGTGGACAGCGAGGTGACCGGTTCCGAAACCTTCCGGCGCGACAAACTGCTGGCCGTGATCGACTCCTCCGAAAAACGCGCCCGCCGGGTCATCCGCAAGACGGCGCGCATGGCCACGCACCTGAACGCCGCCTTCACGGTGCTCTACGTGCAGGGCGACCGCGAGGCCGACGACCGCATTCCGCTGGCCCGGCAGCGTTACCTGATCAACAACCTGAACCTCGCCACGGAACTCGGCGGCGAGGTCCGCCGCATACGCTCGAACTCCCCGGTGGAGAGCATCGCCGGAGTGTGCCGGGAGCAAAAAATAAACATCGTCTGCATCGGGCGTCCCGAATTTTCACTATTTTCGCTGTTGAAAAGCGCAATCCGCCTGCGGCGTCTGACCGTCCGGCTGTCGCGCATGAACATCGACCTTTTCATTTTTTCATAAGCCATGAGAATACAAAGGAGAATCACCCTGGGCATCGGCATTCTTTTCACCATGATCCTGCTGCTGGGCATCCAGTCGGTCGGCTACGTCCGCCAGCTGTCGCGGGCGACGGGAACCATCCTCGCCGACAACTACAACTCGCTGCAATACGCCGGGGAGATGCTGCGGTCGCTCAACGACATCGGGCAGGATTCCATATCGCGGCACGCCCTGCGCGAAAACCTCGCCCTGCAACAGCAGAACATCACCGAGATCAGCGAGAAGGAGACCACCGCGGCGCTCGAACGCCACGTCGCTTCGTTGAGCGACCCGGTCACCGAAGCCGAAATCCGGACCGTGCGCGAAGACCTGTTCCGGATCATGGAGCTGAACATGGCGGCCATCCGCGCCAAGAGCGCCGGGGTGGAGCAGCGCGCCGACTACGCCATGTGGTGGCTGATCGCCGTCGCCGCGCTCTGCGCCCTGATCGCCGGGGGCATCCTCGTCTGGTTCCCGCAGTCAGTGCTGCGTCCGATCGACGCGCTGAAAAAGGGGATCACCCAGATCGCCAACCACAACTACCGGGAACGGCTCGATTTCCCGGGCAACCGCGAGTTCGAATCCGTCGCCGAGTCGTTCAACGACATGGCCGCCAAACTCGACGAATACCGCCGCAGTTCGCTCGACGACCTGATGACCGCCAAAAAGCGCATCGAGGCGATCGTCGACACGCTGCACGAGCCGATCGTGGGGCTGGGTCCCGACCGCAGAATCCTCTTTATGAACCGCGAGGCGTTCTCGGTGCTGAACCTCCGGGAGGACGCCGTCGGACGCGACGCCGCCGAAGTGGCGCTGTCGAACGACCTGCTGCGGCGGCTCGTCCGGGGAGTGAACGACACGGAGAAGGACGCCGACAAGGAGCCGCTGAAAATCTACGCCGACAACAAGGAGAGCTATTTCCAAATGGAAAACATCCCGCTGTACGTCACGCCGGTCGGCGAGAAGAAAAAAAGTTTCATCGGCAATATGATTATCCTGAACAACATCACCAAATACAAGGAGATCGATTCCGCCAAAACGAATTTCATCTCGACCGTCTCGCACGAGATGAAAACCCCGATCGCGTCGATCATGATGAGCCTGCACCTGCTCGAAGACAGCCGGCTCGGGCCGCTGAACGACGAGCAGAAAGCCCTCGCGCAGAGCATCCGCGAAAACAGCGACCGGCTGCTCGGCATCACCGGCGAGCTGCTGAATCTGACCCAGATCGAGACGGGCAAGTTGCAACTGATGCCGAAGGTCACCAAACCGATCGAACTGATCGACTACGCGGTGGCGGCGACGCGAGTGCTGGCCGAACGTTTCGGCTGTTTCGTCGAAGTCGAATACCCCGAAAAGATCGCGAAGCTGTTCATCGACAGCGAAAAAATCGCCTGGGTGGTCACGAACCTGCTGTCGAACGCGATCCACCACTCGCCCGAAGGGGCGCGGATCATCGTCGGCGCGGCGCAGCGCGACAACAAGGTCGATATTTTCGTGCAGGACTTCGGACGCGGCATCGACCCGCGCTATCATAAAAGCATTTTCGACCGCTATTTCCGCGTACCGGGCACCAAAGTGCAGGGCAGCGGCCTCGGACTGGCCATTTCGAAGGAGTTCGTCGAAGCGCACGGCGGCACGATCGGCGTCGAAAGCCAGATCGGGCACGGCAGCCGGTTCACGATCACGCTGCCCGTCTGACCGCCGCGGAAAAGCGACCGCCGGACGCGCAAACGACTGAAACCGCCCGGTAAAGCGCAGAACCGCCGGACGCCGGCGCGAAGAAGAAACGCAGGCGACAGCCCGGCCGGAAACACGAAGGGAAAAGCCGTCCGGCGGAAATCGGGCGCGACCGTCCGGAACGGCACGGGTTATGCAGAAAAAACGGGGAACAGACTAAATACAACGCATTATGAAATCACCGAAAGAATCGTTCAAATCGCTGAAAGACACGTTTACGCTGAGCAACGGCGTGCAAATACCCTGCGTCGGTTTCGGCACCTACCTGACGCCGGACGGCGAAACGGCCGTCAGTTCGGTCATCGAGTCCGTCCATGCGGGTTACCGGCATATCGACACGGCTGCCGTCTACGGCAACGAAAAGAGCGTCGGCAAAGCCATCTGCAAGTGCGGCACCGACCGCAAAGAGCTGTTCATAACCAGCAAGGTGTGGAACAGCGCGCAGGGCTACGAAACGACGCTGCACGCATTCGACAAAACCCTGTCCGACCTGGAACTGGACTACCTCGACCTGTACCTGATCCACTGGCCGATCCCGAGAAAGCACGACGACGACTGGCAGCAACTGAACCGCGAAACGTGGCGGGCGATGGAAAAACTATACAGGGAAGGGCGCGTGCGCGCCATCGGCGTCAGCAACTTCAAGCCGCGCCACCTGGACGCGCTGCTCGAAAAGGCCGACATCGCGCCGATGGTCGATCAGATCGAACTGCACCCGGGTATGCCCCAGGACGAAACGGTCGAGTACTGTCGGGCGCGGGACATTCTCGTCGAGGCGTGGGGCCCGTTGGCCCAGGGACGACTGTTCGAAAGCGTCGAACTGGACGTGCTCGCGGCCAAGCACCGCAAGAGCGTGTCGCAGATCGTCCTCAGATGGCACCTACAACGGGGCATCCTGCCGCTGCCGAAGTCCATCACGCCGTCGCGGATCGTCGAGAACGCGCAATTGTTCGACTTCGAACTCAGCTCGCAGGAGATTAATTTCATCACGCACATAAAATGCGAAAGTTCGGGACTCGACCCGGACACGTTCCGGATGTAACCCCGTCGCACCGGGCGCGCCCGTATGCGGATACCGGATCGCCGGCGTCCGCATACGTTTTTTTACTGTACGGCCCGTCCTCCTCCCTCGGCATCCTGCCGGGAAAACAATTCGCTGACGATCAATTGCAACTGGTAGGTCTCGGGACTCATGACCTTCAAGAAATCCAGGCCGCGAGAGATACGAACGACAATCTCCTGAAACAAACCCGTTTCTTTCGGAGTCGCCTGCCGGACGATCCGGTATGCGTCCGGCAGCCAGCAGTTCCGCGACATTCCCCGGCCGTTGAACATCACCCGAAGCAGGATATATCCGCCGTCGATACACTCGAAAACGCCGAAAGCGTCCTCATAGGGTTCCTCCGTGGAAGAGAATAGATACAACTCACCATGTTTCAGCACAACCATAACTCACTGATTATTCGTTAAACAACTATTATAACTAATTCTATATCGTCCACTTATAACCCGAAACCGCCCCCGGACACACCCTTTGGACCAAAAAAACAAAAAAGCACGGAACCCGCAAGCTCCGTACTGAGGCATCGCCAAACGCCCTACACAAAAACAAGCAGAATCCGTGCTATACTCACGTATGCACGAGTCTCTCCTGTTATCTGTGCGTAGAATGAATTTGGCGATTTTCAGTACCAGATACAGCAATCGAGTCACCTCAATGTATGTCTATTTCATCTTCTCCTGGTTGGTTTTGAGTTCTTACCGTGTCCAAAAATAGACAAATTTTTGTTATAATCGTTGTTTTTTGTCCGTTTCAGACAATTTCAGCGACTTATCCCGAACGACATCAAAAACAGTACCGTCCTGCATCCCCGGACAGAAATCGCGTTTTTCAGAATCCGGCTCACAGGACGCTCTGACTCGGTCCGGAGATCGATTCCGGCCCGGCGGCCGCGCTGGGCGACGCGAGACTCTCTCCGGCGAAAACGCGCGTCCGGCTCCGGGGCGAAGACCGCCCCGGACGACGCGCCGAGCTGCGCCGGCCCTCCAGCCGC
>ERZ837910.2163-NODE-2163-length-24828-cov-14.337262_pt1 | contig 24828 bp, 20 predicted proteins | sample MGYA00519940_ERZ837910 | MGnify/ENA primary metagenome ERZ837910 (study PRJEB31850, sample SAMEA3708825) | human gut metagenome | biome: human gut; feature: human-associated habitat; material: faeces | place: China | collected 2014 ... | reverse complement strand
TGATAACCTCTTCAACAGCCGGACGGACTTCACTCGACACGAGCTTATCCTTGGTCTGGGAGCTGAACTTCGGCTGAGGCACCTTCACTGAGAGAACACAGGTGAGGCCTTCACGCATATCCAGAGGGTCAAGCTCAACCTTCGCCTTCTTATCCATTCCGGCGGCTGAAATATAGTTTTTCAGCACGCGGGTCATCGCGTTGCGGAGACCCGTCACGTGAGTGCCGCCGTCCCGCTGATGGATGTTATTTGTATAAGCGTCCAGAACTTCGTTGTAGCCGTTATGCCACTGCATGGCGACTTCAACAGAGACCGGAACATCCTGGCTGTATACCGTCTTGATAGCGTGGAACGGCTCCGGGTTCACCGGGGTGCGGTCAGCCTGCTCATTCAGATACTTCACGAATCCGCGGACACCGTTTTCGCTCTTCAGATCAGCTTCCCGGCCCGTGCGCTCATCGATCAGGATGATGTGAGCGCCCGAGTTCAGGAACGACAGTTCGCGGAGTCGGTTGAGCAGCGTGTCGTAGTTGAAATGCAGCACATTTTTGAAGATCTCGCTGTCCGGAAGGAACTCGACCAGCGTGCCGGACTTATGATCGGGGGACAGGCCGATATCCTCCATCGGGGAAATCGTCACTTCCTCCCCTGAAGGGAGCTTCACCGTTTCGATCTTGCGGTTGACGACCTTGCCCTTCTCAAAATTCAGGCGATAAGCCCGGCCGTCACGGTAGACAGTGAGGCGCAGCCACGTGGACAGGGCGTTCACGCAGGACACACCGACGCCATGCAGGCCGCCGGAGATCTTGTAGCTGTTCTCATTGAATTTGCCGCCGGCATGCAGTTCCGTCAGAGCGATCTCAGCCGCGCTGCGCTTCGGCTTATGCTTGTCGTCGAATTTAACTTCGTTCGGAATGCCGCGGCCGTCATCCAGCACCGAGATGGACTCATCATTGTGGATGGTGATCACGACATCCTTCGCGAACCCGGCGAGGACTTCATCAATAGAGTTGTCTACAACTTCGTAGACAAGCTGATGCAGCCCTGAACCGTCGTCAGTGTCCCCAATGTACATACCGGGGCGCTTTCTAACCGCTTCAAGCCCTTCCAGAATCTGGATCGAACTGGCGTTATAGCCGCTATCTTCAGTTGGGGTCTGTTTTAATTCTTCAGTCATAACTTCTTCAAATAAGGTCCAGGGCAAATACCCAAAAAATCAAGTTTTTCTTGAATGCGATCAGAGACGCATCGGCATCAAGACATACTTGAAGTCGTCACTCTCGGGCATCGTGATCAGAGCAGAACCCTGAGGACCGGACAGAGCGATCTTTACCTTGTCGTTCTTCAGATTGCTGAGAACATCGGAAAGGAAGTCGATGTTGAAGCCGATATCGATCGGATCACCCTGATAATCAACAGCAATATTGTCGTTGCCTTCTTCCTGATCAGAGTTGGAGCTCTGAATGGAAAGCAGACCGGGGCTGAGCAGCCAGCGCACCCCCTTGAACTTGTCGGAAGCGAGAACAGCCGTACGCTGCAGAGCCTGCAGCAGAGCTTCACGGCTGATCAGGAACACCTTGTCGTTATTCGTCGGAATAACGCGTTCGTAATCCGGGTACGTTCCTTCGAGCAGCTTAGTCGTCACTTCAACGCCATTGAAGGTAAAGCGGGCCTGATTGGCAGCGAAATCAATCTTGACCGGAATTTCCTTGTCGTCATCCTCTTCAGGGAGAAGGCGCTTCAGTTCGAGGACCGCCTTGCGGGGAATCGTGACGCTCACGTCTTCCGACACAACGCTGTTCTTGTCCGGAGTGATTTCACAGAAGGCAAGACGGCGGCCGTCAGTCGCCACCGCGCGCACCTTTCCGTCCTTGATAACAAGACGGACGGCGTTCAGGTAGAAGCGGATATCCTGGTTCGCCATGGCGTAGTGAACCATGGAGAGGATGTACTTCAGCTGCTTGGCGGGAATCGTGGCGCTGCTGGTGAAGTCAGCATCAGGGAAGCTCGGATATTTGTCAGCAGGAATGGTCTGAAGCGAGAAGCGGCTGTTCTCTGTGCTCACTTCCATCTTCTGAGAGACCTGATTGCCGCCTTCGGCACTGATCGCCTTGCGGGCCGCGCCAAGGGAAATGGTTACTTCCGTGGGCGGGAGGCTCTTGATCAGATCCTGAATCTTCCGGGAAGAAACGGTGAATGCGACCGGATCTCCTTCCTGTTCAAGCTCCGCATGGGTCTTGATCTGAATCTCAAGATTGCTGCCGGTGAAGCTGACTTTGCTTCCGTCAGACTGGATCAGAACGTTGCTGAGAATCGGAACGGTCTGATGAGTTTCAATAATGCCGCTCACGGTCGTGAGAGGCGTCAGCAGAGATTCTCTAGATCCTTTCAGTACTTGCATTCTTGATTTCCCAATTCTGAGTGTGTTGTGTGATTTTTATAATCAGAAATTCTGAAGGTTCTGCTCGAGCACATGCAGCTCGTGATTCAGTTCTTCATTGATTCTGCGGTCGCTTTCTATCTTCTTGCAGGCATGAAGCACGGTCGTGTGATCCTTGCCGCCGAACAGTTCGCCGATTTCCGGATAGCTCTTCTGTGTGAGCTTCTTCGACAGATACATGGCGATCTGGCGGGGGTAGGCAATCACTCTCGGACGGCGCTTCGAGTGCATGTCCGCAACACGGATCTTGTAATAGTCCGCGACCTTCTTCTGGATATCCTCCTTGCTCAGGCCGCGGCCCTTGAGCGGGTAGGCGACGTTTCCGGCCACCGTGCGCGACGGCATCAGGTTGAAGTGCTGGAAGATCATGCCGATCTTCTTGCGCGCCGCGCGCAGGTCCTTGGCAGAGAGCGCCGTCAAGTCCTGTCCCGCGACGAAGACGCTGCCGGAGCTTGGCCGCTCCAAAAGGTTGATGCATCGCACGAGCGTGGACTTGCCCGCGCCCGAGAAGCCGATGATCCCGAAGATCTCGCCCGAGCCGATGGAGAGCGACACGTCGCGCACGGCGTGCACGGCCTTTTCGCCCGAGCCGAAGTCCTTGGAAATGTTCTTGAGTTCGATCAAGTGAATTCCTCCTTTATCCCAAAAGCAAACAAAAAAAGCGGGGAGCTCATGAGCTCCCCGCTTCAGGTCAAACGATGTTCGGGTGGCAAGACCCTTCTGCGCGCTTTCAATCAGCGGCGGCAATTTCGTTCCTGTGCGTATCGGGCAGGCAAATGAGCATGAGCAATCGTGGGCATCGGCATCGCCATGTCCATGTTCATGCACATTAACATTCGAGAAGTGTAAGAGAACATTTCGTCGAAATCCTTTCCGAAAATCATACTGAGGTTGTGGGTATCATAGCACCGTGAAAAGCACACGTCAACAGAAAATGCGAGAAAACTCGCAACTTAGTCACACTTGACTAAAGCGGAAGAATAAACATGCGGAAAAAATCGGGTAATATTGCCAGCAAATTTGCCGCGCCGTTCAGTTTTGAAATGAAAAAAGAGGAACGGAAGCGGTCAGCTTCGTTCCTCTTTCGCTGATTGAATGCCGAAAAAGCGGCGGCCGTTTTCGTTCGTCAGGGCGATGATTTCATCTGTGCTCATGCCGCGAATTTCTGCGAATTTTGCCGCGATATGGGACACATTGCGCGAGTCGTTGCGCGTGCCGCGCACGGGAACGGGGGCCATGTAAGGGCTGTCCGTTTCGAGAAGCACCCTGTCAAGCGGGACGACCTTTGCGACCTCGACGGCCTTCTTCGCGTTCTTGTAGGTCAGCGGGCCGTCAAAGCCCAGGTACCAGCCGCGCTTTATCAGCTCCTGCGCGATCTCGACGCTGCCGGAAAAGCAATGGAACACGCCGCGCACCTGCGGAAACTCCTTCACGATGGCGAGGCAGTCAGCATGCGCGTCGCGGTCGTGCACGATGACGGGGAGACCTGATTCCTGCGCCAGCGCGAGCTGGTCGCGGAAAACCTCCTGCTGGAATTCCCGCGGCGGGTTTTGCTCCCAGTAGTAGTCGAGCCCGATCTCGCCGATGGCGACGACCTTCGGGTCCTTTGCCCATGCGCGCAGCGTGTCGAGGCTCTCGCGCGTGTAGGGCGCGCAGTTTTCCGGATGCCAGCCGACGGCGGCGTAGACGTGGGGATATTGTTCCGCGATCTCCACCGCGCGGCGCGAGGTATCCAAGTCGCAGCCCGGGTCGACGATCAGCCCCACGCCGTTTTCGGGCATGGACGCGAGCAATGCCTCGCGGTCAGCGTCGAACGCCTCATCGTCATAATGGGCGTGGGTGTCAAAAATCAGATTCATTTCTTCTCCTGCTCAAAGATGAGGTCATATTCAAGGATCGCGCCATTCACCGACTGCGACACAGGCAGAAAGCCAACATAGCGCCAGCCTTCCTCCGCTGCACGGTCGATGATGTTCCGGTATTCGGGGTCAAGCGAAAATCCGCCAAGAATAGACGCATTGGCGGCGACTTTACATGAAAGTATTCATACATGGCTCTTTTCTCCTTTGCAGGCCCAAAGAGGGTGGGTTTTCGCGCCCCCAGGGGCGCGGGGATATGCCGCCTGCGGGCGGCGAAACCACACCCCCCATTTTCTTTCCCGAGAAAGAAAACGGGCGGTGTGACCGTCCAAAAGAAAGGCGTTAGATTGGCAGTCTCAGGTTTGAATAAGCCTTTTGCCTCCGGAATGAGAATGCCTGCGCGCGGCGGAGCCGCGTTTAGCATTGCTATACGATTTGCCTCTGCTTCTATCATCCGCTGCCGCTCTGCTGATCTTGTAGGAGTGCTGACTAATATCCGTTTACCGGAGCACTCCACAATGCGGCGAGCGCCAGCAATGCCGCATTCGGCAGGCAGTCTGCCGCCGTTCTGACGTCACACGCGCCTCACGGTAGTAAGGCGCGGTTGCAAGACGTAACGACTCGCAGAAGATTCATGGCGAAGCCATGTACACCGCACTTACACTGCGCAGCGTGTGCAGCTCTTCAAGCCCAAGACCGGCAATGGAAACCTTTCTCTCGGGGGATTTAAAGGGGGATACTCTCTTTCGAGAAAGAGAGTATCCCCCTTTTGCCCGTTCCCCACGCCAGGTGGGGGAAACGAAAGGGGTTCACCCCTTTTGCTTTAGCAAAGCTTCGCGCCAGCGGGAATTTTATCATCCACCATAATAAGGTTGAGGACCTCCTCACCCTTCTCGGTGTGGACAGCAGAGAGCAGCATGCCGCAGCTCTCAAGCCCCATCATCTTGCGCGGGGGCAGGTTGACGATGGCGACGAGCGTCTTGCCGACGAGCTCTTCGGGCTTGTACCACTTGTGGATGCCGGAGAGGATCTGGCGGTCGGTGCCGGTGCCGTCGTCGAGCGTGAAGCGCAGGAGCTTGTCGCTCTTCTTCACGGCCTCGCAGGCCTTGACCTTGACGGCGCGGAAGTCGGACTTGCAGAACGTGTCGAAATCGACCTTTTCCTCGCTCATCGGCTCGAACTCCATCGCGGGGAGGGCAGCCTTCTTCTGCGCCTCCTGAATGGCCTCAAGCTCTTCGAGCGCCTTCTGCGCGTCCACGCGCGGGAAGATGGCCTCGCCCTTGTGGACGGTGACGGTGGCGCTCAGGCTGCCCCACTTCGCGGCGCTGTCCCAATCGCGGCAGCACTCGCACGCGCCGATCTGCGCGAAGATCTTCTCGCAGGAATCGGGGATGAACGGGGTGAGCAGCACCGTGCAGATGCGGATGCTCTCGAGGAGGTTATACATGACGGAAGCGAGGCGAGGCTTGTTGGCCTCGTCCTTGGCGAGCGCCCAGGGTGCGGTCTCGTCGATATACTTGTTGGCGCGCTGGATGCACTTGAAGATCAGCTCGAGCGCGTTCTGGAACTGGAACTTCTCCATCTCGGCTTCATACTTGCCGCGCAGCGCGGAGAGCTGAGAGATGAGCTCGTCGTCGAGCGCATCGGCCTGACGGCTTTCCGGCAGCGTGCCGCCGAAGTACTTTTCGACCATGGCCGTCGTGCGGGAGACGAGGTTGCCGAGGTCGTTGGCGAGGTCGACATTGATGGTGTTGATGAGCAGTTCATTCGAGAAGTTGCCGTCCGAGCCGAACGGGAACGTGCGCAGCAGGAAGAAGCGCAGCGCGTCCACGCCGAAGCGCTCGGCGAGCACATAGGGGTCGACGACGTTGCCCTTGGACTTACTCATTTTGCCGCCGTCCATGACGAGCCAGCCGTGGCCGTAGACGTGCTTGGGGAGCGGCATGCCCATACTCATGAGCATCGCGGGCCAGATAATGGAGTGGAAGCGGACGATCTCCTTGCCGACGAAGTGAACGTCGGCGGGCCAATACTTGTCGTAATCGTCGTACTTCTCGTTCATAAAGCCAAGCGCTGTGCAGTAGTTGAAGAGCGCGTCGACCCAGACGTAAACGACGTGACCCGGGTCAAAGTCCACGGGGATGCCCCAGGTGAAGCTCGTGCGGGAGACGCAGAGGTCTTCAAGGCCCGGCTTGATGAAGTTGTTGACCATCTCGTTGACGCGAGAGGCGGGCTGGAGAAAGTCGGTGTCCTCAAGCAGGTGCTGCACGCGGTCGGCGTACTTGGAAAGCTTGAAGAAGTAGGCCTCTTCCTCGGCGTCCTCGACCTCGCGGCCGCAGTCGGGGCACTTGCCGTCGACGAGCTGGCTCTCGGTCCAGAAGCTCTCGCAGGGCTTGCAGTACTTGCCCTTGTAGGTGCCCTTGTAGATGTCGCCGTTGTCGTGCATCTTCTTGAAGATCTTCTGGATGGCCTCGACATGGTAGTCATCCGTTGTGCGGATGAAGCGGTCGTTCGAAATATTCATGAGCTTCCACAGATCGAGGATGCCCTTTTCGCCGCAGACGATGTTGTCGACGAACTGCTGCGGGGTCACGCCCGCGGCCTTGGCCTTATCTTCGATCTTCTGGCCGTGCTCGTCGGTGCCGGTCAGGAACATGACGTCATAGCCCGTCAGGCGCTTGTAGCGCGCCATCGCGTCGGTCGCTACGGTGCAGTAGGTGTGGCCGATGTGGAGCTTGTCGGAGGGGTAGTAGATGGGGGTCGTGATATAGAATTTCTTCTTGTCCATTGGTGTTTTCCTCTTTTCTGCCCGCGCCGAATGAAAGCGGGGCGTAATTATTTACAGTCTACCACCGAAAGGGCGGTATTTGCAAGGTTTTACAGAATTTTTCCCCAAAAGAAGAAAGCGCGGCACCATAAGCACCGCACTTTTTCGATTTGAAAGAGTAGGATCGCCGCATTTGCCGCTCCCAGACGGCAAACAGGCATAACGCATCGCAGATTTTCGCGTCCGCAGACGCGAAAGAAATAGAAGCGTCGCAGACTTTGCGCCGCGCACGGCGCAAATGAATTTCAATCATTTTTTTCTGACGACATGTGCGTCAGAAAAAATACTTCTTAGCCCGCAAACGTGCGCGCCTACGGCGCGTGCGCTGCAGCGGGCGGCAATTCCCCTCAAAAAAGCGGCAAAGCCGCTTTTTTGAAGTTATAGCGAGTCGTCCTCGTCGATCCACTTTTGCACCGGAACGATATCAAACTCCTCCTCCGTCCGGCGGATCACCACCTCGTCGATGCCGGCGTTGATGATCATGCGGCGGCACATGGGGCAGCTCGTCGCATCGTGCAGCAGCTCGCCGCTGCGCGTGTCGCGGCCGACCAAATAGATCGTCGCGCCGACCATGTCGCGCCGCTGGGCGGAGATGATGGCGTTCGCCTCGGCGTGGACGCTGCGGCAGAGTTCGTAGCGCTCGCCGCGCGGGACCTTGAGCTGCTCGCGCGTGCAGTAGCCGAGGTCGACACAGTTTTTGCGTCCGCGCGGCGCGCCGTTGTAGCCGGTGGAGATGATCTCGTCGTTTTTGACGATGATCGCGCCGTAGACGCGGCGCAGGCACGTCGCGCGCTCAAGCACCGTCTGCGCGATGTCTAAGTAGTAATTCCGCTTGCTGACACGCTCCATATCGAGTCCTCCTTGTATTGATGAGAAAGAATATTACAATTTGCTATCAGAATTCGTGCTCACAGTACGGGCAGCGGCCATAGTCAAAGTCGAGCACCGCCCCGCAGACGGGACACTTTTTGCGCGGCAGACCGTCCGGCGCGTCGGGCGGGAGATAGCCGGAGCCGGTCTTTGCCTCGTCCGCCGTACCTGCGAATTTGTCGCTGCCGGGCTGGAAGAATTCGAGCTTTCCGCACTTGGGACAGACGTAAATTTCGATCTCCATCGCGCCCGCGAAGAGATTCGGCAGGTCGCCGAGCACCCAGCCGGTCTGGCCGAGCTGGAATTTTTCACGCCTGATAAATCGCATCCCTGCGCCGCAGCGCAGGCAGTTGAGCTGATTCGCCATCCTATACCCCCTGTAGGTCGAAAACGGGCGTGTATTCCTCTTTGGCGCTCGAGAGCTCCTGACAAAAGCCGTCGGTCAGGCCGCAGTCGCGCATGTATTGCACCGCCGTGCGGTACTCGCGCTCATTTAAGCGCCGCGCGAGCGCGCCGGTCGAACCGGGCTGCGGCGTATACTGGCTCATGAGCGAAAAGAGCACCGTCTTTGGCGGAAAATGCGTCGAGACATAGTCGATGACACGCTTGGTGTTCTCCATCTGCCCCGGCAGGACGAGGTGGCGCAAAATGACGCCGGAGCGCATCAGGCCGTCGTCCCCAATCTGATACGCCCCGACCTGACGCACCATCTCGTCGATGGCCGCGGCGGCAACTTCAAAGTAGTCCGGCGCGGCGGAAAGCTCGCGCGCGGGGCGTTCCATGGCGTATTTTAAGTCGGGCAGATAGATCTGCACCTTACCCTCAAGCGTTCTGAGCATTTCCACGCGCTCGTAGCCGCCGCTGTTCCACACAACGGGGACGGGAAGCGGCTTACGCAGCGCTTCGAGCACCCAGGGGGTGAAGTGCGTGGGCGTGACAAGATCGATGCAGTGCGCGCCCTGCGAAACGAGGTCTTCCATGATCTCGCGCAGATGCGTGGGCGTGATGACCTTGCCGAAATTCTCGTGGCTGATGCGCCCGTTCTGGCAGAACACGCAGCCCAAATTGCAGCCCGAAAAGAAGATGCAGCCTGCGCCGTTTTTCCCGCTGAGGACGGGCTCTTCCCACATGTGCAGCATCGCGCGCGCGACAACGAGCCCCGCGGGCATGCGGCAGACGCCGCCCGCTTTCTCCGCCGTGCGCTCAGCATTGCAGCGACGGGGACAGATCTCGCAGCGCATCAGTCGCCCGTGCCCTGACCGTTGAAGTCGGGGCCGAGGTCGCCGAGCATCCAGTGCTTGCGGCACAGGCCGATGTACTGGTCGTTCGCGCCGATGACGACCTGCGCACCCTGCTTGACGACATGGCCCTGCGCGTCAAAGCGCGCGTTGAACGCGGCCTTTTTGCCGCACCAGCAGATGGTTTTGACCTCTTCTAACTTGTCGGCCATGACAAGCAGCTCGTAGCTGCCGGGGAAAAGGTCGCCCTTGAAGTCGGCACGCAGCCCGTAGCAGAGGACGGGGATGCCGCAGTCGTCGACGAGATGGACGAGGTATAAGACCTCCTCCTTTGTCAAAAACTGCGCCTCGTCGACGATGATGCAGGCGTTTTTCTTGAGCTCCTCCTCGTCCATCTGCCGCATCTCGTGGAAGTAGACGCAGGGATATTCGAGGCCGATGCGCGAGTGCACCATGTGGTCGCCGTCGCGCGTGTCGAGCTGGGGCTTGCAGAGGAGCGTCTTCTGCCCGCGCTCTTCGTAGTTGAAGCGCGCCATCAGCGCGTTGGCCGTCTTGCTCGAGCCCATCGCGCCGTATTTGAAGTAAAGCTGTGCCATGGTCGTTGTTCTCCCTCTCTTATTGCAGCCGCGCGCGAACGAGCGCGGCAAATTTCTTGAATGCGGTGGGGATGGCGGCGGCGTCGAACGCCGCGGCGTCCGCCCAGAATAGCTCGTCGTTTTCGCCCGTCACGTCGGCGAAATATCCCTTCATGTCCCATTCGATATGGGTGAAGATGTGCTTGGCACTGCCCGCGGGTTCGACAGCTTGCGCCGAAAGCCCCATCTGCGCAAGCACAAGCGAAACGCCCGCCTCGTCGAGGTTCCCCAAAACGCTCGGGAATTCCCAGAGCGAGGCGAGAAGTCCCGTGTCCGCGCGCTTTCGCAGCGCGGCCTTGCCGTTTTGAAAGAGCAGCAGCACCGTGCGCTCTTCGATCTTGCGCGCCTTTTTCTTTGCGCGCACGGGTAAAATTTCCGTGAGACCGTTTTTATACGCCTCGCACATCATTCGCGCGGGGCAGATCTCGCACTTCGGCGCGCCGTTCGGCAGGCACACGGTCGCGCCGAGGTCCATCATCGCCTGATTGTACGCGCCGGGGCGGGCTAAGTCGATGGCGTCGTTGAGATGCGCGGTGAACTGCTTTCGTACCCTCGCGTCCATGATGTCGTCGCCGCAGCCGCTCACACGCGCGGCGACGCGCAGCAGATTCCCATCCACCGCGGCGACCGGCTCGCCGAAGTTGATCGAGGCGATGGCGGCGGCGGTGTAGTCGCCGATGCCGGGGAGCGTTTTGAGACTTGCACAAGTGCGCGGCAACTCGCCGCCAAAGTCCGAGACGATGACCTTTGCCGCCTTTTGCAGATTCCGCGCCCGCGAGTAGTAGCCGAGCCCCTCCCAGAGCTTCAAGAGCCGTTCCTCCGGCACGGTGGCTAACGCTGCGGCGTCGGGCAGCTCTGCCATAAAGCGCTCAAAGTACGGGATGACCGCGCTCACGCGCGTCTGCTGGAGCATGATCTCCGAGACCCATGTGCGGTACGGCGTGACGACGCTGCGCCATGGCAGCGTGCGGCCGTTTAAGTTATACCACGTGAGCAGCGGCGCGGTCAGGGCAGTTAAGTTTTCCCAATGTTCTGTCATCATATCATTTGTTGAAGCGCGCGGCGAAGCCGCAGCGGCGGCAGAGCTCTTCGGCGGGCTTCCGTCGGGAGAAACCCTCGCGCAGAGTGCATGCGCGCGGGGAGGTCAGAATTTCGGTAAGCGGCTGGGTGAAGAGGTTCCCCAGCGCCACATCGCCCTCATGATCGAGGCAGCAGGGCACGACCGTGCCGTCGACAAGCACGCCGAGCTGGTCGCGCAGGCCGTAGCAGAACTGTGCGCCGGATTCGCCGGCGCTCAGATCAGGCCAGTCGAATTTGCCCGCGCGCTCCAAATACAGGTGGTCGCGCAGAAGAAAGCTGCCGTTTCGCATCTCGGGCCAGTGATCGCCTGTGCGGGAGCGCAGAAAGTCGAGAATTTCGCCGTTGCGCGCGTCCGCGCCGCCATCGTTCCAGAGGCGCAGCGCGACGATGACGCCTTTTTTCGCGGCCTTTTCAGCAAAGTTCCAGACCTGTGTCAGGTAAGAAAGCTCCTGCTCGTCCGCGCCGTCGTTGCCCTCAAAACTGTGGAGCGAGACGCTGATCTTGTGCAGGCTCTCGGCGGCAAGCAGCTCGTCGGAACGCTTTTGGAGCAGCGTGCCGTTCGTCGTGATGCAGATCTTCATGTCCCGCGCTTTGGCGAGGGCGAAGAGCGTCGTAAGCTCAGGGTGCAGCAGCGGCTCGCCCATCACATGCAGGTAGACGTACTGCACATACCCCTCGAGCCGCGAGAGGACGAGGCCGAATTCCTGTGCGCTCATCGTGCGCGGCTCGCGCTTCGTCTTGGGGCAGAAGGAGCAGGCGAGGTTGCAGCGGTTTGTGATCTCGACATAGGCTTTTTTCAGCATCGCGCAGCTCCTTTCGTGAGGTCGGGGGATAGATTTAAATATTTTACCATATTCGCGCGATTTTGCAAAGCCTTTTCCCTTGCGCCGCGCCGCGGCGTCTGCTATGATACTACAAGCAAACTTCCATCCTCCAGAGCGAAAGGAGAAACCGCATGACCGTCACGTTTATCGCCCACAGCGCGTATCTTGTCGAGTGGGACAAGTTTTACACGCTCTTTGACTACACCTACGAGCCCGACTACACGGGCGCGCTGCCGGAATTAAACCCCGAAAAGCCCTTGCTCGTCTTCGCGAGCCACAGCCACGAGGACCACTTCGACGCCAAGGTGTTCACACTTTTGGAAAAGTACCCCGACGCGCGCTTTTTCGTCTCGCGCGATACGCGCCTCACCGAGCGCAAGCGGCAATGGCTGAACATCTCCGACGAGGCCTTTGCCCGCACGACCGTCCTGCGGCCCGACAGCATCCTGCTCACCGACGTCGCGGGCGAGGACTTGAGCATCCGCGCCATCAAGTCGACGGACATCGGCAACGCCTATCTTCTACGCGCTGAGGGGAAGATGGTCTACCACGGGGGCGACCTCAACTGGTGGAACTGGGAGAGCGAGGGTAAGGCTTACTGCAACAACATGACCGTCCACTACCATGCGGCCATTGAAAAGCTCGCCTCCGCCGTGCGCAACGAGGCGACGGACAACAACATCGCGCCCGAGATCACGGCGGCGATGGCGCCGCTTGACCCGCGCCTTGGTGAAGGCAGCGAGGGCCTCGGCATCGAGTATCTGCTGAAGAATGTGACGGTGCAGCACATCTTCCCGATGCACATGTGGAAAAAGTATGAGGTCATCGACCGCTACATCGCCGTGCACCCGGACGAAAAGGGCATCATCGCGCGCATCACGCGCGACGGTCAGCAATTCGAGATTTGAAAATAAAAAGGAAAGCGCCTTCCGCATCGCGGAAGGCGCTTTCCCGTTCGAAGGGGATTTGCGGAGAAAAAACACTGACGTATTTTTTACTGGCTCACTGCCGTGAGAGGCATTTTGAGGATCTGACCGACGAAAATGACCGAGGGGGACTTGACGGTGTCCTTATTCAGGTCATAGATCTCAGTCCAGCGGCTGCCATTGCCGAGCTGCTTGCTGGCGATCTTCCACAGGCTGTCGCCGGAGACGACGGTGTAGGTGTCGCCGCTCGCGGGCTGGGAGGGCTTCTCAGGCTGCGTGGGCTGGGTGGGCTCGGCGGAGGTGCCGTTGCTCACAAGTGTCGTGCGCGGGTCGTTGCCCGTGTAGCGGTAGAGCGGGAAGTTCATGGTCGACTTGTCGTAGTCGATCTGCTTGTACTGATAGAGCGTGCCGTCGTAGCCGTTGGAGTCGGTGACGTCGGGTTCGCAAAGCATGGCGATGACGTTGCTGGCGACCTGATCCATCGGGAAGACATAAGCGCCGCTGGCGAAGGTCACGTCGGCGGTGTCGCGCAGGCCGGCCTCAATGCCCTTGGCCTTGCCGTTCACCATGTAGTCGCCGACATAGTAGTACTGCTGGAGGCTTGCGGTGGTACCGGCGTTGAGCTTGTAGTACTCAGCGCCCTGATTGTCCATGATGTAGAGGATCTTCTCAATGTTGGCGGTGTCCGCGGGAATGACATAGGCGGTCGGGCGGACGCGGCTGCGGGTCAGAGTGTCGTTCAGGGAAAGGGGATACGCCTTGCTGACCTTCTCGCTACCGTCGGCGACGCTGTACTGCACGGTCGCGGCGGTGTAGTCGGTCAGAGTCTTGCCGGACTTGGTCTGATAGAGGGCGAGAACGTCGCTTTCCTCATAGGTCTTGCCCTTGGCGACAACATCGGCACGGGCGGCGGCGACCGCCTTTATGATCTCGTCGGCGTGCTCGGCGGCATAGGTGATGTAAGAGGTGGCGGCAACTTCCTGAGAGAAGACGCGGCGCTCAAAGGTCTGGCGGCCGGCGCCGATGCCGCGCGTCTCAATGAGGAAGGAAACCGCATTGAACAGGCCGAAGTAGGCGCGGCCGATGGGGTTATTGACGGTGGTGCCGTAGTGATTGACGCGCAGGCCGGCGTTCGTAGCGTCGGAGAAGGCGCGCTTGGCCATGTCGAGACCGATCTTCGTCACGGCGGGGTTGTTGTTCAGGCTGGTGGCGGGGGTGGTCTCAAGATCGTCCGCATTCTCCATGTATTCACCGGCGCTCGTCCAGTCGTCGTTGTAAGCGCCGTAGAAGGTGAACTCATGCGTGTCGATAACGACCTCGCTCATGAACAGACGGTAGGCGGTGTGCAGCTGGGCAAGCTCGGCTGCCTTGAGGGACATATGGTCGCGGTTCATATCGAAGCCGTCATAGGTGGCGCGGCTGAAGAGATAGGAGCCGTCGGGATTGATGCGGGGGACGATGACGATGTTGACCTTGTCGAGCAGCGCCTTGTAGGCGGGATCGTTGACAAAGTTGGCGATCATCACGAGCGCGCCTTCACCGGCGGCGGGCTCATTGGGGTGGATCTGCGCCTGATACCAGACGTTCAGCTTGCCGTTGCCCTTGACGATCTTGGCGGCCTCGGCGAGCGTGGCGTTCGCGGGGATCTCGGAGGTGGTGAAGAGTGCCAGGGGGAGGTCATACTTGTAGTTCGGGGTCGTACCGGCAGAGTAGAGATGCATGGTGCCGGAAGCGGCGTCCATCTTCTTGAGGAAGGCCATCAGCTCTTCCTGAGAGGTGAACTCGTTGGCGGCGTGCTTGCCGTCGAAGGCGGGGGTGGTGTAGTTCTGCGGCTCGAGGGCGAAGTGCTTGTTGATCTCCTCAGGCCAGAAGATAAGCATGCTGTCGCGGGCATCCATCTTGTAAGAATCAGGGGCCTTCTCCGGCTTGATGGTCGGCTCGAAGCCGTTGCCGCCGAGCTTGCCGCCGATGACGGAAAGCTTCTTCACGCCGGCGGTGAGGTCGGCCTCGGTCACGTTGAAGAGCTGGAGAATGTTGTAGTAACCGGTGCCGTGCACATGGTAGGCATAGGTGCCGGGAGCGGTGACGACGTAGCTGCCGTCAGCCTGCGGGGTGATCGCTTCGAGCTGGGAGAAGATCTCTTCTTCCTTGGCATAGCTGTCTGCGGGGTAGCCCTTGTAGACTTCGAGACTGACGACCTTGGAGGAGTCGTAGTTGGCGGAATAGTCAAATTCCAGTTTTGCGCTTTTCTCTGCTGCGAGCGTGCTGGTCATCAGCATCGTGACGACCATCGCGAGAGTCAGCAGACAGCTCAGGGATCGCTGCATCATTTTTCTCATAGCTTCTTTCTCCTTCTTAAAAACTGTCGGCATCGGAACATCATGCACAAACGGAAGAAAATTTACCCGTTGATTCCTGTTGACAATACCGATTTGGATAAGTAAACTGTAACTATTAAAGTCGCCTTTAAGTCAATAGGTTTTCGCGCGGTCATCTTAACAGTTTTTTAAGGAGATTTTCGTATGCCTTATACAATCGGAGAAGTGGCACGCATGATGAATATTGCCCCATCGACCCTGCGCTACTATGAAAAGGAGGGGCTGCTGTCTCTCGGTGTGCGCGCCAGCAATGGGCAGCGAACGTACACAGACGACGATATTGCAACGCTTTCAATCATCGAGTACCTGAAATTCTGCGGTCTTCCGCTCAAGGAGATTCGCTCGTTCCTGCCGCTCATCCAGCCCGGAGGAGAGACACTCGGCGCCCGCCGCGACATCCTTGCCAAAGAGCGCGACAACGTCCGCGCGCAGATCGCGGCGCTGCAAACGAAGCTCGAACGTCTGGAATTCGGCTGCTGGTTCTACGAGACCGCGCAGCAGTACGGTTCGGTTCTGCCGCTGTATGAATTTTCAGAGGAGCACTTTCCTCCGGAACATCGCAACGTCCTGCGGGAGAGCTTTCACCTGCCATTGACGCACGTGCGCACAAAGCTCGAATGGTGATAAAAAAGGGAGCCCTGAGACATACCGTCTCAGGGCTCCCTATATGTCGATCCTTATTTCTTTTTGTCCGCTGTGCCCCACGGGTGGCACTGGTAGGACTGCTCCTCGCTCATGCCGAAGTAGCGCAGGTCCGTGCGGCCGTACTGGTCGCCCCAGGTGACGTCGATGTGGTACTGCGTGCCGTCCAGCGTCGCGAGCGTCCAGATGTGGCTGTCGTTAAAAAGCGAGGTGCACTCGATGCCCTCAAGCTTCAAGAGCAGATTGTAAGCGCCCGTGTAGCCGTCGCACACGGCATGGCCGCTGACAAGCGCGCCGTAGGCAAGATGGCTCGCGGAATCGTCTGCGGCGGCGTTATCGTAGCGGCAGTGGTCGCACAGCCATTGAAAATACGTGCGCGCGATCTCATACTGGCTCATGTCGTAGCTCAGCGTGCCGCTCTCCCAAAGGGAGTCGTGGACCTTGATCGCGGCGGCGAGCGCCTTGGCGCGGTACGATTCGAGCGTTTTGTCCGTACAGGCGGTGGACGAAAACGTGAGTACGACCTTGCCCGTCGAATACGAGCGGCAGGAGACGGCGTTGTACATCTGCTCGCAGTATGTTTTGACGCAGGAGGTGAACGCCTGCGTCAGCGCGCTGGCGGTGGCGGTGGTGAGGGCCTTGGAGTAGTTCAGCGTGATCGTGTGCTCGCCGCGCGCGAGCATATTGCGAACCAAACCGTCGATGACGACGGTGTCCTTGGCAGACGTCGGGAGCGACGTGCTTGCCGGCGCTTTGACAAGGCTCGCGAGCGTCGCGTTTTTCACGGAGTGATACGGCGCGACCGTCCACGTGAGCGTCAGGCGCGTTTCAGGTTTGACAACGCGCGTCAGAAGCGCCGCGATTTCCGCACGGCTGACGCTGCGGTCGGGGTAAAAGCTGCCCTTTGCGTCCATGCCGGAGAGCAGCCCGCGGCGGTACATCAGCAGAATTTCGCTGCGGTAGGGCGTTTTGTCCGTCACATCGGCGATGTAGTCGCGGCTCGCGTAGGCCGAGGTGACGAGCGAGGCGTTGGGCTCGGTGTACCATTCCTCCGGCACGGCGAAGGCGAAGATGCCCGCCATCTGCGCGCGCGACGCGGGCAGGAGGTAGAAGCCCTCAAAGCTGTTGTCGAGCAAATTCTGGCTCTTCAAATACGAGACATACGGCGCGTACCACGCCTCATTCTCCTTCGCGGCGGGGATGACCGCGTCGCTGCCGGTCGTGTAGATGGCGCGCAGCCGCGCGGCGATGGTCAAAAGCTCGGCGATCGTCACGTTGCCGCTTGGCGCAAAGGAACTCTCGCTGCGGCCGTTGAGTAAGCCGTATTCATAGGCCGAGACGACCGGGGGGGCGAACCAGTCGCCGTCTTTCACGTCGGCAAACTGGCCCTCATAGACGCGAAGCAGCACAAACGGGGCGCTGCCGTCTGTCGTCGTTTCCTCCTGTGCGGGAGCGGCAGTGTCCTGCGCGGGCTTCTCGCTGTAAGCAAAGGCGCTGATGCTCAGCGCAAGCGCGAGCGCCGCGACAAGCAGCGCAAAGCGGAACTTCATGGCGTTTGCTCTCTCTTTCTCACATTCTCAAAATTTCACGGGGATCACGGGACTAAAATGTTCTGTTCGTCTGCGGTGATGTCGGCGACATAGGGGTTGAGCATCGAATTCGTCATCTCGAGCACCTGCTCGGGATAGAGCGTGTAGAAGGACTTGCCGTTGTACCAGCCCGCGCCGTCGCCGGGGAGCGTGGCAAAGCTGATGGCGTCCGTCCCGCCCATGGAGAGCGCCTGGTTGGCGAGCCACACAAGGTTGCCGAGCGTCAGGTCGGTCTTGACATACTTTAAGAACGTTTCCGCCATCGCGGGAACGTTTTCAATCTTCATCAGCTTCTGCGCCACGGTCTTCAAAAACGCCTGCTGTGTGCCGATGCGGCCGATATCCTGCCGCCCGCCGTAGGCGGGCTTATGCTTGTCGGAGTTGTGGCGGAAGCGCACGACCTCCATAGACTGCTGACCGCTGAGATGCTGCAATCCCTTTTTGAAGTGAATGTGCAGATCCTGATAGGGGTCGTCGTAGTCCATGTCCTCGGGCACGTCGAAGTCGACACCGCCGATCTGGTCGATGAGCGCGATGAACCCCTTCAGGTCGACGGAGACGTAGAAGTCCACGGGAACGCCGAGCATATCTTCAATGTTGCTGCGCAGCTTTTCCGTGCCGCCGTTGTTGTAAGAAGAATTGAGCTTATGGCCGTTGCTCATCAGCGTGTCGCGCGGCAGGCTGACGACGTCGATCTTCTTGTTCTCCGCGTCAAAGCGCACGAGCATGTTCGTGTCGCTGCCGCCGGCGTCGTTGTCCACACCGTAGGCGAGGATCGTATAGCAGTATTTTTTGCGCTCTTTGCCGTTAGAAATGGTTTGAATGGCGTCGCTGTCCTCCGCCGTGCCGTCCTGCTGCGTCTGCTGGTCCTCGTTGTCCGTGACGGGCTCAGGCGCGCGCACGACGTACTTGACCGTCGCCACGACGGTCACGGTCAGGAAAAGAAGCGACAGAAGCGTGACGACGACGCGCTCGCCGCGATTTGCGCGTTTCTTCTTTTTCTTCGGCCTGCGGCGCGGCTCGCTTTCGCGGCCGATGCTTGGCTCGTAATAGTCCTGCTTTCTCATCTTGTTGCTCCGATCATTTTTCTTTTGGTTTACAATAATGCATTCTACCCTGCGCGGCGGAATTGTGCAAGAGTAATTTTGCCGCAAGGAAGCCGCACTCTTATGTTAGACGCAAAAAGTCGAAAAAAGTTTCAAAATCCCTTGTATTTTTTTCGCGTGGCCATGCCGCCGCGGATGTGGCGCTGGGCCTTGTTGACCTCCAGCACCTCCTTGACCTGCAAGTATAGGCTGCGGTTGAACTGCGGCAGGCGGTCCTGTAAGTCCTTGTGCACGGTGGACTTGCTCACGCCGAACTTTTTTGCCGCGGCGCGCACGGTGGCGCGGTTTTCGATGATGTAGGCGGCCAGCGCGCAGGCGCGCTCTTCCATGTTACCCTTCATGCAGCACACTCCTGACTCATGTTGCTCCATCTATATGCGTGCAGAGAGGGAATATGCGCATCGGGAATGAATACGCGGCAAAAACGTTGTGCAAAGCGGTTCAGGCATGTTATAATTTCTCTGTCTGCACCGAAGACGGCACAAACGAAACGACAGGGAGGTCCTGCATGGAAAATAAACTCATCCGCAGCAAATACTTTTTATACCTGACCGAATTTTTTGCCGGTATGTCCGTCATGGCGGTCGAGCTCGGTGCGAGCAGGCTCATGGCCCCGTACTTCAGCTCGTCGCAGATCGTGTGGACCGTTATCATCGGCGTCATTATGATCGCGATGGCCATCGGCAACGTCTGGGGCGGCAAGCTCGCCGACAGGAGCGCGACGCCCGATAAGCTCTACCGCCGCCTCATCGTCGCGGCCATCTGGATCGCGCTCATCCCGTTTGTGGGACGGTACCTGATCGCGGGCATCTCGCTGCTGCTGGCGCTTTTTGTGACGAAAAACTTCCTCGTCTGGGCGGCGCTCGCGGCGTGCCTTGTGATCTTCGCGTTCCCGTGCGTGCTGCTCGGCACCGTCACGCCGTCGCTCACGCGCTTCACGGTCGACAATCTCGACGACACGGGCAAGACCGTGGGCAGGCTCAACGCGCTCAACACCATCGGCAGCATCATCGGAACCTTCGTGCCGACGTTTGTGACGATCCCCGCCGTCGGCACGGCGGCAACGTTTTTGATCTTCTCCGGTGTGCTCGCGGCCATCGGCATCGCGTACTTCGTGTTCGAGAAGAAAAAGAGCGTGCCGGGGATCGTCTCCGTCCTTTTGATCGCTGGACTGTGCTTTGCCCTGCCGTCTTACAGCTTCGCCTTCTGGCAGAGCGACATCACGCTTGAGGACGAGTCCATCTACAACTATTTGCAGGTGCAGGACGACGCGAAGCGCACGACGCTCTCGACGAACGTGCTCTTCGGTGTGCAGAGCGTGCAGGTCAAGGGCGACGCGCTGACGGGCATGTACTATGACTACGCGCTCGCCGCGCCCTGCATGGCGGGCATGGACGGCACGGACAACGAAAACCGCAGCGTGATGATCCTCGGCATGGGCTCTGGCACGTACGCGAGCTACTGCACGCGCTATTTCCCCGGCGCGAGTGTGCAGGGCGCGGAGATCGACAAAAAAATTGCCGACATCGCGAAGGACTACTTCGGACTTCCAGGCAGCGTGACCGTCGCGGTCGAGGACGGGCGCGCGTACCTTGCCGCGTCGAAGGAGAAGTTTGACGTCATCATGGTGGACGCCTATCAGGATATCACCATCCCGTTCCAGCTCTCGAGCGTCGAGTTTTTCAATGAAGTGCAGGCACATTTGAAGCCGAACGGCGTGATGGTCGTGAACCTCAACATGACGTCCGCGGAGAACGGCTCGATCAACGAATACCTCTGCGACACGATGGCGAGTGTCTTTAAGCACACCGTCACCGCGCCGGTGAGGGGCAACACGAATACCGAGGTTTTCTGCACGAACGCGGATGACTGGGAGGAGACGTTCCTGTGCAGCATCGCAAAGCTCAAGGACAGCGACTATGCCGATATGATGCGCACGGTCTACTCGAAGCTCACGCCCTATGAGGGCGGAAACTGCATCCTGACGGACGACAAGGCCCCTGTCGAGGTGCTGGGCATGCGCGTGCTCGACGAGCTCATCGGCGATGAGCTCAACTACTACAAAGACGAACTGAGAACCGGCGGCCTGTCCGCACTGATCGGTAATTGAAAACAAAAAGAATCCCGCGCCCACGGCGCGGGATTCTTTTCAGGGTAGAGAGTCTCGCAGAGTTTTTACCCGCAAGGGGTACGCAGCATCCGTAAGGCAGCAAAGCTGCCAACGGCTGCCCAGGTGCCGCGCACGGCACGAAATCAATTCAAATCGGTTTTCCGCCGCGACATGTGCGCCCTCCAGAGGGGCTTCTCTTGCCCGCTGTGGGGCAATTCACCTTCTGGCAGAAAACTCTTTGCGCGAAGTGGAAACCGGCGAAGTGCCGCCAGCGGCAGAAACAGCAAGTCGGTTTCGAGGAAGCGGCACGATTGGCGCGCCTGCAAGGGCGCGGGAATCGTGCCGCAACGGTGTAAGGTCGAATTGTCCGCTTTTAGCGGACAACCGAGGCACAGAACGCAGCGAAACCTTCTCAAAAAAGTGGCTTTGCCCCTTTCTTGATTACAAAATCAGCATCAGCACGGGGATCACGACGAAGCACGCGATCGTGGAGAGCGCCGCGCCCTGCGCGGCGAATTCCTCGTCCGCGCCGTATTCCGCGGCGGCGACGACCGTCTGCGTCACGACCGGCATCGCCGTTTCGACGATGAGCACGTCGTGAGCAAGGCCCGTCACGCCGAACGCCCTGCACAGCGCGACCGAGAGCATCGGCGCGAGCAGGAAGCGGAAGATCATCGCGATGCCTAAGTCGCGGTCGAGCCGGACATTTTTGAGCCCGATGTCGTGGATGATATAGCCCGTGAGCAGCAGCGCCAGCGGCGTGACGAGGTTGTTCATATAGCGGCAGTAGCTCATCACGAGCGAGGGGAGCCTCACTTCAAACCATACGAGCGCGAGGCCGACGAAAACGGCGATGACGGCGGGCGTGGTCAGGAATTTCTGGAGCATCTTGAGGTCAAAGCCGCGGCTCTCGCCCGACCAGCGCACAAGCGAGAGAAACAGCAGCTGGACAAAGCTGGTGTTGACGAGGTAGTAGAGCATGACGTAGGGCGTGCAGGTGTCGCCAAAGAGCTCGGTGCACATCGCAAGGCCGACGAAGATGGCGTTCGACACCGAGCACATCATCATAAAAACGCCGAGCTTTTTGCGCGGCAGCTTCAAGAGCCTGCCGACGAGCAGTGACAGGATCGTGATGACCACGGTGCCGAGCAGCGGCACGAGCAGAAAGCTGCCCGACTGAACCAGAAGATCACGGGTCAGGTTATTCGTCAGCCCGTAGACCGACATGCAGGGGATGGCGACAGAGAGCGTGAACTTGCCGATAAAGGCCTTGGCCTGCGGGCCCATCCAGCCCCTGGCCGCGCAGAAATAGCCCGTCGCCGTCAGCAGCAGGATGATGGTGACGGAAGAGACCGCGTGCAGAAATCCTTCCATGGTGTGACCTCGGTGTTAAAAAATAGTTACACCAGTATAACACGCCTGCGGCAAAAGACAAGAGACGAAAAAGACGGTTGCAATGCCGGTTCGGATACGCTATGATGGGCGAAGATGAGCGCGCAGTGCGCGCCCGGAGAAAAAGAGATCGAGAACTTTGAGAGGAGTTTTGTTTTTATGAAAGCAGCGCTGGTCATTATGGCGGCGGGCATGGGCTCGCGCTACGGCGGCAATAAGCAGGTGGACGGCATCGGTCCGAACGGTGAAATTTTGATGGAATACTCCATTTTCGACGCGCTGCGCGCAGGCTTTACGAAGGTGGTCTTCATCATCAAGCCCGACATGCGCGACTTGATGGAGAACATGGTCGGACATCACCTTGCCGCGCGCAAAACGGCGGACGGGGACAATGTCGAGGTCTGCTATGCGTATCAGGATTTTTCGAGCGTGCCCGATTTTTACACGGTGCCGTCTGATCGCGTCAAGCCGTTCGGCACGGTGCACGCGCTTTTATGCGCGCGCGAATTTGTGCACGAGCCGTTCGTCGTCATCAACGCCGACGACTATTACGGCGTGGACGCGTTCAAGACCATTTACGCAGAGCTCTCAAAGCTCGCCGAAAGCGGCGAGGGCACGATGGTCGGCTACGACCTCTGCAACACCGTGAGCGAGCACGGCACGGTCACGCGCGGCGTGTGCCACGTGAACGAACAGGGGATGCTCGACCGCGTGGTCGAAACGTTCCACCTAAAGCCCTGCGGCGACGGCAAGATCCGCGACATTCAGGAAAACGGCGACGGCCCGGTCTACGCGCCCGAGACGCCGGTCTCGATGAACTTCTGGGGCTTTACGCCGTGGCTGTTTGAAAAGCTGGACGCGTATTTTAAGGATTTCCTCCGCGCGCTGCCCGACGGCGAGCTCAAAAAAGAGTGCCTGCTGCCAAGCCTGATCGGCGAGCTCATCGACCGCGGCGAGCTCAGTGTCTCCGTTCTGCGCTCGAGCGCGCGCTGGTTCGGCATGACGTATCACGAGGATAAGGAAATGGTGCAGCGCGAGCTTCAGAAATTACACGACGCGGGCGTGTACCCCAAAACGCTGCGCGCGTGAGCGAGACAAATCGAAAAAATCTGCCGCCTCCGGACATACTAAGTCCGGAGGTGATTTTTATGCCGCGAAAAGACCCCGGCATGCCGTATGACCTGGCACCGATGCTCAAGGCGCGCTTCGGCCAGCCGGACGACTGTGCCGATCTTGTCAACAAGTACGGCACCTATAACATCCAGCCGACGTCGGACACGGAAAATCTGTTCCCGCTCATCGCGCCGGGCCTTCCTGAGCAATGGAAGCGCATGGCGGTCGGCAAGAAGGACGTTGAAAACTTGCAATAAAGCAAACGGGAGGGAGACGCGTATCGCGTCTCCCTTTTTCTTCTCCAAAATCCCTGAAACGGCAAGTGGAAATGGGCTTTTTCCCAAAAAGCAAAAAAGATACATACAGGTTCGACAAAAAAGAGAATGACAAAATGGAGAAATTTATTACTGGTATACAAATTGAGAACGTTGCTGGCACTTGCTTTACTGCTGAATTCGTATAAAGTAAAGGCAAGAGCTGTCTGCCGGGGAAGCGGCTATGAGAGAGACCGCCTTCCGGAGCGACTTGCCAATATGAAGGAGGAGAGAGAATGGAAACCAAAAGTAACGCGAAACTGAAAGCTCTGTTTATCATCCCGTCAGTCGTCGGCGTCATCCTGTTCATGATCCCGGTCAAGAACGCAGCAGGTGAATGGACCGTTGTGGTCAAGATCCTGGCCGACATCATCTCTGGTGTCATCGGTGGCTTCCTGCCGCTGCTGTGCGTGCTGATCCTCACCGTTTCGGCAGTGATGTCCCTCATTGCGCTGGCAAAGCCCAAATTCATTATGAATAGCGACATCATGAAAGAATGCTTCGCCTGCAAGCCCATTTGGGTCGTGCTCCGTGTGCTCGCGGTCATCTTCGTGTGGCTCACCTATCTGGGTGTCGGCGAGGACGGCGTGGGTCTCATCGGTATGATCACCGGCGGCGGTCAGGGCGGCTTCGTCCTCTATGACCTGCTCACCACGCTCGTTATCATCTTCGTCATCGCGGCCCTGCTGCTGCCGTTGCTGCTCGACTTCGGCCTGCTGGAGTTCGTCGGCGCGCTGCTCACCAAGGTCATGCGTCCCCTGTTCAAGGTCCCCGGCCGCGCGGCGGTCGACTGCATCACCTCCTGGATCGGCGACGGTACGCTCGGCGTCATGCTCACCTGCAACCAGTATGAGGGTGGCTACTATTCCGCCAAGGAAGCAAGCATCATCGCAACGCTGTTCTCCGCCGTTTCCATCACGTTTACCCTCGTCGTTCTCGACACGGTCGGCATGCTCGACAAGTTCGGCATCTACTACCTGATCGTCTGCTTCGTCGGTATCGTCTGCGCGATCGTGTGCCCGTACCTCTACCCCCTGCGCAAAAAGCCAAACACGTACTTAGTGGAAGGCAAGGCGGCTCCCGACACCCTCCCCGAGGGCTACAAGAGCAACGTCGAGTACGGCATGGACCTCGCCATGAAGCGCGTTGCCGAGCACAAGGGCATCGGTGAATTCTTCAAGAGCGGCGCCAAGAACGCCTGCAGCATGTGGTTCGGCGTTCTGCCCTCCGTCATGGCCATCGGCACCGTCGCCCTCATCCTTGCCAACTACACCCCCATCTTTGAGTGGCTCGGCATCCCGTTCCGCCCGCTGCTCCAGCTTCTTCAGGTGCCCGAAGCGGACGCTGTTGCCTCCACGATGATCGTCGGCTTCACCGACATGCTCACCCCCGCCATCCTGATCGCGGAGTGCACCAGCGAGATGGCCAGATTCATCGTCGCGGTCGTCTCCGTCACGCAGGTGCTTTACCTCTCCGAGGTCGGCG
>ERZ837910.2154-NODE-2154-length-24880-cov-4.009426_pt1 | contig 24880 bp, 26 predicted proteins | sample MGYA00519940_ERZ837910 | MGnify/ENA primary metagenome ERZ837910 (study PRJEB31850, sample SAMEA3708825) | human gut metagenome | biome: human gut; feature: human-associated habitat; material: faeces | place: China | collected 2014 ... | reverse complement strand
CGACGCGCGGCTTTTTGAGCGTTTCGTCGATGGCCGTTACAGTATACTCGTCACCGGCGATATTTACCACCGTCAGGCACACCCCGTTGTGGGCGATGCTCTGGTCGATCTTCAATTCGCGGCAGAAATCGGCGCGCAGGGTAAAATGCTTGTTCTGTCGTTCGCTGCGGACGGCCACCACAGTCGCCGTCTGCTCTATGATTCCGGAAAACATACGATCGTCAATACTTAAATTTAAATGGATTGTTAAAGTTAAGCATAATTTTTCAAACACCCAAACCCGAAGGGACGGAACAACTCCCCCAGCGGGACGAATCGTTTCGGATTCACACCGCCCGGAATCGCAGGACGAACCGACAATTGCCTAACAATTCAGGTTTTGCGCCATAAGTCCGGCGAGGAAGACAACTATTGCGCCAGGATCGTATGGTAAACTTTTTCGATGAACGTTTCATAGTCATTCAGGATGACTCCCGGCTCCATCGGACCGAACTCAACCTCCGACAGCATGACCGAACAATCCTGATTTCGATAATAGCCCATGTATTCATCCTTAGTTCGCAAGGCCCGATTTTCGGGAAGATGCACCACATAGATCAGCGTCTTGTTGGGCGTGTGATAGAAAACATTCGCATCGTCCCTCGAAAGGCAGATGTATTTGGAAGCATTCCGCTTCGTAAAGGTCTCCCACCGTTGGATGGTCTTTTGGGTGTCCCTCCGATAATAAGGCAGTTGATCCTGAATGATGAAAATCTGGAAATAAGGATAGCCCGCCGCCCTGATATTCGCGGTTTCGCCGAGCATGTTCTCGAAATAGTTGTTCGAGTTCTGAGAATAGTTCTGCATGACGAACTTGACGGCGACGCCCGCGGCGACCTTATCTTGTTTGAAAATCGTTATATCCACTCTTTTAGGGACATATCTTCCCCGAACGGTGAACTCTTTTCCGAGGCCGAATCCCTGCGAACAGATATGATAGCCTTCGCCCAACCGCCGGGACAGATCGGCTGCGATCGCACCGTGAAGAGGCTTGAGCTTTTCCGGACTCCTCGACGTTTTCACCCGCAGGAACCGGCAGAACGAGTTGGATATCACCTTCAAAAATTCAGCGTTCGTCAACGGGAATGAAATCGGTTGCTCTTTCATGACATGCTATTTTATAATTCAGATACTGCTCCAAATCTTTGGAACCATACGTGTAGTAACCGCCGCTCTTGTAATTCTTCAACATCGCCAGATAGTCGATAAAATCTTTCGATTCAACGGCCGATTTCAACACGTCATAGGGAACTCTGCTCAGAATATAGAGCCCGCTGTACAGACCCGAACCAGCAGGGACGTCGATCAACCGGATGCTCGACACATCCTTAATGATGGAATTGATGGAATATTTCCTTTCGAAAACATCTCGGATGGCCTGCGTTCGTCCGTAGAGATACCAATCCGGATTTTCACGCTCGGTATGCTTTTTCAGCAACTCCTTCTTGTTCCTGTTCAGATAGTCCGCAACATCCGGATGCGAAAAGACCGCTTCTCGCGAGAGCGGTTTCCCTGCGGCATCGTATGGAAAAAACGCCTTGTACCATTTCCCCGTCGAAGCCTTCAAGACCGGAATCGTGAGCGCGTCGAAGGAGACGTTCGAAATAAAAACCTTGTCCGCGAGTGTGGCAAACCCGTTTTTCACCCGGACGTAACGGGGCACGGAGGCCGTTTTGACGACCCTCAACAACGATAAGTCCTCTTTCGAAGCGACGTAGAAACTATCGCCGATAGACATCTCCCCATAGGTTATCGTATCGACATAGACTTTGTCCGAATCCGCTGCCGAATAGGTGTAATATTCGACCCCGTCGGCCTGGTGCCGCGCGTCGAACAATGCGATCATCGTATAAGCCGTCACATTCTCAAAAACCTGCTGGTGTCCCAAATCGATCAATCCCGCCAGAGTCCGGTGCTGCATGACATATTTTCTCATGTTCGTCGCAGCCACGCTCGACAACCAGGAACTCGGCGTGATGTAACAGAGTTTACCCGTACCGTTGATCATGCGCAATCCCAATTCGTAGAACGCGAGATAGAGATCCGTCATACCGCCCTCGGCGAATCGGAACGATTTCACTTCATCGTAACCCTCTTCCAGATTATGAACCCGGACATAGGGAGGGTTCCCGACGACAAAATCCATCTGCCCGTCATACCGGGTTACAGAGAGTGCATTGGTGTTTAAGAGATCCCACCCGACATTTTCCACGCCGAAATCCTTTGCAATGCCATCCAAATTGGAACGACAATCTGCACAGACGACAGGGTCCAGTTCTATCCCGTGTACAAATCTTTCCAGATCGGCTTTGAGTCCGACGTTATCGTCGTGATTGGCTACATACTCGCTGCAATATCTGGCGACGGCTTCGCATAGAAACGCTCCGGCGCCGCAACTATTGTCGATGATATGTTTTTCAAGGATATTACCGCAGACATAGCCAGCATAATCCAGCATGTTCCTGACCAAAAAGCCGGGCGTAAATACCTGCCCGCTATGTTTGACCGACCGGTCGGCAGCATGGCTTCCTTGAATTCCGGAACTCGGCCCGCTGCCCCGCCCTTTGTTATTTTGACGCATCGCCTAATTTGCATTTACTTGTTGAATCTACCGCCGGACCGGTCTCCAAGACCACCCATCCCGGACGGCAGTCGTTGCAAAAAACACCTCGCAATCATCTGTTTCATGGCACGATACATCAATAAGACGACTTTTCGGGGAATTTGGGCCCAATATAAAATTGATCACCGCATGTTCCATCGGCGACCTCCTTACGGATTCAAAACCGGTCATAGCGCTATGCGTTTAGCGCTCCTAAGATAAGGAAAAGATTCCGTTTCCACAAGAAGACCCGCCCCTATTAGGAGCTGTCCAAAATGGTTCCCTGCAATTTTACCCCGTCGCCCGATCCCGAATGCGATCCCGACGCCGACCGCCGATGCCGACCGGCCGCCGTGCGGGACGGCGGGCCGCTTTTGGGCGAACCTCGTGCGTCTCAGGCAGGTCGCGACGGACAACGGCTTCGCCCGAAAATATTGGAGATGGTGCTGCGGACGGCCATCCAGGTCCGATCCGTTTGCGGAACCGGAAAGCATGTCGTTCAGTCGACGATAAGATGCGCTTTTACCCGATAAATTTTCTGTATATCCTTGCTTTTGACGACCATTTCGTCGAACCCGGCCTCGCACGAAGCCGTCAGCCGTACCGACTGTGCGCCGGCTTCCAGATGGAGCTGCCGCAACGTCACGATCTTGCGCGTCACGACGACATACATGCCGCCGGGAATGACCGACTCCACATCGGACTCTTTCAGAAAAACCAGCGTTCCGGCAGGCAGTGTATCGCCCATCGCACGACCGTAATAGTAGAGCGCGCAGTCGGCATCGTCGCCCATCGGCAGCACGACGTACCCGTCGGGACTCAACAGCTCCACGCCGCGGATCGACTTTTCGACATCGGCATTGAAAAAGGGGATCTGCGCGCCGCGGTCCTCGCTTCCCGAAACGAACATCTGGCCCCTGCCGGTCAACAGCCACAACAGGTCGATCTGCGGAAAATGCTGGACGATCCGTTAGCCGAGTTTCCGGGAGATGCCGTTGTGCCCCCGTTTGATCTGGTAAAGATTTTCACCGCGGGAGAGTCCGATATAACGGGCAAAATAATTCGTCGTCATGTTGGCCCATTTGACGACACTCTCGATTCTTTGCCACTTATTTTGATTTTCGTGCATTATTTCAAATTTTTTTTGCATCTTTGCATCATCATTTGGTCTCGTAGTTCAATGGATAGAATATAAGATTCCGGTTCTTACGATGTGGGTTCGATTCCCGCCGAGACTACTTTTTATCTTATTTTCAGCCACTAACCCCTTTCGATTCATTCTTATATTTTACTACAAAATTAATAACAAATTTCTATTCTCCAATAAAAAATAGCAAATTTAGGCAACTTGATATTGTAAAAGGGTTTTATCGATCTTCCGGTACCGGGAATGAATTCCGATAAAAAAATGCACAAATGTTTCCGAAAGGCGGAAACGGGAGCGAAATAGAAAAGTCCGGCAATGTTTCGACATCGCCGGACTTATTTTTACCGAAACCTTCTCAATAAGTCAGACGCACGCCCAACTGCAAAGACAAATTGACCGGCGAAACCGTCCGGGCCGTCCGCAACGCGGTTTCCGTCAGGTAATAGGAGACGCCCGGTTCGAAGTAGAGGGCCGTCCGCCGCGTAAAATCATACTGTACACCCGCGTTGGCGGTCAACGACCATTGCAGCTCCTTTTCGGCGACGGACTCGGAGCCGAATTTCGCATAGAGGCACTTTTCGACCATTCCGCCGGCACCCAGATAGAGCTTCCAGTCGCCGCGCGACAGAAAATCCCAGTTGACACGCAGCGGAATACCCAGCATGTGAAGCGTCTGCGAGAACGACTCGTCATTCTGCGATACCCTGACATCCGAACGCAACAGCGAATAGACCAGACCGCTTTCGAGCGACAATCCGTATCCGAATTCCTTGCGAACGGAGATGCCGAAACTGAGCGGTTGCTTATGCCGGTAAAGATAATCGTCGTAACCGCGTTTCATTCGGAAAATGCCGCTCGAACTGAGCACATGAGAGGGCGAAGCCGAAGCCAACGGCGTCGCCCGCCCCGACGACACCTGCTGCGCCGTCGGCAATCCGGCGGCGAAAAGCCCCACCGACGTCCGCCGCTTCACCCGTCCCGGTTCGAAGGAACGCCGTGCGGCTTCCCCGGGAAGCGTGCGGGCGATCGTCCGCTCCGACGAACGCGAGGCGGCTGCCTTTGCGGCAGGTTGCGCCTCTTTCTCCTCGGCTACCGATTCTTCCCCGGCCTCAGAGGGTTCCGCATCCGACGGCGCTGCGGCTTCCGTCTCGCTTCGGGACGACCGTACCTCCGCTACCGCATCGCCCGAGAGAGTCCGTACCGACCCGTCGGCCGCAACGATCGCAGCCGGCCGACTTTCGGCCAAAGCCTGCCGAACCTTCGCTACCAGCGGCGCCGGGGCTTCGGAGAGTGCCGTCGGCGCCTCGTTCCGCAACGGTTCGTCATCATATAAAAGCTGACCGTCCGCCGTCGTAAGTTCTCCGGCAAAGAACGTTGTTTGTCGATCACCGTCCACAACACCTTGATTTACGACAGTCTCACCTATTAATACGGCAATCGCTACGACGGCGGCGACGGCAGCTATTTTTTTCCAGGCGGGAGTGAAAGCCCTGCGCCGCCGGCCGGCAGCGGCCAAGTCGCGCTCCAGCGCCTCCCAGCCTCCTTCCGGCAACGACTCGTCGGCACCTCGCAACTTCTCCCGAACCGTTGCAATCCACCGTTCCTCCCGCTCCATCCTATTCCGTTTCATTTGTCCTTTACATACTCCTTAATGCGCCGCGCCAACAAGGCCTTTGCGCGAAACAGCTGCGACGACGAGGTTTTCTCACTGATTCCCAACCGCTCCGCAATCTCCCTATGGGAGAGCTCCTCGATACAATAGAGGTTGAAAACAGTCCTGTATCCGTCGGGCAGCTCGGCGATCAACCGTTTCAGATCGTCGTAGGGCAACCGCTCCATTTCGTCCGACGTCGGCTCTTCATAGCGTTCGGGCAGCCGGTCGACCGTAGTCGGATAGTGCAACCGCCGCTTCTGACGCAGCGCTTCGAGCGAAACGTTCACCGCGATCCGTTCCATCCACGCCCTCAAGGAACCCTCGCCGCGCCATGAAAAACGGTCGATTGCCGCGAACACCTTGATAAAACAGTCATGGAGCAGATCCTCGGCCGTCGCCCGATCCCCGACATAACGCAGGCAGATACCCAACAAACGTCCTCCGAAACGAGTATACAGCTCGCGGCGGGCATCGTTATCTCCGGCTTTACAACGCTCTGCGAGTATCCGTTCCTCCATGCTCATCGTTCGTCATATAATAAATGGTGTCCTCTCCCGAATACTGCATCCCCGTAAAAAAAATATTTTTTTATCTCTTTACGCAGTATTTCGTACTTTCGTGCGTTTATAGAAAGGAACAAATTTAGAAATAAAATAGCTAAACCCATGAAAAAGTTCAAATTATTTCTCCTCGCGGCGGTCGCGGTGCTGCCCGTGCTCCAGTCCTGCAACGACTCCGACGTAGAGGGCGCCGACAGCATGGCGCTCGTGACCATCCTCAATCCGGGCGGATTGAGCGGGACGTTCTATTTCAAGGCGGACAACGGACAGACGCTCTATCCTTCGCAATTCGCCGTACCTACCGGCGGCTACAATCCCGAAGACGGACAGCGCGCCTTCATCTATTACTCGCTGCTCGAAGAGAAGAGCCAACAGTACGACTACAACATCAAGCTCTACGGCATCAGCGAAATTCTCACCAAGGACGTCGAAGAGATGAATGAGTCCAACGAAGCCGAATTCGGCGACGAGCCGATCGAATTGGTGAAACTCAGCGGCGAGGACAAATTCGACTGCCTGATCAGCGCCGGATACTTCACCTGCTCCTTCCAGATTAAGGTCACCGGAAGCGAGAAACACAAGATCAGCTTGGTTCGAAGCGCTTCGGCGGACGATACCGAAGACCCCGACTACACGCTGCTCGAACTGCGCCACAAACCCGACGACATGGGATCGGACACTCCCGTAGCGAGATCCAGCATGGCTTCGTTCAAACTCAACTCCTACGATCCGGCCGTCACCCAGAAGAAAGGTCTCAAAATCCGCTATAAGGATTTCGACGGGAATCTGCGTACGGCGCTGATCGATTACACGGAATAGACACATCCCATCTCAATTAATAAATGATTCAACCGGAAGGTCTGTCCGCTGCGGCGGACAGGCCTTTTTCCTTTGCGGGAAAAGTCCGCCGCATCGCCGCAAGGCGATGACGGCGTTTTTTGAAGCGGCGAATGCGGAGATTTTCCGAAAAAGTAAGTATATTTGTAACACGATTGCATGTTTCGGGTACCGGCAGCCGCAGCCTGTTACAGTCAGGCCGCAGGCGGGGAAAGAAGGATCCGTAAATGCAGCCGCCGCTGCGAATGCCGGCGACCGGAAAATGAAAAACCGTACCGGAACTACCAGCATACCGGAACATACGATTACCCTTTGTAACCATGTCTACGATCCGAAACATAGAGAGCGATCTCGAATTCGAAAATAAAATCCGCCCGCAGGAGTTGCAGAATTTCGCCGGACAGGAGAAGATCGTCGAAAACCTGCGCATCTTCATCCAGGCGGCCCTCATGCGCGGCGATTCGCTCGACCACGTATTGCTGCACGGCCCTCCCGGACTGGGCAAGACCACACTGGCGAACATCATCGCCAACGAGATGCACTCCCAGCTCAAAGTCACCTCCGGCCCCGTTCTGGACAAGCCGGGCGATCTGGCGGGCCTGCTGACGAACCTCAATCCGGGCGACGTGCTCTTCATCGACGAAATCCACCGCCTGAGTCCCATTGTCGAGGAGTATCTCTATTCGGCCATGGAGGACTACAAGATCGACATCGTGCTCGACAAGGGTCCTTCCGCCCGTTCGATCCAGATCGAACTGGCGCCCTTCACGCTCATCGGCGCCACGACGCGCAGCGGCCTGCTGACCTCGCCGCTGCGCGCGCGTTTCGGCATCCAGTGCCATTTGGAGTACTACGACACCGCGGTGCTGTCGGGAATCGTGAAACGTTCGGCACGCATTCTCGACGTTTCGATCGACGACGACGCGGCGATCGAAATCGCCCGCCGTTCGCGCGGCACCCCCCGTATCGTCAACGCCCTGCTGCGCCGCGTGCGCGATTTCGCCATGGTCAAGGGCGAGGGGCACATCGACTTGGCGATCACGCGCATGGCACTCACAGCACTCAACATCGATGCGCGCGGGTTGGACCAGATGGACAACCGCATCCTCCAAACGATCATCGGCAAGTTCAACGGCGGCCCCGTCGGGCTGAATACGATCGCCACCGCCGTGGGCGAAGATGCCGGAACGATCGAGGAGGTCTACGAACCGTTCCTCATCATGGAGGGGTTCCTCAAACGCACCCCCCGCGGCCGCGAAGCCACCGAAACGGCGTTCCGGCACCTGGGACTCACGCCGCCGACGCTCGGCGACACGCTCTTCTGACGGGATTTCCCGACCGGAGTGCGGCATAAACTGGACCAAACCAACACTGAAACAGATATGCTACACCCCTCTCTTCCGTCTCAGACCGGCTTTCGTTCCACGATCGCCGGTCTGGCAGCAGCGTGTATCCTCTGCGGCTGCTCTTCCAGAATCTACACCACCCTTAGCGAAGCAGGCGCCCCGCTTCCCGCCGACAGCGTCAGGCTCTTTACGGAAGATCTCCCGCGGCCCGCTTCGTCGCGCAAAATCGGAGAACTGACGATATCGAGTTCCTCGGAAAATGCCGACGAACGCAATCGGGAAGCAGTCGATCTGGCCGTCCGCGCGACCGCCGGCATCGGCGGCGACGCCCTCTCGGTCACGGAACAGAACGAAACCGCGACCTCCAACGGCACGACCTATACCCTGAGCGCCGACCTGCTCCGCATCGACGGCAGGGACACCTCCGCGACGATGCGGTTCGATCCGCCGCTGCAGCTCCGTTCGAAACATCCGGACAAGGTTATCCGACGGATGAACGACCGACAGCGGAACCGCCTTCCCCGTCACCTGTTCTACGGCAGTGCCGGAGCGGGGTTCGTCATTAGCGATCTCTACACGATCGACGGAGCGCCCTATGACGGGAGCACCGCCGGCATCGCCTACAACGCAGGCTACGACTATTGTTTCGCCCGCGGTTTCACGCTCGGACTCCGCTACGCCTGCTTTCGCATGAAAGCCGAACTCTCCATTCCCCACCCGATAGCGCCAATATCGAGCGTCCTACGATGCAACATCGGCACCCACTACGCGGCACCCGAAGCGGGATATTCGTTTCGCGTCGGAAACAAGTTCATGTTCTCGGCACTCGCCGGCATCGGCTACGTCAACTACTTCGAGCGGATGGAAGGCACACGGTTCTCGCTCGACGGATTCGGCACGCACGGCATCGTGCGTGCGACGCTCCTCCTTTCGAAACGTCTCGACATCGGCGCCGAAGTCGGCGGTTACAGCTCCTACTTCACCTCTTCCGCGCTTGAAACGGCGGATTTCGACGGACACGCCGGAATAAAATATGTCAGTATCGCAATGGGTCTTCATCTCCATTTTTAAAAAACATCGTTTTATTTTTAATAAATCTATTTTAAAAACTAATATTTTTTATTAACTTGCGGGCGTGATAATTGTTTGACATACCGGTAAAATTTAGCTTATGGACACGAACGAATTGATGAAGGAAGCGCTCGCCTATCACGCCGAAGGAGGCCCCGGCAAAATCGAAATCCGGCCGACGAAACCCGACGCCACCCAGTACGATCTCTCGCTGGCCTACTCGCCCGGCGTGGCGGCGCCGTGTCTGGCGATCGCCGACGATCCGGCCAAGGCGTACGACTATACGATCAAGGGCAACCTGGTGGCGGTCATTACCAACGGAACCGCCGTACTGGGACTGGGCGACATCGGCCCGCTGGCCGCCAAACCGGTCATGGAGGGCAAATGCATGCTTTTCAAGCACTTCTCCGGAATCAATGCCTTCGACATCGAGATCGATACGACCGATCCGGAGGAGTTCATCGCCGCCGTCAAGCGAATCGCCCCCACCTTCGGCGGGATCAATCTCGAAGACATAAAAGCTCCCGAATGTTTCGAGATCGAACGGCGGCTCGTCGAGGAGCTGGACATTCCGGTCATGCACGACGACCAGCACGGAACGGCGATCATCGCCTCGGCAGCGCTCATCAACGCGATGTACCTGAGCGGGAAACGCATCGACGAGGCGCAGATCGTCGTCAACGGCGCCGGTGCGGCCGCCATCGCCTGTGCAAGGATGTTCCTCGCGCTCGGCGCGCGCCGCGACCAGATCACGATGTGCGACAGCCGGGGCGTAGTCACGACCCGCCGCACCGACCTCAACCCCGTCAAGCGCGAATTCGCGACCAGCCGGCCGGTCACGACGCTGCGCGAAGCGCTCGTCGGCGCAGACGTCTTCCTGGGCGTTTCGACGGCCGGCGTGCTCGACGCCGACATGGTGCGGTCGATGGCCGGCAACCCGCTGGTCATGGCGCTGGCGAATCCCGATCCCGAAATCTCCTACGACGAGGCCAAGGCGGCACGCCCCGACGTGATCGTCGCAACGGGCCGTACAGACTACCCCAATCAGGTGAACAACGTGCTGGGATTCCCCTACATCTTCCGCGGCGCACTCGACGTCCGCGCCCGCAAGATCAACGAAACGATGAAACTCGCCGCTGCGCACGCACTCGCGGAGCTGGCACGCGAGGAGGTTCCTGCGGAGCTGGCTGCCGCCTTCGGCGTCGACCGGCTCGAATTCGGCCCCGACTACCTGATCCCGAAACTGACGGACCCGCGCCTGCTCGGCCGCGTCGCCCCCGCCGTAGCCCGCGCGGCCGTCGAATCAGGCGTGGCGCAGCGCCGTCCCGACATCGAATAAACGCAAAGACGGGAAGTCTTCCTTCCGGAGAACTTCCCGTCTTTGTTTTCTTAATTCCTACTCGGCCGACAACCGCTGCCAGACCAGCCGTGAAATCTCGGCGATCAGCGCCGCGGTCTCCCCGTCCGAAAGCGCCGTTTCGGCGACGTAGACGCAGATCGCATACCCGCTGCCGTCGGGCAACTCGACATACCCCAGATCGTTGTCGGCGATCTTCACTCCCCGCGCATCCCGATCCGACGAACCGGTCTTGTGCCCGATCGTCGTCCCGTCGGGAAGTCCTGCCCGCAGTTTATTCATCCCCGTGGTCGTCGTGCACAACGTCTGCCAGAGAAAATCGCGGTATTCGGATGCGAACAGACTGTCGTGCCGAAACCGATCCAACAGCAGCGCCATCGCCTCCGGCGTCGCACGGTTGCGGCGCTGGGCATCCGGCGCCCCGCTCATCTCCCGCTCCGTCATCCGGAAATCGAGTCCTTCGGCGGGCAGCCCCTCCACGTAACGCTGCAATGCCCCGATGCCGCCGATCTCGCGGATCAGACGGTCGCAGGCGCAGTTGTCGCTTTCGGCCACCGTGTAACGCAGCAGTTCCCCGAACGAGAAACGTCCGCCCGCCGGATGCGCCTCGCGCAACGGCGACCACGTATCGGGCCACAGATCGTCGCCCGTCACTTCCAACTGCGCCGAAAGCGGCAGCCCCAGCGAGTCCAACCGCGCCGCTGCGGCCAGCGCCAGCGGAAATTTGAAGGTGCTCATCGCCGGCATCGGACGGTCGCCGCCGACCGAGGCGATCACCCTGCCCTCGCGCACGACGGCGATACCCACCTCGGCGTCGACACCGCGCACGGCCCGGCACAGATCGCGTTCCAACCCGTGCGGTGTAACGAACCACAGCGTCCCTGCCGCACCTGCTAAAAGCAAAAGAAGAAAAAATCGTTTCATCGGACCACAATAGAATCAAACCGACCGGACGAGCCGCGACAATTCGTCGAAGGTCATCGTCCGCACCTCGCAGGCACCGACTGCGGTCGGCAGCACCAGACGGATCGTATCGCCCTCGCTCTTTTTGTCCTTAGTCACGGCCGCGAGCAGCCGTTCGGCCGGCACCGGCGGTTCGGTCGCGAAGCCCAACGCCGCAAGCAGCCGCACGATGCGGTCGCACGCGGCCGGGGCCAGCAGCCCCAGCTTCACGGCCAGCCGTGCGGCGATCGCCATGCCGACGGCCACCGCCTCGCCGTGGATCATCTCGCGCGAGCATTTCTCGACGGCATGGCCGAACGTATGGCCCAGATTGAGTTTGCGCCGCTCGCCGTGTTCGCGTTCGTCGCGGCTCACGACCGCGGCTTTGAGCCGCACGGAGTGCACCACGACCTTATCCATGGTCTCCGGATCGGCGCACAGGCCGTCGAGTCCCGCCCGCTCGATCAGCCCGAAGAGCGGTTCGTCGCCGATGATCCCCGCCTTGACCGCCTCGGCCAGTCCTGCGCGAATCTCCCGCAGGGGAAGCGTCGCGAAGAGCGACGTGTCGCAGACGACGAATTGCGGCTGGGCGAAAACGCCCGCCATGTTCTTGTACCCGTCCAGATTGACGCCGTTCTTGCCGCCGACGCTCGCATCGACACACCCCAGCAGCGTCGTCGAGACGAACCCGAACGGAACGCCGCGCATGTAGACCGATGCCACGAAGCCCGTGACGTCGGTCACGATGCCCCCTCCGACCCCCAGCAGGAAGGTCGTGCGGTCGGCGCCGCGGCGGATCAGCTCGCGGCAGACCTCCTCGACGGTCTGCAACGTCTTGTGCTCCTCGCCCGGCTCCATGCAGATCGGGTCGCAGTCCTCGAACAGTTCGGGACGGCAACGGGCGACATTGCGGTCCGTCAGCACGATCACCCGCCCCTGCGGCAGCAGGCGCGGCAGCTCCTCGACGGTGCGCCCCACCACGACGCGGCTGCGTCCGGCTACTTGCAACGAATAACTCATCATCGAACAGATTTACCTGAATGAATACCTGAGCAAATGTAACACATTTTCCTGAGATTTTATTACCTTTGCCCCCGTAAATATCCCGAGTAACATATGCAAAAACTACGCAATATTGCGATTATCGCCCATGTAGACCACGGAAAGACTACATTGGTCGATAAGATGATCCTTGCAGGAAATCTCCTGCGCGACAACGCCCAGCAGAACGGCGAACTGATTATGGACAACAACGACCTGGAACGCGAGCGCGGCATCACGATCCTCTCGAAAAACGTTTCGGTCATCTATAAGGACTACAAAATCAATATCATCGACACGCCGGGACACGCCGACTTCGGCGGCGAAGTCGAGCGCGTGCTCAACATGTGCGACGGCGTGCTGCTGCTCGTCGACGCTTTCGAAGGCACCATGCCCCAGACCCGCTTCGTGTTGCAGAAGGCCCTCGCGCTGGGCAAGAAACCCATCGTGGTCATCAACAAAGTCGACAAACCCAACTGCCGCCCCGAAGTGGTCAACGAGCAGGTTTTCGATCTGATGTTCACGCTCGACGCCACCGAGGAGCAGCTCGACTACAAGACGATCTACGGCTCGGCCAAACAGGGCTGGATGTCGCACGTATGGACAGAACGCACCGACTCGATCGCCCCGCTGCTCGATGCCATTATCGACGAGATTCCGGCACCCGCAACCGTCGAAGGGACGCCCCAGATGCTCATCACCTCGCTCGAATATTCGCCCTACGTGGGACGGATCGCCGTGGGCAAGGTGACGCGCGGCTCGCTCAAGGCAGGCCAGAACGTCACGCTGGCCAAGCGCGACGGCGTGACGATGCAGAAGACCAAGATCAAGGACCTGATGGTCTTCGAAGGTCTCGGCAAGAAGAAGGCGGACGAAGTTCCCTGCGGCGAGATCTGCGCCCTGATGGGCATCGAGGGATTCGAGATCGGTGACACGATCTGCGACTACGAGAATCCCGAACCGCTGCCCCCCATCGCCATCGACGAACCCACGATGTCGATGCTCTTCACGATCAACAACTCGCCCTTCTTCGGCAAGGACGGCAAATACGTCACCTCGCGCCACATCAAGGAGCGTCTCGACCGCGAACTGGAGAAGAACCTCGCCCTGCGCGTGACTCCCGGTCCTTCGGCCGACAGCTTCAACGTCTTCGGACGCGGTGTGCTGCACCTCTCGGTGCTGATCGAAACCATGCGCCGCGAGGGTTACGAGCTGCAGGTGGGCCAGCCCCGCGTAATCGTCAAGGAGATCGACGGCAAAAAATGCGAACCGATCGAGGAGCTGACCGTGGACTGCCCCGAAGAGTATTCGGGAACGGTCATCGAGCTGGCGACCAAACGCAAAGGCACGCTGACGAACATGGCGTCGAACGGCGACCGCACGCGGCTGGAATTCAGCATCCCCTCGCGCGGCATCATCGGCCTGCGGTCGAACATGCTGACGGCGACGGCCGGCGAAGCCATCATGACACACCGGCTGAAAGGCTTCGAGCCGTGGGTCGGCGATATCGAGATGCGCGTCAACGGCTCGATCATTTCGGGCGAGACCGGCACGGCCTACGCCTACTCGATCGACAAGCTGCAGGACCGCGGACGCTTCTTCATCAGCCCGATGGAGCAGGTGTACGAAGGTCAGGTGATCGGCGAGCACACGCGCCAGAACGACATCACGGTAAACGTCACCAAAGCCAAGCAGCTGACCAACATGCGCGCGTCGGGTTCGGACGAGAAGACCTCGATCGCCCCGCCCAAGGTGTTCTCGCTCGAAGAGGCACTCGAATACATTCAGGCCGACGAATACGTCGAAGTGACGCCCCATTCGATGCGTCTGCGCAAGATCCTGCTGCACGAGGTGGACCGCAAACGGGCATCGAAATAAACTCCGGGATATGGACCATTTCACCCTTTCGCTGGCGGTAGGCGCCGTGGCCGGAGCGCTCGACGTGATTCCGATGATTTTCCAGAATCTGTCGGCACGGTCGTGTTTCTCGGCGTTCTTCATCTACTTCTTCGCCGCGGTCATCGTCTTCTACAGCGACCTGCCCTACCTGCCGTGGTGGGCCGACGGCATGGCCGTCACGCTGATGCTGATGATTCCGGTGCTGTTCACCTTTTCGGGCAAGGACCGCAAGGCGATCCCGGTCGTGGTGTTCAACGGCCTGCTGTTCGGTTTCCTGATCGGCGTGGCGGAACGCTATTTGGGGTAAAAGATGCAAAAAACGGACACTTGTCCGTTTTTTTCGTATATCCCATGCAGTATCAGGCGGTTGTCTCCGTTTATACAGATGAAACGACACGGAAAACCATGAGAAAATACATCATACTGCTCTTCATATCCGCCTTTGCGCTCGGCGCATGCGACAAGAACGACGATTATACGGTTCGGGAGTGGACCGTCGCATCCCAGCTGGGCATCTCCCACGGGTTCCACACGCTGCAGCCCGTGCTGCTCGTCAAAGCCAACGACGACACCTCGTGGCGCGCCGTATACGAGGGCATCGAGGGATTCGACTACGAACCCGGATACGAATACAAACTCCGCATCAAGGCCAAGCAGCTGGCCGAACCGCCGCAGGACGCATCGTCCGTACGGTACTCGCTGCTGGAACTGATCTCGAAAACCCCGGCGCGGTCCAATATTCCCGACAGCTACTACCCCACGTTCACGATGGAGGTAGCCCCCGAACCCGTCAGTTACTACGGCGAATTGTACCTCAGCGTCCGTTTCCCCGAAGTCGGCCTGAACGACTGGCAGCGGTGGCCGTTCCGGATCGAGGGATTCGACTACGAACAGGGCTACAGCTACAAGCTGAAAGTCGGCACCTCGGTCGTCGGAGTGGACGAAGGATACTACACGGTACAGTATTCGGTGCTCGAAATGCTGGACAAACAGCCGGCGCAGGAGTAAACCGGCAGAGATACATAAGAACCGGCCCTTCTTACGAGGGGCCGGCTTTTACTTTCCGGACTCCGGGCGGTTTTCGTGGGCGCCATTCGTCCGGCGTTATTCATCCGACGCTTATTGCCCGGCGCCATCCGTCCGGGCGCTATTCATCCGACATTATCCGCCCGGCATTCCCTTCAAGCCTCATTTCTTCAGCGTCGCAAACGAAAGAATATGCCAAGTAACGCCCACGGCGACGGCGAGCAGCGCGGCCTGCGCCCACCACCATCCGGAGAGCGGCGCAAAAACGCAGTAGAGCATCGTTCCCCACATCAGCGTGAGCGAAACGATCTTGGCGCGAAGCGGTATGGCGCGATTTTCGCGGAAGTTGCGGACATACCCGCCCAGACAGGGGTGCGCCAACAGCCAATCGTAAAGCCGGGGCGAAGAGCGGACCCACAATGCGGCGGAGAGCAGCAGAAACGGCGTAGTCGGGAGCAGCGGCACGAAAATACCGACGACACCCAGCACGAACGACAGACACCCCAAGGCGGCAAGGAAAAATTTCATGGAGCAAAAATAGCATAAATTCGGAACCCGGAAGAGCGGCGACCGTTATTTTTGCCTATCTTTGTATGACAGAACCTAAAAACAACACAAAAACAAAAATACGATGACTAAAATAGGTATCGCCAGCGATCACGCCGGCTACGAAATGAAAGAATTTCTGGTAGGCTACCTCTCGACCATGGGTTACGACGTCCACGACTTCGGCCCCGGCTCCCCCGAAAGCGTAGATTATGCCGACTACGCACACCCGCTGGCCGAAGCGGTCGAGAAAGGCGAATTCGAATGCGGCATCGCCCTCTGCGGTTCGGGCGAAGGGATGACCATGACCCTCAACAAGCATCAGGGCATCCGCGCCGGACTGGCGTGGGAACCGGAGATCGCATCGCTCATCCGCCGTCACAACAACGCCAACATCATCGTCTTCCCGGCCCGCTTCATCACCAACGACGAGGCCGTGGCGATGCTCGACGCCTACTTCGCGGCGCAGTTCGAAGGCGGACGCCACCAGCACCGCATCGAGAAGATGGCCGTACCCTGCGGCGTCGCGGCTGAAAAATAGCCGATCGGGAGACGCCTGCGGACCAGAAATGGATGCGGACAGCACAGATGCGATACAGGCAAGTGCCATGCACGCAACACAGATGCGGACAGGCGCAATGCCGACGGACGCGATGAACAGCGGATGCGATAGGGGCAAAGGCCACGTGGACAGAACAGATGCGATGCGCGGACAGCGAATGCGGCAGGTACGGATCGATGGATACGACGATCCGCAAATGCGGCAAACGTTCCGGCAAAAGCAGGGTGAAAACCGGACGCCGCCTGCGCGCACGGCCAGCCGGCAACGCACCGGCAAGCGCCGGAATCACATCCGCCCAAGACCGGGCAACGCCTACAACGAAAAGATGAAGGGAGTCTGCGACCGCAGGCTCTCTGCTTTTTCGGGACGGCCGAACAGCCCGAAAACCGCAGAGCCGCTGCCCGACATCGAAGCGTAAAGGGCACCAGCATCGAGTAAGTTCCGCTTGGATGCGCGGATGGCGGGATGCGCGGCGAAGATATGCGGTTCGAAATCGTTGGTCACGACCTCCTGCCACTCCGCGACGGGACGCCGCAGACGCTCGGCAAGCGGCGTGGAGGGCACCCGCGGACGTACGCCCGCATAGGCTTCGCGCGTAGAGACCCCCTCGTCCGGCTTCACGATCACGAGGGTCAGCCCCGCAAGGTCGAGCGGAAAAGGCGACATGATCTCGCCCCGTCCGGTGCAGAACTGCGGGGTGTTACGCACGAAGAACGGCGTATCACTGCCCAGCTCGGCGGCGCGGGCGATCAGCTCCGCTTCGGGCAGATGCAGGTCGAAAAGCCGGTCGAGAGCCAGCAGGACCGCCGTGCCGTCGGACGAACCGCCGCCCAGCCCGGCGCCGAACGGCACCCGCTTGTCGAGCCGGATCGAGACGCCATCCACGCCGTAACGGTCGTGCATCAGCCGGAAAGCCTTGATACAGATATTCTGTCCGGGTTCGCAGTCCACCGCCAGCCCTTCGGCACGGAAATCCACGCCCGCCCCGGCCGTGCGCACGACCTCGACTTCGTCATAAAGCCCGCGCACGGGAAACATCACCGTTTCGAGGTCGTGATAACCGTCCGCACGGCGGCGCAGGATATCCAGCCCCAGATTTATTTTGCAGTTTGCCCGTAAGATCATACGGCAAAGATATAAAATTTGTACTTTTGCAGTAAGAAATTCCGCACCGAAATCGAAATTGCGCCCCTTGGAACGAAGATCGGCTACGAGAACCGCATACTGGCCCTCGGCTCCTGTTTCGCGGAACACATCGCCGGGCGGCTAGCGCAGGCAAAATTCCGCGTCACGGCCAATCCTTCGGGCATTCTGTTCAACCCGCTCTCCATCGCCGCCGCGCTGCGCAGCTACGCCGGGGAGAGCCCCGTACGACATTCGGAACTGGGATTCGACGGCGAATTGTGGTTCCATTACGGGTTCCACGGCTCTTTTTCCGCCCCGGAAGCGGACCAAGCCCTCGCGGCGATGAACGCCGCCCGGAAGAGCGGAGCCGAAGCGCTGCGCGCGGCCGACCGGATCGTGCTGACCTTCGGCACGGCGTGGGTCTACGAACACGACGGCGCGGTGGTCGCCAACTGCCACCGCCGGCCCGCCGCGGAGTTCACGCGGCGCAGGCTGGGCGTGGACGAGATCGTCACCGCTTTCGCAGACCTCATGGCTGGTCCGCTCGGCGGCAGGGAGGTGATCCTTACGGTCAGCCCCGTGCGGCATCTCGGCGACTCACTGGCGGGCAACGCCGTGAGCAAAGCCGCGCTCCGTCTGGCCGCCGAAGAGCTGGCGGAGCGTTTTCCCGACGTTCACTATTTCCCCGCATACGAAATCCTCAACGACGACCTGCGCGACTACCGGTTCTACGCCGACGATCTGGTGCACCCGTCTCCGCAGGCCGTGGAATATGTCTGGGAGAAGTTCTCGGCGGCGGTTCTCTCGGAGCAGGCCCGGCGTCTGCTGCCCGACGTCCGCCATATCGTCGTGGCCGCGGCGCACCGGCCCCGCAACCCGCAGAGCGCAACCTACCGCGAGTTCTGCCGCCGCAGGCTCGAAGAGATCGCGGCGCTGCCGCAGATCGATTTTCGGACCGAAGCGGAATATTTCCGCCGATGTATCGAAATAAATTCGTAAATTTGCGGTCTATCATTCGCACACCATGAAGCACAAAATCATCTTACTCGCCATAGCCGCCTTCGCGGCCCTCGAAGTCTCGGCCGCACGGCCCCGGCTGGTCGTCAATATCGTCGTCGGCTCGATGCGCGCCGAGGATCTCTCGCGTTACGCCGACAATTACGGCGAAGGAGGACTCCGGCGCCTGATCGACGGCGGCACGGTCTTCGCCGACAGCCGTTACGACTACCAGCAGACCACCACGCCCGTGTCGCTGGCCACGTTATCGACGGGCGCGATGCCCTCGACACACGGGGTCATCGGCTCGCGGTGGCGCGACTACGTCGCCAACGAGGCCGTGGAGCTGATCGCCGGACGCAACGGCGCAGGCCCCTACAACCTGATCGCCCCGACGCTCTCCGAAGCGCTCCTGCAGCACGAACCCGGCAGCAAGGCCGTCACCGTGGCGGCCGAAGCCACGTCGGCGATCGTCTTGGGCGGACGCGGCGGCGAGGTCTTCTGGCTCGACTCGGCGCGCTGCGGCTGGACCACCTCGCCCTACTACGCCGCCGACGTTCCCGAATGGGTGGCGCGCAGCAACCGCGAACGCTACAACCTCTCGTACATCGCCCCCGAATGGCGGACGCTCTACGAAAAGGGCCGCTACGTCAACTCCCGCAACTGGGACGTAATCCTCACGGGCAAGAACAAAAAGGAGAAGGACGAGACGGGCAGCGGCCGCCTGAAGCTCACCACCGATTTCGACCGGATGCTCTACACCCCGGCGGGCAACACCGCCGTATTCGGCTTCGCCAAGCAGGCCATCGCCCAGTTCAAGCTCGGCACCGACGGCACGCCCGACCTGCTGAACATCTGTCTCGATTCGTCGCGCCGCATCAGCGAAGCCTACGGTCCCGAATCGGTCGAGGCGGAGGACATGTATTACCGGCTCGACCGCGATCTGGCCGACTTTTTGACGTTCGTATTCGCGCAGGTCAAGAACGGCGAAGTGCTCGTCGTATTCACGTCGGACCACGGAACCAGCCCCTCGTACGACGCGGGCCGCGAAGAGGCCGACCGGTTCAACGCCCGGCAGTTCGAGGTGATCGTAAACGGGTTCCTGAACGTCCGCTACGGCATGGGCAACTGGGTGCTGGAGTACGAAGACAAATGCCTCTACCTGAACCACAACCTCATCTACGAGCGGGGACTCAATCTGGCCGACGTGCAGAACGAGGTGGCGATCTTCACCATGCAGTTCCGCGGCGTCTCGCACGCCCTCTCGGCCACGGCCATGCGCACGAGCTACTTCGGCAGCGGCTACGCCCGCAAGATGCAGAACAGCTTCTATCCCCGGCGTTCGGGCGACGTGATCATGAACCTGATGCCCGGCTGGATCGAGGAGAACGACCGCTGCGCATCGTCGTCGGGTTCGATGTACGGCTACGACACGCAGGTGCCGCTGGTATTTTACGGCTTCGGAGCCGGTCCCCTGCGCGTGAAGCGCCGCGTGGACATGACGGCCGTGGCGCCGACCGTGGCGCGGGTGCTGGAGATCACCGAACCTGCGGCGTCGGAGGGCGAAGTGCTCCCGGAAATCATCGATTTTTAAGGATTAAAAAAATATACGGACATGGATAAGATACAGGAGGAGATCATCGAGGAGTTCTCGGTATTCGACGACTGGCTCGACAAATACGACTACCTCATCGGTCTGAGCGATTCGCTGCCGGCCATCCCCGCCGAGCACCGCACCGAGCAGTACCTGATAGAGGGATGCCAGTCGCGCGTGTGGGTGGACGCCCGCATGGAGCAGGGCCGGGTCTATTACGCCGCAGACAGCGACGCCATAATCACCAAGGGCATCATCGCCCTGCTGATCCGCGTGCTGAACGGTCGCACGCCGCAGGAGATTCTCGACACGGAGCTCTATTTCATCGACGCCATCGGCCTGAGCGCAAACCTCTCGCCCACGCGGTCGAACGGCTTGTTGTCGATGGTCAAGCAGATGCGGCTCTATGCGCTGGCCTTCGCGAGCAAGGACGGTGCGAACGAAAAATAAAAAATCGGAAACCAACGTTTCTTTCGGCAGAAGAGGCGTCCGGCCCTGCGAATCGGCCGGAACCGGAAAGCCGGAAGGGAGAGTTTCCGGCGGTTTTTAGTTTTCAACGCTTAATTTCAATGTCACGATGACACCCGAAGAGATACTGAAGGTCGAGAAGGAGATCGTCCTTACGCTCAAGAACATATACGATCCCGAAATCCCGGTGAACATCTACGATCTGGGACTGATCTACGAGATCGACTACACGCCCGACGGCGTCGCCAACATCCGCATGACGCTCACCGCGCCCAACTGCCCGATGGCCGACATGCTCGTCGAAGACGTAAACCAGCAGGTAGCCAAGGTCAAAGGCGTGAAGTCGGTGAACGTGATTCTCACGTTCGATCCCGTATGGGACAAAAGCATGATGTCGGAAGAGGCACTGCTGGAGCTCAATCTGTTTTAGCATGACGGCGGAGCGGGAACAGCGCGCGATGAACCGACTTCGGGCCGGAGCCGGGGCTTACGCCTGCGGCGGATTCCTCGCGGGACAGTCAGCCTTGCAGCGCAGCGAGATATGCACGTCGCTGCTCTTCGACCGGCTCGAACGCAAAATGCGCATGGTGGAGGCGCTGCGGCACGAAGCGGCGGAGAACTGGAACCAGACCTTCTACCTGCTCTACTTCCGCACGCTGGGCGACCGTCAGAATCAGGAAGCCTACCTTACGCTGGCGCGGCGCGTATCCTACAAAACCGTTCTGCGCGAACGGCTGGCGCCGCATGCCGTCGAATCGCTGCTTTTCGGAGCGTCGGGACTGCTGGCGCTCTATCCGCACGACACCTACACGCTCAACCTCGCCCGCAATTTCGAATATCTGGCGGCCAAATACGACATCGAACCGATGCAGGCCGGAGCTTGGCAGCTGGGCGACATACGCCCGGCCAACCACCCCGTACTGCGGCTGGCGCAAGCCGCGGAATTCTTCGCTCAGGACGAATTCGTCATGGAGCGCGCCATGGCCTGCCGCACGGAAGAGGAGATCCGGCGGCTCTTCTGCGTCGAAGCCTCGGATTACTGGCGGACGCACCATATTCCGGGAATCGCAGGCGACGACAGGCCCAAGCGTCTGGGGACTTTCAAGGCCAACATCATCGGCATCAACCTCGTCTCGGTGCTGCAATTCGCCTACGGCAGCTACACCGGACGCGAAGCCCTGCGCGACAGCGCCCTGACGCTGCTCGAACGCCTGCCCGCGGAGGACAACCGTTACATGCGCGGCTGGCACGACGCGGGGCTGACGCCCCGCAGCGCCTTCGAGTCGCAGGCCCTGTTGCAGCTGGCGACGGAATACTGCGCCGCCAAACGGTGCGCGGAGTGCCCCGTCGGGCGGCGCATCCTGAACAATCTGAAAATCGGAAACAACTAACCCTACAGCCATGCAAAAACAAACACCACTGATCAGCGTCATCATGCCGCTCTACAATGCGGAGCGATTCGTCGGCGAAAGCATCGAAAACGTCCTCCGGCAAACAGTCGGCGACTTCGAACTGATCGTCATCGACGACGCTTCGACCGACGCTTCGGCCGAGATCGCACGCGCCTACGCCGCAAAAGACGACCGCATCGTACTGATGCACAACCAACTCAATTCGGGAGCCGCACGCACCCGCAATCGGGCGCTGGACGCCGCCCGCGGAAAATTCATCACCTTCATGGATGCGGACGACCTCTGCTCTCCGGAACGCTTCGCCAAACAGCTCGCCTTCTTCGAACGACACCCGCAAACCGACATCTGCGGCAGTTACTACACGATGTTCGGCACAAGGGGGGGGGGTAATGGCGAACTGAAAATCCAAGTACCGCTCACCCACGAGGAAATCCAGTACCAACTATTTTTCGGGTGCCCGTTCGGCATGTCGTCCGTCATGCTGCGCAGCGAACCTTTCAAACGGACCGGCATACGCTTTCGGGAGTGTATGGCCGAAGACTATCAGTTATGGGTCGATCTTTCGGAACACCTCCGCATGGCCAACATTCCGGAGTACCTGACCTTCTACCGCCGATGGGAAGACCAAATCTCGACACGCCAGCTGGACCGCCAGACCCTCAGCGCCCAGCTTACCCAGCAGGAACAACTCGCGCGCAAACTGGGCGTCCGGCTCTCGGACGACGAAGCCCGCATCTTCACCCGTTTCTCCCTGCGGACCGGGGACGTGAAGAAAAGGGAACTCGCCTCGTACCGCCGCATTCTCACACGTCTCTACAAGGCCGGCATCCGGCATTCACACGATCCCAAGCTGCTCAAACGGCAGCTTATGCGCCGGTACAAAATGGCCTGCGGACTCTTCTATCCGTCGTGGAGGGTCTGGATTCACAAACGTCTGTTCCTCGTCCGACTTCTCGCGTCATGAAAAAAATCAGCATCATAATTCCGCTGTACAACCTCGAAGGGCTGATCGGCAAGTGTATCGCTTCAGCCCTCGATCAGGACCTGCCGCCCGAAGAGTACGAAGTGATCGTGGTGGACGACGGATCGACCGACGGTTCGTTGGCCGCAGCGCAGCGGGCGGCCCGCGGGCATGCGAACGTCCAAGTGCACGCCAAGCCCAACGAAGGCGTAAGCATGGCCCGGAATTACGGCACGGAGCGCGCCGCGGGCAGATATGTCATGTACGTGGATGCGGACGACTACCTTTCGCCCGACGTTCTCGGACGGCTGACGCAGATCATGGACCGGGAGCGGCTCGACATGCTCTGTTTCGACATGGCGGGCGTCGACGAACACGGCGGCGACCTTCCGCTCTGGAGCGACGGGCTTTTCGCACGCGGCGGCGGGGAGGTGCAGAGCGGACGCGATTTCCTGCGTCGGGACTGTTTCCTGCCCATGGCCTGCGCCTACGTCTACGACCGGACGATGCTCGAACGGCATGGACTCGGCATGCTCCCGATGCGGCACGAGGACGAAGAGTTCACCCCGCGCGCCATTTACTTCGCAAAACGGATCCGATATGTCCCGATCCGGGTGTACAACTACCTGCAACACAACGGATCGTTCATGGGAAGCTACGATCCGAAACGCCGCTCGGACTTTGTCCGGGCGATGAAAAGCCTGACCGACTTCGCGGCCCGTATCGAAGAAGGCGATCCGGAAGGCGCACGCCTGATGCGGCTGCACGTGGGCAAAACGATGTTTTTCGCCTGCAAACAGACGATACTCGGCAGACAGGGCAACGCCCGCGAAATGCTGCGCGACGCCCGGCAGCGGGGAGTCATGCCGCTCGCATTCCGCAAATACAACTTCCGCCATTTCCTGATAAACCGCGCCCCCGCGCTTTTCGTCCTCTATTACCAGCTTCACAAAAGACGGTGACCCGTCGGCCGGAATGCGGCTCCGAATCGCGGAAACCCCGCATTGGGTCCCTTTATAGGGACCTATTTTTTTGTGCATTCGGGAAAAATAAGTATCTTTGTAGGATTTACAACCACAACCCCGAAATATCAGAAAACGAATATGGATATAGCTGCCAGTTTAATCAAACTCATCTTCGGCTCCAAAGCCGACAAGGACCGCAAGCAGATCGAGCCTTATCTCGAAAAGATCAAAGCCGTCTACCCTGCCATAGAAGCCCTTTCCAACGACGAACTGCGCGCCCGGAGCGAAGCGCTGAAGAAGCAGATCGCCGATTTCATCGCAGCCGACGAAGCCCGCATCGTGGAGCTGAAGGCCAAGCTGGAGTTGGCCGAGACGTCGCTCGAAGAGAAGGAGAAGGTCTCGAAGGAGATCGACGAGACGACCAAACGCATCGACGAAAAGATCGAGGAGAAACTCGACGAAATACTGCCCGAAGCGTTCGCCATCATGAAGGACACCGCGCGCCGCTTCGCCCAGAACGAGACGGTAGTGGTCACGGCCAATGATTTCGACCGCGATCTGGCCGCCGTCAAGGATTTCGTAACCATCGAGGGCGACAAGGCCGTATACGCCAATCACTGGATGGCCGGCGGCAACGACCTCAAGTGGGACATGATCCACTACGACGTACAGCTGTTCGGCGGCGTGGTGCTCCACAAAGGCAAGATCGCCGAGATGGCGACGGGCGAAG
>ERZ837910.2136-NODE-2136-length-25035-cov-6.986789_pt1 | contig 25035 bp, 23 predicted proteins | sample MGYA00519940_ERZ837910 | MGnify/ENA primary metagenome ERZ837910 (study PRJEB31850, sample SAMEA3708825) | human gut metagenome | biome: human gut; feature: human-associated habitat; material: faeces | place: China | collected 2014 ... | reverse complement strand
CAAGCGCATCGCCATGGTGTTCCAGGACCCCATGACCAGCCTTGACCCCACCATGCCCATCGGCAAGCAGATCATGGAGGGCATGCTGTGGCACTACAAGATGCCCAAGGATGCCGCCTACAAAAAGGCTGTGCAGCTGCTGGAAGAGGTGGGCATCACCGATGCCGAAAAGCGCATGAAGAGCTACCCGCACCAGCTGTCCGGCGGTATGCGCCAGCGCGTGGTCATTGCCATTGCGCTCTCCTGCGACCCCGACCTGCTCATCTGTGACGAGCCCACCACCGCGCTGGATGTGACCATTCAGGCAAAAATTCTGGAGCTGATCCGCCGCATCCAGAAGGAGCGCGGCATCTCGGTCATCTACATCACCCACGACCTTGGCGTTGTGGCAAAGGTGGCAGACTATGTGGACGTGATGTACGCCGGCAAGATCGTGGAGACCGGTACCATCGACGAGATCTTCTACGACCCCAAGCACCCCTATACATGGGGCCTGCTGTCGGCCATGCCCGACCTTGACACCGCCGACGACCGTCTGTATACCATTCCCGGCTCGCCGCCGAACCTGCTGCACGAGAAGCCCGGCGATGCCTTTGCACCCCGCAACCGCTTTGCACTGAACATCGACGACGAGATCGACCCGCCCATGTTCAAGATCAGCGATACCCACTATGCGGCAACATGGCTGCTGGACCCCCGGGCCCCCAAGGTGGAGATGCCGCCGGAGCTCAAGGAGCGCATTGCCCGCATGAAAGCAGAAGCAAAAAAGATCGAGGAGGCGGAATAAATGGCAGCACAGAGCACGACACCGCTGCTGAAGGTCGAAGGGCTGAAGCAGTATTTCCGCGTCAATAAGAATTTCACGGTCAAGGCGGTGGACGATGTCAGTTTTGAGATCTACCCCGGCGAGACCTACGGTCTGGTGGGCGAGTCCGGCTCGGGCAAATCCACCATCGGCCGCAGCATCATCCGCCTGTACGACCCCACTGCGGGCAAGATCACCTTTGACGGGCAGGATATCAGTGGCCGTCTGACCCATGCACAGAACAATACCCTGCGCACCCAGATGCAGATGATCTTTCAGGACCCCATGGCATCCCTGAACCCCCGCAAAAAGGTGGAGGACATCATCGGCGAGGGTCTGGATATCCACCATCTGTGCAAAACGCAGGCAGAGCGCCGCGAAAAGGTGGAAAAGATCCTTGCCAAGGTCGGCCTTGCCCCGGAGCACGCCGAGCGCTATCCCCACCAGTTCTCCGGCGGTCAGCGTCAGCGCGTGGGCATTGCCCGCGCCCTCATCATGAACCCCAAGCTCATCATTGCGGACGAGTGCATCTCGGCGCTGGATGTGTCCATTCAGGCACAGGTAGTCAACCTGATGAAGGATATCCAGCAGGAGACCGGCACGGCTTATCTGTTCATCGCCCACGACCTGTCCATGGTCAAGTACATCTCCGACTGCATCGGTGTGCTGCATCTGGGGCATCTGCTGGAGACCGGCACCACCGAGGAGATTTTCGAGCACCCCATCCACCCCTACACCCGGAGCCTGCTGTCGGCCATTCCGCTGCCGAACCCGGTGGTGGAAAAGCGCCGCGTGGCTGAGACTTATGACTATGCCACTTCCGGCATCGACTATTCCAAGGGCACCCGCCACCATGTGGAGGGCAGCCACTACGTCAAGTGCACGGATGAAGAATTTGCCAAGTGGTGTAAATAAGACCGAATCAAAGACGAGTGCTGCAGGCGGCCTTTTATAGTGCCGCCGTGCAGCGCACCGACAAGGAGCAAAAGAATGCCCGCCCACCGGGCCGTTCTGGAGAGTGAAAACTCCAGTAAGGCAGACAATGCAAGGAAAAACACGGCTTTCCCGCCGGTATGCAAAAAGTGTGCAGAGCCCCAGAAAATGGAAAATCCCACGAGGGATCTTACGATTCCTCGTGGGATTTTGGTGCGCTCGAGGGAACTCGAATCCCTGGCCCTCTGATTAAAAGAGCTTACTTTGATGGATTTTTGTACCCAAATTTGTTTCAAAACGCACGATTTGACGATATTTTTGCACAATTGCGCCCTGTGTCAGCTCCTCATGCATTTTCGAGTTGTCGCATTTTTGTCGCATTATTTTGCAGAACTATAACTAGCACCTTTTTTCATCAGCCATGATAAACAAGGGTTCAAGATTCATAATTTCGGATGGATAGAAATTGCGCAGTTTAGCCGTCATAGGAAGAGTGATCTCGGGTGGCTACCCTGCCCTATTTCCGGATGCTGCACCCATTGAAATTTCGCCGGAGTGAATTTGGAGGTGGGATGGGGAAAGGCGAGGTCAATTGTTTGATATGAAACCTTTTTTTTCGTTTCACCTCTTCCAATAAAAAGGCTGCACTATTTTTGAACAGTTCAATCCGGATACGGTTATTTCAGCTTTTCGAGAATCTCATCTGCACTCATACTCACTAGCTCGCAGCTTTTGAGCTAGAAAAGTGGAATCATCAATATTAATCCTTGCTGTTTTGGGCATCTGCAACTAAATGGTGTGCCTTCTAATTTTTAATCACTGCTGTTCTAATTTTGCCTTTATGATTATCCATAGAGGTGCTTTAAAATGAACACATATTTTCACAATTCAGATGTCCGCAGTTCTGACACTTGCGATTCTAGTTTCAATAAATGGGATACGGGCCTTCCCGTTCGTCCTCCCATTCATCGCATCCCTCTTGATCTGCTGCTCGCTTCAACATTCCGTATCCCAAGGCCTGTAACTAAAATACGAATCTATGAGCACAGGACTGCTTTTTCCGTATGTCCACGATGCAATTATTCAATGGAATATAAATATCAGCTTTACTGCGGACGCTGTGGGCAGCATCTTGTATGGTCAAAATTTGATATGGCCGAGGAGGAATACGTAAGATGGGATGGCATAGAAGTAGCGAATAATAATGGGGATGGCGAAGCATAACCTTTATTTATCCCTTAGCTCTTTTAGAGCATCCTTACTTTTATTTACATCAGGCGTCTGTAATATATAAACAGCCATTGCAAACAATTTATCACAGAGACCCACCATTTTCTTTTCTGACATCTTTTTTTGTGATTCCGTATTGTGTCTTATTCCAAACGTATTTATCGATGCAAAAAATTCTTCACTTACCGCTCCACAGGATAGACCTTTATACTCTTTTCGATGCGGTTCCATATATGCATATATCGCAGTAAGTGCCGCCTTCTTTGCATCCACATTATCAGCGTTTCGGACATCATAATATCCAAGGAGCACATCTGCTAGTCGAGGAACTGAGATAGCCGCTTCATCTATCGAGACATTTCGTTTTGTAATATAATACTTAGGAAATTCATCATCCTGTTCTTCTCTAATTTTCATATTACAGCACTGCTCAAGAATATATTCGGCATTTTTTATCAATCTGTTCGATTCATTTTCAACATCATTCTTCGCAAATGATAAAGAAAAATCGCAGTTTTTATCGTCTATATAGTCCTGTTGAACCGCCCAATATAAAAGGTTTATCAGCAATTCAAAAATAACCAATAGGTCCTTGTCATTATGTGGCGCAGTAATATCAATGTCGATTTGTTTAAGGTAATTGTCAATTCCTGTTGCACCACATCTATGTGGCCAGTACCTTACGCCACGATTAAGGTACTCAAAAACCGTATAGTTCACACCCGATGATGTCGTAATCTTTGTCCTTAGGTCTTCAAAAAAATCCGTAAATGATTTTGAGAAGTCTTTTCTGCGCTCACACTCAAATATAGAAACCATTGTTTTTCTCCATGTTTTGCATCTTAGCCGTCTATAAAATAAACGTTGCCTGCCGCTTACCACGTAGAGGTGTACAAAATATAAAGCGGCACAGCCATGTTTACACATGGCCGACAAAAATCAGTCTCTGCGGAAAAGATCTCTCGTATAAACTTTCTCCTGCACATCGTCCAGGCAACTGTCGTAGCGATTGGCAATAATGGCCTGGCTGCGTTTCTTGAACTCGTCCAAATCATTCACAACTTCACTACCAAAGAAAGTTGTTCCACTCTCCAGTGTTGGCTCGTAGATAATGACGGTTGCACCTTTTGCCTTAATACGTTTCATGACACCCTGAATAGAGGACTGCCGGAAGTTGTCACTGTTGCTCTTCATGGTAAGACGATAGACACCAACCACCACATTGTGTTCCTTGCTGGGGTCGTAGCTCTCGTTTGCCTCGTAAGCACCTGCAATTTCCAGCACACGATCTGCAATATAGTCCTTCCGGGTACGATTTGACTCAACGATAGCCTGAATCAGATTCTCCGGTACATCCGCATAATTTGCCAGAAGCTGCTTGGTATCCTTGGGCAGACAATAGCCGCCATAGCCAAAACTGGGGTTATTATACTGGTCTCCAATGCGAGGATCCAGACACACACCTTTAATGATCTGCTGTGTGTTCAGGCCTTTCATCTCCGCATAGGTATCCAGCTCATTGAAATAAGACACACGCAGCGCCAGATAGGTGTTTGCAAAGAGTTTGACCGCTTCGGCCTCGGTAAAGCCCATAATCAAGGTATCGATATTCTGCTTGATTGCTCCCTCCTGCAGCAAAACAGCAAAGGTATTCGCTGCTTTCACTAGGCGGGCGTTCTCCACATCCGTACCAACAATGATGCGGCTCGGATAGAGATTATCATACAACGCCTTGGATTCACGCAGGAACTCCGGGCTGAAGATGATGTTATCACAATGATACTTTTCACGGACGGACGCCGTAAAACCAACCGGAATCGTGGATTTGATGACCATGATCGCATCCGGATTATACTGGATCACCAGTTTGATAACTGCCTCCACCGCAGAAGTATCAAAGAAGTTCTTCTTGCTGTCATAGTTAGTAGGTGCTGCGATCACAACAAAGTCCGCATCCTTATATGCTGCTTCCGCATCCAGTGTTGCCGTCAGGTTCAGCTCTTTTTCAGCCAGATACTTCTCAATGTACTCATCCTGAATTGGGGATTTGCGATGGTTGATGAGGTCAACCTTCTCCGGGACAATATCCACTGCCATGACTTCATGATGCTGCGACAACAATGTAGCAATCGAAAGGCCAACATAGCCCGTACCAGCAATTGCAATTTTCATGTCATTCTCTCCTATATTAAACTTTTTATTCTTTGAAATTTCAAACACAGACCCTCATAAATGGGCCTGCTTATAAGTGTCGATGCGAAGGCTATTATAATCCATACGATTTCGCAGGATGTGATTTCTCGCTTAATTAACTGTTTATGAATTAAAGAGCAGTATCGAATGATAACCTGGTGGCTCATCATGTAATACAGAGAGCCTTCTCCCAGCTTGACCATAAGTGGATTGCTCAGGAATCTTGAAATCTTTCCTGCCCCGGCAGCGATGACATATATCACAAACGCTGCCCCAGGTTGATAAATTGCCGCTCGTACAAATGGTACTGGAACATAAGGGAAAAGCAATAGGTACAGTACCATCACACCAACAGCAACGACTTCCCAATATGTTGCAGCTGAAATTTTCGTCTTATTGTTTTGCTGTAGCACAAAGGTTCTCCCCAGCACAAATCCTGAAAAATAATCCAGCAATCGTATCGGTGGAAATGCGTACAAATAATAGTTGACGTTCTTGCAGCGGCTACCCAATAAAAATGCAACGGCAAAAGTCATCAAACAATCTGCTGCAAGAAGTGCGGCATAGATTTTAACTGCTGATGTTTTTTGCTCAACATAACTGCACACATGATGTAGCGGAATAATAAAAAGACAAAGAAATACAAGCGTTGATAAAAACCATGTCACACTATTATAGCTAAGCCATATTTGTTCATCCGGAAACCAACTCTGTAAAAGGAGGGCGTTTAAAACAAATTTAATGAAAGAATAAGTCGGTTCTGTCAGCACCATGTAAATCATTGTTGGAATCGTAACAAGCAAAAAGAAAATATGAACTGTATAAAAACGCTTCGCTTTTCTTACACAGATTTGTAGAACGTTTTTTAGATTTAATGCTTCTTTTCTAGAATGAAGTGCTTCAACAAAACCGGAAAGAATAAAGAAGAAAGCGACTCCCTCTGTCCCTCCCCCTTTACATAAAGCACGGTAAAGCGTCGATTCCGAAACATTTCCAATCATACTTGTATGAAACACAAATATTAACAAAAATAAAATCGCTCTAAATCCCTGTAATGATAGTATTTGCTTCGGCTTATTATTTTCTCTCAGCATCGGCTTCAATTCATATTTTTTTCTCTCAAACTCTATTGGCATCCTTTACACCTGATAAAAATCTTTGTACCACTCCGCAAATTTCCGCAGACCATCACGCAGTGGGGTGTGAGGCTTAAAGCCAAAGTCACGCTCCAGCGGCTCCGTGTCTGCAAAGGTCACAGGCACGTCACCGGGCTGCATGGGCACCAGTTCCTTGTGAGCCTCGAAATCATAGTCCGCAGGCAGCACACCCGCACGCACCAGCTCCTCCGACAGGATCTGCACAAAGTCCAGCAGATTTTCCGGGTTGCTGTTGCCGATGTTGTAAATTGCATAGGGCGGAATGGGCAAGCCATCCTCGCCGTTTTTCCTTTCAGGAGCTTTTGCCATTACACGGACAACGCCTTCTACGATATCGTCCACATAGGTGAAATCCCGCTTGCAGTTGCCATAGTTGAAAATCTTGATAGTTTCCCCGTTCACCAGCTTGTTTGTAAAGCCAAAATAAGCCATATCTGGCCGACCAGCTGGGCCATACACCGTAAAAAAGCGCAGACCCGTGGATGGAATGTTGTAGAGCTTGCTGTAAGCATGGGCCATCAGTTCGTTGGACTTTTTGGTAGCTGCGTACAGAGAAACAGGGTTGTCCACCTTATCATCCGTGCTGTACGGCACCTTTTTGTTACTGCCATACACGGAAGAAGAAGAGGCATACACCAGATGTTCCACTGGATAATGGCGGCAGGCTTCCAGAATGTTGTAGAAGCCAATCATGTTGCTCTCGATGTAAGCATCCGGGTTGGTGATGGAGTACCGCACGCCTGCCTGCGCGCCAAGATTGACCACGATATCCGGGTGGTACTGCTCGAAAATGCTGTTGATAAGAGCCTTATCGGCAAGGTTGCCTTTGATGAAAGTGTAGTTTTCAAACTTTTGAAGCTCTGCCAAACGTGCTTCCTTGATGCGAACATCATAATAATCGTTCATGTTGTCCAGTCCGATAACTTTTGTATCTGGTTCTGTGGACAAGATACGCTTGGCAAGATTCGATCCGATGAAACCGGAAGAACCGGTGATAAAAATTGTTGACAATTCTAAGTTCTCCTTCCTGTATTCACATCAGCCAAATATATCAGTTCATTCGTTTCTTTTTATAAATCCACGAAGAAAGCAATGATGGAAGATAGAGCACTACAAACATAGATTTATTTTTCAATCCCTTTAGTGGGTATTTTTTCACAAACGCTGTCGTCTTTGGATTTTGTTTTAAAATGTGATACATGATGCCATACCGCAATATTTCTTTCATATAGCTGGAACCATCTCCATAGATATCCCAGTCATTTAAATATGTAGTTGCACCATATAAAGCATTTTTACAAGATTGAATCGACTTGTTATTATGAACACCCGATAAACGATCATCTCCATCTTTATGGTAAATCCCAATCATTTCATTCGTATAATGTGAGCAATACTTTACATCCAATTTTCGCCATAAAATATTTTCTGTGATGAACGTAACCCCATCAGGTTCCGGGAAAAGATTTTCCTTCATAATCTGCGTTACAAAAGCCGCAACATGTTCTCCTTTTGTAGCATAACAGATCTTTCTTGCAGTATTCCATGGTAGCTCATTAATATTGTCAGGGAATGATTCTCCCACACGATTTCCATCATCATCCATACATTGGGCTACAATTTCGCGATAAATTTTCTTTTGAGGTAGTGTCTTCCATGTATTCCAAAATACTTCTAACGCCTCGGGGACAAATTCATCATCCGAATCCATTGTCGTACAAAGTTCTCCTCGCGCATACTTAAATCCAAGATTTCTTGCCGTATGTACGCCACCATTCTCTTTTTTGATATACAGAACCGGATGTGTCGATGTTTCAAGATAAGCTCGAATTATCGCATCTGTGTCATCTGTCGAGCCATCGTTGATAATGATATATTCTCAATCATTAAATGTTTGCTTTTCAATAGAATCAATCGTGCGTTGCAGCGTTTTTGCTCTATTATAAGCAGGAGTTATAACCGTTATTTTTACCCCCTCCCTATTCTCCCATGCGGTATTACTTTTAAGCTCATAGCCCATATACTCAACCTTCTTTTTCTTCACACATATCTTATTTCACGGTCTCATTCTTTCAGTCATACAAAATGGAGTCCGTAATTTTTATCAGATATCTCTCAACTTTAACGCAAACAGAATTCTGGCAATAATGCTCTTGAATCGGACTTTAGGTGTATATAAAAAATATTTTCTCGCACAAAAGTCAAAGCCATTTTGCTTGTAATCCTCCCAGAATTCTGCTCGCTGTGTTGGCACTTTACTCGGTGCAAATGCGTTTGCCTGTTTCTTTGTAATCTCATCCAACGCCACTTCTTTATATATCAGTCCGTCTATCTGGATGAGAATATTTTGCGCTTTTTTTGTCCGTGCAAGTATAGCGGAGCAACCTTTTCCATCATCGAACTCCGGATAGAAATTCTCAATGCCCCAAAAATCACCCATTGTAAAATCAGCAGGTTTTTCAATATTTGCATAAGGGCACGAATGGCAATATCTGCGGATGCACAAATTTGAGAAAAAAATTGTTTTCCACATTCGTGATGCCCATGAAATATTATCATGCTTAACCACCTGAATAGCATTACGATAAGTAATACTATTCAGGTGGTTCGAACCCCGGCTCGAACTACCCCAGCCATATTGCTTGCTTCGAAAACGATATCCAATTGGAGTTTTTCCTTTTTCTTTTTCATAAAAATGCAGATACTCCTTCCAAACCCGAGGAGAAGGGACACCATGGCAAAAGAAATCTATTGTAATAAGCTGTTCTTTTGAAATTCTTTTAACGTACAAATAACTACAGAGGCCTGCAACCTGACAAGAGGTTCCCGTAAATAAAACGGGCGTTTTCTCCTTCAGCAGCGTTCCTATTTCACGATAGCAGTCATTCATATCGCTTTGCACATATTTAGAATCCTGCATTCTTTGGATATCAATCCAATCATTACTGACAATATGTTGCGGCATTAGATTGTTTTTATCTAACACACAACCACATACATAACCATTTTGATTGAGGACAAATCTTGCAACTGCAGGAAAAAAAGCTCCAGATGCAGAATCTGCTCTGACCTCATCTTTCCATTTTGCAGCATAAGCCTTCATTTGAGACTTCCCCTTAACCGGCTTTTGGGCTGGACAAACACGAATACACAGCCCACAGTCTACACACTTATCGCAGGAAACTGTTGGGACATCAAAGCCTTCAGTATCCGGACACATCATAATCGCACCGGCAGGGCAGATCATAGCACAGGCACTACAGCCTGAACACCGCTTTGAATCGGTTTCAATATGCATATTTATGACTCCTTTATCGCATCACGCAAATATTCAACCGCATCTTTCCTCATACAGCCCATTTTCTTATCACATAAATCATATGGTATTTTATTCAAAAAATCCGGATCATTTTCAATAAAACAGTCGGTTAAATTCAATGCTCTTAATAAATCCTCATTGCGATTTCCATGATTATCAGTCCATACCGGCCGATGGAAATACAATGAAAAAAGTAACCCATGATATGAGTCCGTAAATACAGCATCCGCATTTTTTATATAGGACAGCCACTGTTGAGGGGAATTTACGGATTTGTAACTTTTACTTTTCCACGGCCATGTTGTTCCGGCAATCACCAGTTTTTTCTGATGTTTTTGTGCATACGCTTTTGCAGCGTTCAAAATGTTTTTATACGGGAAATAAACCAAGACATAGTTTTTTTCCTCTACTGAACCCGTAAACGCATCCCACTCATCTACAGGCAATAGCATCGTTGGGTCACACACCGTTTTACACCGTAGCGAAAAGCGATTTTGAATTATATCACATGTATCAGATTCTCTTACACTGATATACTCATATCTTTCCAGCAAGGCACAAATTGGCTTCATTGATTCTTCTGCCCATGATTCCCCAACAGAGGAACCATAAGAAAACTTTTTCTTTGAGTCTTCTGCAAAATCCAAAAAATATGAAAAGTCATTTCCATTCACTTCCAGATTCCAAATCATGTCAGAGCCCGATATAAATCCGTCGTACTCTTTATTAGATTTTTTTATCGTTTCATGTGTAAATTCTTCCTTGCTATAATATTGCCTTACAAAATCCTGACATGCGCAAATTTTCATTTCTTGCTTCGGCTTTATAAGCAATGTATAGGCCAGGTGTTTCAAAGAATTTCCGTACGCAGGTTCTTTTATTTCCCGTTCGATAATATTTTTGCAACGATAATCTACAATCTCACATTCTGCACCGAGTTGCCGCAACTTTGTGCATAGTGCATAAGCTTGTAGCACTGCTCCAATATTGGGAATATTGTGATAGGTAAGAATTCCATATTTCATATCAATTAGCCTTTCATTTTATGAAATACCAATTTTTCCAGAGTCGCCTTATAAAACCGAAATTCCTGAGTTCTTCCCCAAAAAATAAAAAATGCCGTCATATAAACCGCAGAGATTATAACACCACGGAGAATGAAGCCAGTAACCCCATTCAGACTAACCCAAAAAACAACCTTGTTCATCAAAAATCCAGTAACAGCCAGGAACACAATCCATTTAGCAACCATCGACAAATAATCAAAAATGGGCTTTCTCAGTTCAATATGATAGACAACCCAAATATCAGCAAGATACGTTATCCCACGGCAAAAAATTGTTGCAATGAATAGACCTGTAATTCCAAGGGGCCGAACCAAAATAAAATCCATTGCTATATTTAAGAATGCTGCTGCAGCAAATAGGCCCTTATATTCTGAAAATCGTCCCATAGCAGTTCGGGTCATATAAAGCGGGAAATGGATGCTCCTCAAAAACAACTCAAGCAACATAAATGTGATTATTGTCTGAGATAAATCGTATTCGGCATCCAGCCAAATAGTCACCACAAATTCTCGAAGCAAAACCAACATTCCAAGGCACAAATAGCCATACATCGACGTATTCAGAAAAAAAAGTTTTTTTAATACATCCTCTGATTTACTCCTATCTCCCGTAGCAACAAGATTTCCAATAGAGGCCGTTATTGAGTCGAATATCTTGTTCATAATACTATTTATAATTCCACTAAACATAGTATAATTCGACAAGATTCCAACATAGCGTATTCCGATAAAAGAAGAAATAAAAATGTTGTCTGTTCCACTAAAGGCTGTGCTTGCAATTTTGGTCAGCAAAAGTCCTTTTACATCTTTTTGCAGACTTTCGATTTCGTCTTTGTTTAGTTTTCCTTCCGGTTTCTCATTTAGGAATGGATATTCTTTTTCTGCCCGGCGAGAGCATACGACATTATTTGCAAGGTTAAATACAATATTAAGCAAACAATATATAACAAAATCATGCGTAAGAACCAAAAAGACACACTGAGCAATATTCATTGCAATATTAAAAATCTGATAGTACAGATTCACAATGTAACTTTTTTGATCTGCAATTAAAATAGACTTTTTATACACCAGAACATATGACACCAATGTTTGACAAAGGTATAGCACGTATAATAGTGTCAGACTTTCTTTTACATCAGGAGCCGATACAATAAATGGAATCACCGGAATTAGTATGATTCCAACAACTGCAATCACGATTATAATCCAATTGTAAACTCGTTTATAAAGTTCCATGTATAAATGAAGTTTTTTATAATCCTTCTTCGCTAAAGGCTCATACATCCGATATACGAGTGCACTACCTATTCCAAGTTCAGCAAAGCTAAGAATTGTTAAAATGTTTGTAAAGAGCCCACTGATGCCCAGATACTCTGCGCCAAGCATTCGTGTAAAAACTGTCCTGCATACAAACCCTAATATCAAAGATATAATTTGACAGCCAAAGGTCACAGATGAATTCAACAGAACTTTTTGGGTTCTACTCTCGGCCATTTATTTTACCTCATTACTTATACTTCTTTGACAGCAGGAACGCTTTCACAGGCCGCACGACGGGTCTTAAGACTGGTTTCACAGTATATTCGTAAAACAGGTATCCTTTTTCATTCAGCTTCTGCAAGATTGCATTTCCCTCAGGACGCTTACAGTATTCTTCAAATGAAACGATATCTTTGGAATATTCCTCACACAGCTTTTCAAGCTGAATATAGCCGTCTGCCTTTTCCGGTCGTACCCACTCGTGCGCATGAAACACCGCAGTATAATACCCTTTTTTTTCAATTTTAGGGCACCCTCCTGAACGGCACGGAATACATAAAACACCCTCTCGGACAAACGGCTTACTGCTCGCTCCATCCGATACATATTTAAATCCATTTGCCGCCAAAGCCTTTAGTGTATTTTCATCATAGGAATGTGCCGGAGCAAAAAATACATCCGTAAATATTCCGTGACACTCAAGGTAGGCTTTTCCCCGTTTAATTTTCTGATACTGCTCTTCATATGTATGTCCCGCAAACTCCGAATGCGGTGTAACATTGACGATTCCATGCTTTGCACTATCATATTTATGCAGATAACCATGCATCGCCACGGTATATCCCTTGCATTGCAATTTCTTTATATACTGCCAAAAATCCGAATATGGTTCATTGATCTGCAACTCCGGGTCCTGGCAATCCGGAATCACGCCGATCAGCGGCTTCACATGATACCGTTCGAGGACTTTCACTGCCCGGTTCCACTGATTCCAATCCATTGTTGGACAGATATCGTCAAACCGTATCAAAATTGCACGCTGTCTCCTCACCTGCAGCACTTCCTTTTCTGCTCCGTTCATTATCAGCCAATGTTCTCCATTGCCTCTTCGTACATTTTTTCCAGCTGCTTTACATTGTGCCGGATATCCCATTCTTCCAATCCATCATATTGAATCGGTGTCTTGCTTGCTGTCATTTCAAGAAGCGTATCCGCCCATACATCAGCACTCTGTTCCAAGCTTAAAAAGCGCAATTTGTTCGAAACACAGGCATCTTTTGGTACTCCGGTTGACGCAACACAACATAGCCCTGCCGCCTGCATTTCTATTACCGCAATTCCAAGTCCCTCCGAAAAAGAAGGAAATACCGCCGCATCGCAAGTCTGCAGTATCTCAGCAACATCTGTGCGATCATGCAAAATCCGATAGGAATCTGCCAACCCTGCGCTTTCCAATTGATTTCGAACCGTTTCTTCTGTTTCACCACGACCCACCATCAGCAGAAAAGCTTCCGATTTTTTCTTTTTTATCTGGCTAAAGACTTTAATTAAAAAATCATGATTTTTCACAGGGTCGAAACGACCAACATGAGCAATCACAAAAGCGTCTCGCGGAACATCAAGCATTTTACGTTTCTCGTTCCGGATAACATCTCTTTCTTTATATAGTTCCAAATCTATCCCATTATTCAATACCGCCGTGTTAGATACGTCAAACAAGCTGTCAATCTCATCCCGCATCTTTGGGGTCAATGCAATTATTTTTGTTATATATTTTCTAATGAGGTCTCTCCAATTCTGAACATCATTTGGATGTTCATTTATCCAAGATGGTATATCGTAATGATGTGTATAAAATAATATTAACTGTTTCGACAAACATGCATGCGTTAAATATTTACTCAGCATTAGGTGCACATGCAAAATATCTGGATTCAGCTTTTTAATTTTCTCGACCACATGATAGTAAAATCCATAATGGTTTACAAACTTTGCAAATTGACTTTTACTATACCCAAATTTCAATTCATCTCTTAAATAAATCACTTCAATTCCTGCGTCATTTAGAATTTTCTCATAGGGAGACTCTTCATGATTTAAGCAGAGAATTTTTACATCAAACTTTTTCTTATCCAGAAGCAAAGCATAGTTTTTTACTAGTGTCTCTGCTCCTCCCATATTTAGTCCATGAATGAAATGCACTACCTTAATCATTTCTTATTTTCCTTTTATCTGGCAATTTTAGCATATTGCCAATTTTATAGTCCCACTCAACCGGCTCGATTTTATCAAACCCACTTCCATCAAAAAATGTTAATTCACCAAAATAAATTTGTCCGTTGCACTCGTATAGGTCAACTCTAATATGCGGCAGTCCCGCTGCAAGCTTTTCGGCAATTGCAACCATTTTTTCAAATTGTTCCGGTTTCTGGGGCTGAACCTCCGCATGACTATATCCCCAAGCAAAATCAAGCCAATTGAAATTTCTATCAAAATAATCTGCTCTTGTTGGTTTCGGTGTATTTCGATCAGAATTAATCATCACGAATTTCATCACACCATTAAAGCAGTAGAATTTATAATCCCTAAGTTCCCCACTAGCATCTTCCATGTATTTCTCAGCAATGATCTTTCTAGGAACGTCCCTATACGGCCATTCACGACTTGTAAGGTAATAATCCTGCTTCAGCCCCCTTTTTAACTCCCGTTTCACCTTGGGAATATCCAGCTCACTCTTGTCCCGACAGATACTCATTCCCAATCCGGAATTATGGTTGCACTTGAGCACAAACTGGTCAGGCAACGCATCAAAGTCGATTTCATCCGGGTCGTCCCATACCCCCAGCAGAGGAATCAGGTATTCCTCCCCCAACTCATGCGCAATATACTCCCGAACCTTGTACTTGTCCACCATCATGGTGTATTCCGGTTTCCGGTTGTAAAGCTTCAGCCATTGGAGTTTTTCGTTGAACGTCTTCGGATTTTCCAAATCAAGATCTCTGCCGAATACATTTTTATATTTTAACTTCAAATACCGCTCGTCTGGCATCTTATTGAAAAGTCCAAACTTCGATAAATATGCGAACCGTATTTTCCTGTCTGTTATCGCTCTATACAGCATTGCTAGTATTTTATTTACCTGCATTGCTTATAATCTCCTTATACTTCTTCAATATTTTCTTATTATTTTTATACTTTTTATCTTTCTGCTTTAATCCACTCTATCCCACCGAACAAAAATACATAGCCCCAAAAACTTATAATTGCATAGGGGCGCTGATACAATGATAAGAAAAAGAAAAAATCATACAGTAGACAATGCTGTTCTTTCTTTGAATAACATAATGCCGCCCAAAGCCAACTTCCAAGCAGAAATACAGTACCAAGAATACCATAAGGCACAACATAGTTACTTTTATAACTGGCTGTTCCTGTTGCCAATGTCACACCAGCACCTCTTCCAAACCATAAATATTTTGAATTCTTAAATTTCTCATACTCGAGATCAAACTCATTGCTTGTTCGATTGTCACCTGCAAAACCATTTGAAGTAATCGCAAATCTCGCCGCCGTTTCATTCAGTGCATCATTATGAAAATCAATATAGGGGAGCATTAGTATAATTGCCGCCATCACCACTAGTACGATTATATTTCGGGGATTTTTAAGGAAAAAATATGCTGCCAAGAATAAAATAAGCATAAGAAAAAAAGCAAATGAAAATGTCATAATACCTGTAATAATCAACAAAGCCTTCTCAATTGGTTTGCTTTTCTTGAATGTACAGATATATAACAGGGCACATACCGTTCCCAATGCACCAGGTTCATTGAATATTCCGCAAAGCCTTGGAAAAGAATGTCCATATTTGTATATTGCGAAAATAGCGAACCGATAATAATATGCTACTTCTAAGCCGCTTTGTGCATAAAACATTTCCTGATGAAAAAAAGATATCCCACCAAATATAAAAATCCCCCATAAAACAAGCGACAACACATTTGTAGCCTGGATAAACATATAAAATGCATTGAAAATCTTTTTTTTCATTTCATTCGGCAAAAGAACGAACACGGCTGACGAAAAAAAAGTCAGTTCTCCTCCACCTATATATCCACCATATGTATGCACAACCTGCATAATCCAATAGCTCACAGGCAGAATCAAGAGCCATACATTTTCCCGGGTACACTTTCGAGTCCGAAGCAAATATAAAGCACCAATGGGAACCGTCATTCTTGCCACAAAAAGCGACAAGAATGAATATAATGGCATATATTCATCTTTATCAAAAGCCAAAATAAGGCTCCTACATGTAAATAAGACACAACATAAGATCAAGCATTTTTCAACTATCCATTCAACGCCGATTCCGTTTTCTCCCCACTTTTTCAACATGCGCTCTATCCTTTTATCCTATTACAATTTCATTGACATACTCAATCCATTTTTTTTCTATTACCTCAGGAGTAAATATCTTTGCAATTTTCTTCAATTCCTTTCCACACTCTTCCAGTACAGTCTGATTCTCAAAGAAATCAAGAATTTTATCCTCTAGCCCTAATTTGTTTCCTACTGGAATCAGGAGGTTACTGTCATCTCCAAGCAACTCTCTCGGTCCCCCACACGGACAGTCCGTTGAGATACATGGCACACCAGCGGCCATTGCCTCCATCAGTGCATTTGGCATTCCCTCATAGTCTGAGGACAGTACAAAAAGGTCTGCTGTCTGGAGCACTTTTTCAACATCGCTGGTTGCACCCATCAGAAATGCTTTCTTTTCCAGACCCAAATCATTGATTTGGTGTTGAAGTTTTTCTCTCAGCGCTCCTTCTCCATAAATTTTCAGTGTAACAAAGGGATATTTTTTTACAACCTCTGAAAATGCATCTATCAAAAGCGCATGATTTTTCTGTTCGACCAAACGCCCACAGGTAACAATCTCTCCCCGAACAGGCGTTCTCTCAATCTGATAAAAATCTTCTTTGACTGCGTTATAAATGATTTTCGATTTTTTTTGAAGCTTTTCCGGGAACCATTCTTGCGCTTCTTTGGTCTGAAATACACACCCATCTGCCATCGGAAGCAGCACTTTTCCAACGAATGCTCCCAATTTTCCTGCGTACTCTTTGTTGGGATCATTTCGAACAGAGACCAATGTTTTGACCGGAAGGCCCCTCGTTGCAAGGATGGCACGAAAATTTGGTTCCTCCATGAATGAAATCAGAATATCCGGCTTTTCTTCCTTACAAATTTTCCGGAGTTTAGAGATACGGGTAACGTTGCGCTTTAGGCGGGACTGCCTGAATTCATGATCTTCCAGCAGAAGTCTCCGGACTTTCTTATCGATGGAGTACTCCTTATCTACCGGAAATGATGTGATGAGAGTTGTTTCGCACCCGTCCTCAGCAAGAGTATTTGCCAGGTTTGCTATGACGCGCTCTGCACCGCCACCGCCAAGCACATTGATATACAGATAAATCTTTGGCATTCGCTCACTCATGCACAGTTTTGCCCTCTTTCTCCAAATAAAAATACTCCAACCATTTTGCTGCCTGATGAATATCAAATCCTGCAGCAGTAAGTTCGCCCATATGACTTTTCCGTTTCACACTTTTGGTTCTCATAATGGCGTCTGCCCATACATTCAGTGCATCCGACAGATTCACACTTGTAACCAACCCATCAACAATAGTGCATTCGATTGGTACCTTATCCGAAATCACACACGGTAACCCCGCAGCCTGTGCTTCTACCATCGTGACCGGTAAGCCCTCGTAAAGCGAGGGTAAGACAAACACATCCATTGCCTGCATTAGTTCATTTACATCAGCGCGTACGCCGGTAAAAATGACATCTGATATAATACCTAAACGTTCAGCTTCCTGAATAATATCTGGCTCTCGATCGCCACCACCAACAAGCATTAGCTTTGCTGATGGTTCAATCCTTTTGAACTCTGAGAAGATTTTCAGAAGGAAAGTGTGGTTTTTTGGGGGTGCAAAACGCCCAACATGGCCAACTAAAAATTCGTTTTCAAGGTTAAACTCTTTTCGCACTTTTGATCGAATAGATACATTTGGCATATACTTAGCCGTGTCGATAGCATTCTTCATCACTACAAATTTTTTCCCTGGAAAAGCCCATTTTCCAGCTACTTCTCCACACGCAAAAAAATCTGTTGCATAATACGGCATCATCTTTTTGGAAAGCATTTTTATCGGATACTTAAAATCCTTGTCCTGACTCGTGCTATGAATATGCGCTATCCGATAGGGTACTCCAGCTTTTTTAGCTGCACGGAGCGGAAATGTACTCGTACAATCCAAATGAGAATGCACAATATTATATGGATGTGTCCGGAAAAAATCATCCAACGCTTTATAATATCCCGGGTTCAAGGGGTTCAGATGTGGTACATGATAAATATTTCCGCCAAGTTGTTCGATTTCATCATCATATTGCCCATGTTCTTCACGATGTGTCAAAAAATCGAATTGAATGATTTCTCGGTCGATATTTCGATAATAATTCATCAAGAGTGTTTCTAGTCCGCAACGGTCCATCTTTGTGACAACCTGTAATACTCTTAGCATTGTTTGTCTCCCAACAGTTCCATATAAATTTTCTGCATACATGCGCTGACATTCTTCACCTCGAACTGCTCCAGCGCTTTTTTATTCTGGGCGCATTCCTGGTCAACCTGTACTCCATTTACAGCATTCTGCATCAACTGGCACAATGTACTTTCATCCGATGACTCAAACAGATACCGGCTGTCTGGCAGCAGGTCTACATTTCCACGGATGCGGCTTGCAATGCAGGGTAGGCCAGCAGCCATTGCTTCCATCAAAGCCACCGGCAGTCCTTCCTGTTTGGATGGAAATACAAAAGCATCCGTACATTTCAGCAGTTCATATATGTCATTCCGGAAGCCAAGCAAATGCGCTCTGTCCGATATCCCAAGTTCTTTAATCAAGGCAGTTAAGTGCTCCTTTTCTCTGCCACTACCACAAATTAAAAGTTGTGCCCCCGAAATGTTTGATTTTGCAAAAGCTCTGATCAAGAGCTCATGACCTTTCCGTGGAATCAATTCTCCCACAGTGAGGAACGCAAACGCATCTTCCGGGATGCCCAGTTCTGCCCGCTTTGTGGCTCGATCCACCTGCACGGAAGAGATCTTCTTCACATCCACGCCGATTCCGGGTACATAGTACGCCTTGCCACGCAGGGGAAATTTCTGTGCGGCAGCGTAATCCTCCTGATTGATGGTGATCTGGGCATCGGTATAGCGGGCCAAAAAAGTCTCGGCGGTCTGGTAGATCAGCCGGTTTTTCAACGGACAGCCCTTGTAAAAGTGGAAACCATGGGCCGTATAGAGCACCGGTGCCGTGTGTGTCGCATTGGCAGCCAGACGGCCAACCACGCCACCCATAGGCGTATGACAATGCACACCCGCAAAATGCTCTTTTTTCAGCAGTGATTTCAGCGTCCGATATGCGTTCAGGTTTTCTCTCAATCGCAAAGGTGAACGTTCAATCGGAATTGAGTGGCAGATCACACCGTGTTCCTTCAAGGTGTTTTCGGCATCTGCTCGCATAGTTTCGCCGTCAAAATTCGTTGCACAATGGACCTCGTACCCAAGTTTCTGCAGAATCTGGATATCATTCAATTCAAACTGGACTAAAAAACGTCCATTGTGCGTTACAAAAAGTACCTTTTTCATATTTCCTCACATCATCGGCAATTTATTCTCGTCTGTGCATTCGACTTTCCTATTTTGCACCAGTTGACTTTCCCGCAGCAGCACAATACTTTCCTGCCGGAACTCCGGATCAACCTTTCCATCCACGACACCCTTCCGGCCCAGCACCACCAGAACGCTCTTCCAGATGACCTTCAAATCAAACTTCAGGCTGACATTTTGGACGTACTCACGGTCATAGTAAACCTTATCGTAGATATCCACCGTATCCCGACCGTTGACCTGTGCCCAGCCGGTGATGCCCGGTGTCACTTGATATACACCGTACCATCGACGCAAAAAACGGATCTCACGCTCGGTATATACCAACGGGCGGGGGCCAATCAAGCTCATTTCCCCCTTGACCACATTCACAAATTGTGGAAGTTCATCAATACTGGTGTCTCTTAGAAAGCGCCCAAGTCTTGAAATATATATTTGTGGGTCGGCCAAGTCGCCTGTTGCCACATTTTTTGGTGCAGAGCTTTTCATTGTCCGGAATTTAATGATGTTGAAGCAATGTGCATTTTTTCCAACACGCTTCTGCAAAAAGAAAACAGGCTCATCAGGTGCACTGATTTTCTGTGCAATGCTCACGATCAAAAACAGCGGTGAAAGTATTACCAGAGCAATCCCCGCAAGAATCCGGTCGATGACAGAGCGCACCACAAGATAATGCTTTTGCTTATCCGTCATCCGAACATAATATTCACCAAAATCCACATGATACTTCGTTTCTTCTAAATTCACCATTTTTCCTCACACGTTTTTATTCCGCTTATATAATAAGGAAGATTCCTGTGCAACAATTTTTACCAATTGAGTTCCTGTCTGTATTTTGAAGATGTGCTCACTGGGAGACAGTCAAAAATGACCGCATCCGAGTGGTTCTCTGTGAGTTTGAACGCAATATTGACTCTTACCGGTGCTGGCCGGATAAATGACAGTGGTCTTGCCATACTGCTTCTATCGGCTCTATCGCCGCTGGGGAGGTCCTCTCATTATGCTCAAGACAGCCGCAATGCCACATGCGCACACTCCTGCCGCAATCAAGGAGTATCCTCCATTTGGATCATGGAAGATACCGCTTATTTTTGTTCCTGTGTCAATTCTTGCACTATTTTATCATAAATTTACCAGTACTTCAATAGAAATACCCTGCGCTGCCACGGGTTGTCGGGATAAAAACCAGCATTTTCACGACATCTTCTCTAATTTCATCCAGCAAGTGCAAATTACGGTAATTCAGAACTGGTATGTCTATGCATAAGGGGTCAGGCAAGGATCAATCAGAAGGATGCATTCAGATGGCAAAACGAGGAGATAAAAATCCACAGACGGAAGGATGGCCGCTGGGAGGGGCGTTGTATCAAAAGACGCACTACCGATGAAAAGCCAATCTGGGGTTATCTGTATGGATACGCTTATGGAATAGTCAAAGACAATCTGATGAAACGAAAAGTCCCGTCCGGAGGTTTACACAATTATTGGGATGGTCTCTTTTGTCCCGGACTGGGGAGAACAGATAACTCTTCCCTTCAGCCAGAATAACCCCCGGCTCCAGATTTTTAACCACCCCCACCCCACTTCTGACTGCCTCTGACTTCCGCCAAACAAAAAAGCCAGCGTATCATACGCAAATCGTACAATACACTGGCCATTCCGGTTATTCTCTTATCCGGCTTTCTGCGTGAGCCACTTTTCCACTGTCTCCATGCTGAAGCCAATCGCTCTTGCAATCTGCTCTATCGTCAGACCCTGCTCGTAGAGGTTCTTCGCCGTCATCTGAGCCTGTTCTTCCCGCCCCTCTGCATGACCTTCTGCATAGCTTTCATCTCTCAGGTCTTCCATCACTTTACACATTTCGCTCACCCCCTTCGGATTTTCCTTCAGATACCGGGTCTTTTCGGCAAGGATCTCAAAATTCATATCATCGGCGCTGGTACAGTTGAAGTCGTGCATCAGCTTGCCAATGTCAGAGTCATCCCGATATTCACCGTTTACATACAGGACTAAACCGGAATGTCCTACTCCATCCGCATATGCCGCCACACCGCAGGACGACATTACATGATATTCAAAATAAGATGTTCAGATACTTTTCTGCTTCTGTGCGGATAATCTGCAAATCATCTTCATATCCCATGACTTTGCAAATGTAAAAAGCTTCCCGATAGCGTTCGACACTCTCCTCCTTTTTTCCAAGAAAGAAGTCGCATTCAGCTTCGATTTCCAAACACGAGTGAAGCACCTGATAATGTCCATATTTTATACATGCTTCTTTTCCGTATCTTGCCACCTTTGCGCCTTCCTCATACTTTTGCGACAAATCCAACGATCTAGCAAAATTATACAAAACCAAGGGAAGCATCCTGTTTGAAGTAACCGTTTCCGGAAGATGCCTTCTTATATATTGAAGCAGTCGATAGAAAATATCGGCTGCTTTTTCATTGTCACCGCTCAAAGAATACGCATTTCCAATTTGATTGACCAGTTTCATTTCATCCAATGTAAAGAGAAAGTCTTCAATTTTGTCCAGTTGAAAATCCGGTATGGTCATCCGAATGGCTTGCAACAACATTTGAATCCGCTCGTCATTTGAATATCTTTTATCCAATCCTCCCAAAAGGACTTTCGATCGAAGAATAAACTGTTGTGTGATTTGATCATCTGGCTTTGCAATTTTCTCAAGCCGACTTATTTTGTCAAAGCCCTCCTCAACGCACTTTAGCGCATTACAGGAAACAATTTCCTTCTTGAGTGCTTCTATTTCCAGTTCTTCCGGTGTTACCAACGCATAATATCGGTCATCCGGCAGACCAAGGCGCTGCAGAATCGCATTGATTCGATTTCGGCTGGGGGTCTGTTTTCCGTTTTCAAATCTGGACAATGTAACGGATTCACAAATGCCTGCACAGACCTGCTCCTGTGTCAACCCGAGATCCAACCGCCGCTGGCGGATATACTCCCCCAATTTGTAATTCTGCATTTAGCAGCTCCCTCCAAACTTTAGTATTGCCATAATTGTAATATACTAGATTTTGTACATGTGTGCAAGCGTCTCTTGTGCAAACCTGTCGTCCCATGTAATTTTTTATTACACCAGACGATATGGTCAATCGAAACCTTTTGTGATAAGATACAGGCACATGAAATGCATTCTAAGCTCTTTGACATACGCATGGAGGAAACAATGATACACTATCTGAAAAAGCAATGGAGGCTCAGTGCCCTCACCTGCTTGTTTGCCATCATCGCCTATGGTGCTCAGGCTCTGATTCAGCTTGCCTTGATGAAGGTTTTTGATGCCGTGGTATTGCTGGATCTGCGGAGTACTATCTTTTGGACGGCAGTTGATCTGACCTGCTGGGGAGGCTATTTTCTTTTTACTGCTTTACAGGAGCATTGTCAGACCAAAACAATTCGCGCTTTGAACAATACGGTGCGAGATGGGCTGTATCACTCCTTCCTGCGCAAGAGCCATACCGATTTTCATCAGTCCGACACCGGAGAATATCTCGCCCGGCTGACCAATGATATAAAGCAATTAGAACAGCTTGCGTGGATTCCCTTCTTCGGCTGTGTAGGCAGAATTGCGCAGATCGTGTTCAGCATTTTGGGACTTGCCTTTTTGCATTGGTCGCTGGTTGTTTTTTCCGTGATCACAGCAGTTGTCCTTTGGCTCTCCCCAAAACTGTTCCAGAAGAAGTTGGAACTACTGGGGCAAAGCTGCGGTGTGCAGCAGACTGCCGCCATCAACCATTTGAAGGACCTTCTGACAGGCTTTGACGTACTCCAGTTTTTTGGCAGAGGAAATCTCTTTCTCCAGCAGGGAAATAGGATCAGCGATGACATCGAAAAGCCCAGTTGCCAGCTGAGCTATGGCAAATCTCGCATGGAGGCGTTGATTGGCTTTATCAACGTCGCACTTCAGCTCGGCTCGCTTGTGCTGATTGCTGTGCTGACCAGCATGGGACTTGTCACCACAGGCACACTTGCAGGTGGTGTCAATCTGATCGGAGGCGTGGCAAACGGCTTTAACAGTTTGGCCGGTTTGCGTCTCTCCCTCTCAGCCAGCAAGCCTTACTTTGGCAAGCTGCCAACGGTCGATACTGATTCCAAATCGGAAGAGGTTGCTCCTATGTCACCACTGAAAGCCTCCATTACGGTAGATAGAGTTTCTTTCGGCTATGATGAGAAAAAGCCCATCCTGAAAGATGCCTCCTTCCGCTTTGAAAAGGGCAAAAAGTATGCCCTGACAGGCCCCTCCGGCTGCGGAAAATCCACTCTGCTCAAGCTGCTTTTGGGCTGGCTGCCGGACTACATCGGTACGATTTCGTTTGACGATGTGGACATTCACACCGTTACACCCGCTCAGCTCCAGCAACAGATGAGTTACATTGAGCAGAATGTGTTCCTGTTCAATACTACGATTCGGGAGAACATCACACTGGGTGAAGATTTCTCGGAAGAGCAGCTGCATGCGGCCATTCAGGGCAGTGCCCTTGCCGCAGATTTGGCCGCCATGCCCGATGGCCTTGACACCGTTGTAGGTGAGGATGGCAGTAATCTTTCCGGCGGTCAGAAGCAGCGTGTCGCCATTGCCCGTGCCCTAATTCACAATCGCTCCATCCTGCTGGTGGACGAGGGCACCAGTGCGCTGGATCAGAAAAACGCCGACCTTGTGGAAAAGAGCCTGCTTACCAATCCCGATCTGACACTGATCCTCATCAGCCACCACCTGTCGGCAGAGCACCGTGCGCAGTTCGACCGTGTGTATGAGCTGGCACCTGTAACGCAATGATTGCCCTGTAATGTCCCCTCAAATCGCAAATATGCCCTGCATGCCGACCAATGCCGGTGTGTGGGGCCTTTTGCAGTGAAACCGAGACGCTCCACAAGGCTGCTCATATCCTGACCACCAAGGACAAGCCTGCCGATCGCACGGATGACACCTTCCCTGTGGAGAAGATGTGTGCCGAGTTGGAGGGCATCCTGCTGTGGTGTCTGGAAGGGCCGCACCGGCTGGTGCAGAATGACTTCCGATTTACGGTCAGCCCTAAAGCCGCCGCCAACGTAGACACCATCAAGCGCAGCAGCAACAATGTCATCGACTTCATGGTGTCCGAGGGCTATTTCCGCTTCAAGACGGACTACTCCATCAGCTCCAAGGAATTCTACGACATTTATAAGCAGTGATGCGAGGACAACGCCTGTCACAGCGTATCGGCCATCCGTTTCAGCGCAGAGCTTCGCCAGAATGACCGCCGCTAATCCGACACAGAAAATACGAACCATGCAACGACCGTGCAGAAACCGTGCAGT
>ERZ837910.2123-NODE-2123-length-25138-cov-4.018658_pt1 | contig 25138 bp, 18 predicted proteins | sample MGYA00519940_ERZ837910 | MGnify/ENA primary metagenome ERZ837910 (study PRJEB31850, sample SAMEA3708825) | human gut metagenome | biome: human gut; feature: human-associated habitat; material: faeces | place: China | collected 2014 ... | reverse complement strand
CTTAAATTTTGATTTTGAATTTTTATTTTATATTTATTGTAATACTGTTTTTCTTCTTTATTACTTATAATTATTCCTGTTAAAGTTGTTTTTTCCTTTTGTGATAATTTTTCATATATTTTTTCATATTTCTTATTTTGAATCAAAACTACTGTATTGGAAATTGTTGAGACTATTATTAATACTATGATAATTTTTGAATTAATAAATATTTTTATATATCTAAAATATCTTTTTATTGAAAATAAATTTAATTTTTGTTTTAGCTTTTTGTGAATAAAAAATTTTTTATAAATTTCATATATTGCAATTATTACTATATAAAATGGGACTACACTTATTTGTAAGTATAGCCCCACTATTATACCTATTATATATCCTATAATTGCAACTAAAATTGGTCTTTTCAATGCTACCTCCTATAATTGCATTTTATAACTCTAAAATAACTGTAACATCTTAGAAAATTCTTCTTGCGCCAACATAGTTTGTTTTATAATATCCTGTTGATAATGTATCAATTCTTACTCCTTGACTTTTATTTGCTGCATGGATAAATGAGTTTCCACCAATATATATTCCAACATGGTTTATTCCTGATTTTCCAAACATTACTAAGTCTCCCGCTTGTAAACTTGTTACTGATTGACCATTACTATATTGAGCTGCTGCTGTTCTGTTTAAATTTACTCCGAAATTTTTGTACACATATTGTGTAAATCCAGAGCAGTCAAATCCACTTGGACTTGTTCCCCCATATACATATTTGCATCCTAAAAATTGTTTTGCATAAGATACAACTGAATTTCCTGATTGTGATGTTGATGTAGATTCTGTTATTGTTTTTGTTTTAGTACTTGCAGTTGTTGATGTTGCTGTGTTTGTTGTAGTTGTGTTTTCAGTTGTTGTTGAATTTGTTGTTGTACTACTTTTTGCTGTTGCTTGTTCTCTTGTTGTTAATCCACTTCTTGATGTTTCCTTTGTTGTTGATGATAATAAGTTTTCTGCTATATATCCTTTTGTTCCGTTTACATCTACATATGACCATCCGTTTTCTGTTGACATTACTGTAACTTTTGTATTTATTGTTAGTTGTTTTAATGCTTGTGATGTTTTATCAGCTTTTTCTCTTAAATTTACTGTTTGTGAATTTACATACATTGTTTTTGTTTGTTGTTCTGTTGTTGTATTTGTTGTATTATTTTCTGTGTTTGTTGTTGAACTATCGTTATCATCAACTAGAAAAAATACTACTTCTAATTCTCCTGTTGAATTAGTTCTTTTTGATATCATCCATCCCTCTCTGCCATCAGATGTTTTTATTTTAGCCCAGTCATTTAGTCTTTCTACAATTTCTACAACCTCGTCTTTTTTTACTTCATATAATTCTATTGAACTTATTAATGGTATTATTTTAAGTTTTTCATCCTCAGCTAATTTAACTTTTTCGTTTTTTGTAACATCTTCTGTTTTTGTTTCATTATTATTTATTGTTTCACTTGATGTTGTTGTGTTGCTTTCTGCTGTTATGCTATTTTCTGTTGTTTCATTTTGTGGCATATAAGCATCTAAAAACTTTACAAACATTGTTGCAATTTCTGCTCTTGTAGCTGTTCCCTTAGGGTCAAAGTTGCCATTATCTCTGCCATTTAAAATACCAGCCTTTACAAGTGCATTTACACTTTCAACTGCCCAACTACTTATTTTGCCGGCGTCTTTAAAATTACTACCTGAATAAATATTGCTAAGTTCAATACTTTGGCTTTTTGCAAAATTGTAAAGCATAACAGCCATCTGTTCCCTAGTAATATTGTTTGAAGAACCAAATTTGCTATCACTTAAACCACTTACAACGCCGTTTTCAACTGCCCACATTATTGCCTTGTAGTACACGCTGCTTTCGCTTACGTCGGCAAACGGATTATTCACGTTCTTCACCTCGGGCGAGCCTGCCGCGCGGTACAGGAAGGTGACTATCTGGGCGCGTGTGCAGCCGTCATCGGGAGCAAAAGTATCCTCGGTCTTACCGTTTGTTATGCCGTTTGCGTTTGCCCAGAGTATCGCATCGTAATAAGCGTTGCGCTTAACGTCCTTGAACGGATTGTAGCTCGGATCCTTTTCGCCGCAGACAGAGCATACACCGTTAACGTAATCGTGGCCGGAGGATTTGATCGCTTCGCCCTTCTTGACGGTCTCGCCGCAGACAGTGCAGACCTCGTCGCCGGTGTAGCCGTCCTCGGTGCAGCTTGCAGCCTTGTCATTTTTAAGCTCGGTCTTGTGGCCGAGAGCCGGAATGGTTTCCTGCTTTACGATGACCTCATTGCAGGTCGAGCAGTGCTTGCCCTCTGTAAGTCCGGTCGCGGTGCAGGTAGGCTCTACCGCCGGATCGGTAACGACGGTGTGGCGGTGTACGGGAACGACAGGTTTGTCATCAGGCGCGTTGGCTCCGAATACGACTCTGCCGCTCTCGGCAGACCATGTAAGAAGCTTGGTGCCGTTGTAGTAATTTGCCTGCGCAAGGCCGCTGCCGTTTTCGGCAAGAGCCTTGTTGACCGCCTCGTTTGCAGCCGCCGCTTTATCTTTGGATGCGTTGTCGGTCAGAAGTTTTGCAAAGTCTGCACTCTTGAGCTCGGCTGCGGTCTTGCCGGCTACGCCCTCAACAAACGCGTTGACGGTCACGACGCCGATGGCCTTGTTTTCCTGGATATCGCCCTGCTTTACGACGGCCTCGGTGTTGTAATAGCAGTTGTAATCAATATTGATGCCTGCGCTGCGTCCGTTGAGAGCGCCTGCATCGGATGTTGACTTCAGCGAAATAATATCACCTGCGGCATAGCAGTTGTAGTGAATGCCGCCGCCCTGGCCGACGAGACCGCCGAGATGGACCTTGTTATTGTTGGTAGAGTTGCCGGTGACGTTGCCGAGAGCATAGCAGTTAAAGGTCGTAACGCGGTTATCCATGCCGTAAAGGCCGCCGGCATAGACATGGTTTGTGTCCGTAATGCCGCTTATCTCAACATCAGTACCGCAGTTTGTTACAAGGCCGCGCAGCACGCTTGCCGCAAGACCGCCGACGCGGCAGAAGCTCTCGCTCGTTTCGGCGCTGATAGTGCCGGTGACGGTGCAGTTATCGATGTAAATGCCGTTCTGGCCCGAGCCGACGAGGCCGCCGGTGTAGGTCTCATAACGGGTCTTAACGTTTATGGAAACGTCCTTGAGGTTTATGTTTTTAAGGGTCACGGTCTGCTCGCTGCCGTCGGGAGCGTTATTCGTCGAATACTCGCCCGCGGTAAGGCCGAACAGGCCGGAGGTCATCTGATCGGCCGGAGAAGCCGCGCTGCCGATGGTAAGGCCGGATATTGCATATCCTGCGCCGTCATAGTTTCCGCGGAAGGGATATGCGCAGATCTGAGTCTTTTTGCCGTTGACCTCGCCGTTGAGCGCCCAGCCGATGGGCTGCCACTCGCCGCTCAGGGTTATATCGGCAGTCTGCTTGAAGTAAACATCCTTCCAGCTGACGTCTGCGTTTATCGAGCTTGACAGATAGCGCAGCTGCGCCTCGTTCGAGATGAGGTACGGATCCTCCGCCGTGCCGCTGCCGCCTCCGAATTTGCTTGCGTCGGCCGCTTCGTAGTCGGAGAAATCGCCGTAGGTCGCCTTGTACTTTGCCTTTTCGAGAGCCGCGGTGTACGCATCGCCCTCGGTCTCGCCGGAGACGACCTTTGTCTCGGTAACGTCGCCGTCGGCAACGGTGATCCGGACGACAGACTTCTTGTCGTTATCGCGGCCGTACCACACGCCGTCCATGAGCTTAAGCTCGGGCTTTACGACCTTCTCGCACTCGGGCTGGACATAGGTGACACTTGCTGCGTCGCCAAAGCCGAGGGAAGAGTCAAATGTCCACTGTTTAAGGCTGTCGCTTGCAACGCCGTAGACCGTGATATCAATGGGGAATGCGGCAAAGCTTGCGTTGAGAGATGCTGCGGCTTCGGCGCTTGCACCGTTAACGCCGCTCATTTTGTCAACAAGACCGCCGGTGTATGCGTCGCCCTCGTCGTTTACGCCGGAGGCGACCTTGGTGCCGATCGATTCAACGGGCTTGACCGGCTGAGGATCTTTATCGCCGACCTTCAGCGTCATGGTGCCGTTGAGGTCAAACAGGCAGTTGTAGCTCTTTCCGATGCCCGTTACCCAGCCGGAGACCATGCCGGCGTAGACAGAGTGCTCCTCGGTTTCGACATTGCCTGCCGCGTAGCAGTTGACAAGCGAGCCTGCGTTGCACGCAACAAGGCTGCTGACAACGGCCATGCCCTCGTTTCCGTTTTCGCGGTTGCCGGAGCCGTAAACATTGCTGTCGGATCGGCAGTTTGCAACGAGGCCGCGATTATTCAGACCGACAAGTCCGCCGACCTCGGCGAGATCGCCGGATTTTACTATGCCGGACACGTTGATTTTGGATGCGCTGTTGATAACAGCGCCCTTATACTGCATGCCGACGATGCCGCCGACGAACTGATTGCCCTTATCGCCGACGTGTTTTATGGTGCCGGTAACATTGCAGCCGTCGATAACAGCGCCGGTGAAGTTGCCGTTTGTGCGATTGCCGTCGGTGTAGCCTGCTATGCCGGCGACATAGGCGCTGGCCTCATAGCTTGTGTAGAATGCAACGTCTACACTTACGTTTTTGACGTATGCACCGCTGCTGAGCACGCCGAACAGGCCGATATAGAGGTTTTCCTTATCGAGTGCGAAGGGGGTCTCCTCGCTTCCGAGGCTAAGGCCGGAAACGCTGTGGCCTCTTCCGTCGAAGGTGCCGTTAAATGCGTATTCGCTGCCGCCGATGGGGTTCCATGCAGAGCCGGATACGTCGATATCGGCATCCAGAGCGACAAACTTGCCGGTGTAGTCGATCTTATCGTTCATGGAGCCTGCAAATGCGCGGAGCTGCTCTGCCTTTTTGATGGTATACGGATTTTCCGCAGTGCCGTCGCCGGAGGCAAAAATGCTTGCGTCGACGTCGGCAGAGCTCCAGAGTGCAGAGTCAAGCACGACCGTACCGTTGCTTATCGTCCAGTCGTAGAATCTGTCGTTTACTCTTGCCGTCATTGCGCCGAAATCGCCGCAGCCGGTTACATTTGCTGTTGCAACATTTGCTGCCATAACTTCAACCGCTGCCGGAGCGAGGTTGTTATGCAGGATGTCTGCAAATGCCTGCGTTCCCATGATGTCGGACTTATCCGCAACAGTTTCGGCATTATATTTGCCGCCTTCCTTTCCGAAGGCACTGCCGCCGGAGTAATAGCAGCCGTCGGCATAGGATGCCGCCGCAAGATCACCTGCGATGCTGCCCGCTTTATGAATTTCAACCGATGTTTTCAGTGTCACAACGCCGGCGCTGTAGAGATTATACAAAATGCCGTTTACCTGACCGAACACACCGCCGACATTTGCATATGTGTCGTTCTCTGTGGCAACAGTCACGTCGCCCAGAGTATAATCGTTTTCAAAAAGCGTTCTTATGCTCGCCCACGCGACAAGGCCGCCGACAGTAGCTCTTCCCATGCCGGAATCCGTATTTATCTCAACGTTTGTCCCACAGTTTGTAACTGCCGCACGCTGATCCGTAAAGCCGGCAAGGCCACCCACGACGGTCACTTTATCGGCAGTTTTTACGGTGATGCTGCCGGATGCAAAGCAGTTATCCAAAACGGAAGACGCAGTTGCCTTTGTATCGACTTTTATAAAGCCGACAAGCGCGCCTGCATAAACGGTTTTGTCCACTTCGGTCATGTTTATATTCACATCGGTGAGCCGGACATTTTTGATAACGACGCCGTTGAGCGTGTATCCGAACAGGCCTACATACTGCATTGTGTTGTCGGTAACGGTCATTCCGGAAACGGTGTGTCCCGCGCCGTCGAACGTGCCCGCGAAGGCTTTATCGGGCGAAGAGCCGATAGGCGTCCACTCGCCGCTCAGCGCGATATCGGCGCCGAGCTTTATGTATTGGCCCTTGTAGCTGTTACCTGCTGCGACCTGAGCCTGAAGGTAGCGCAGACCGGCTTCGCTCGAAATGATGTAAGGATCGTTCTGAGTGCCCGTTCCGGACGTGAAGCCGGAAACGGCTTTCCTCAGCGCGTCATTCGTCGCGTTGATGATGCCGGTCGCGCTTTTTGTAGCGCCGCACTTTGCGTCAATGCCGTCGGTTCCGTTTGCCGCCTTTATCGAATTGAGCAGAGCAACCGCCTTTGTCCAATATTCCGGTGTTTCTTTCGCTCCCTCGGCCGTTATATCGCTTATAACGACGGAACCGTCCTGCTCGGCAAGAGTGACGCTTACGCTGACATCTCCCCCGAGCCCCTGCGCCGTGCCGGTGTACGTTCCCGGTGTGTAGCTGTTATCCACCTTATCGGCAAGCGCCGAAACGGGCAGGAGGCTAAGCACCATGATCGCAGCCAGCAGCAGCGACATAAGCTTTGTTCTGATCTTCTGTGTTTTCATAAGACTTCCTTTCTGATTTTTGTCAGTTAGCATATGCTAACTGCGAGATATACTTGTCTGCGTCCATACGCTTTTTGACGGGGTATCGGCGTATTCGGGCATTTAGTTAGCAGCCGATAACTATGGAAGCAAAAAATTTTGCATTTGAGTTAGCAGCTGCTAACTGCTTTGCAAAAAAATTTGAATCCCTATCAAGTTTGTATGCATTATAACCGATTGCTCGGCCGTTTGCAATAGGAAAAACGTCAAAAAATAATTTTTCACGGATTTTATAAATTGGGTCTTGACAAGATGAAATCAGGTGCTATAATGCAAGCATCAAACCTGTGACGGAGAGTAGTAGTTCCGGGAAGCCGTTGTTAAGAGAATCGTGGGTGGTGAGATCACGGTCGTCGGTGCGGAATGAATGGACTTCGGAGGGCGGCTTGAAAAAGCGTTTGCTTGAGTAGATGCCGACGGGATCCCTCCCGTTATCAATCGGGGTGCGTATGATGGTACGCATAAGCGAGCGGACGAATTTTTCGTCAATTTGGGTGGTATCGCAGGAGCGCAGCTCTTGTCCCATTGTTGGGATAGGAGGCTGCTTTTTTTATTTTCTAAAGCAAGCTCCCCTCCATCTGCACCCAAGCTACAAAAAACATTTTTGGAGGAAAAAACAATGAAAAACAGCATCATCAAGAAGGCACTCGCGCTCGTATGCGCACTGGCAATGGTATTCACCCTCTGCGCGTGCAGCAGCAACGGCGGCAACGGAAGCGGCGACAGCGCAAAGGTCTACAAGGTCGGAATATGCAACTATGTTGACGACGCTTCCCTCAACCAGATCGTTGAGAACATCCAGTCTCAGCTCAAGGCCATCGGCGAGGAAAAGGGCGTCACCTTTGATATTAAGTACGATAACTGCAATGCCGACGCGACCGTTATGGAGCAGATCATCTCCAACTTCATCGCAGACGACGTTGACCTCATGATCGGCGTTGCAACTCCCGTTGCGATGCGCATGCAGGCACTGACCGAGGATAATGAGATCCCCGTTGTGTTCTCCGCGGTTTCCGACCCCGTCGGCGCAGAGCTCGTTGAGAGCCTCGACAAGCCGGGCGCAAACGTCACCGGCACCAGCGACTACCTCGACGCAGACGCGATCATGAACCTTATCTTCGCAAACGACCCCGACGCAAAGAAGATCGGCCTGCTGTATGACGTCGGCCAGGACTCCTCGGCAGCATCCATCGAAGCAGCAAAGAAATACCTCACCGACAAGGGCATTGAGATCGTTGAGCACACCGGCTCCACCGCAGACGAGGTCATGCTCGCCGCAGAAGCAATGGTAGCAGACGGCGTTGACGCCGTCTTCACCCCGACCGATAACTCCATCATGAAGGCAGAGCTTGCAATTTACGAAACCCTCGCAAAGGCCGGCATCCCCCACTACGCCGGCGCTGACTCCTTCGCACTCAACGGCGCATTCCTCGGCTACGGCGTCGACTATGCAAACCTCGGCGTTGAGACCGCAAACATGGTAGCAGACATCCTCATTAACGGCGCAGACCCTGCAACTCTGGCAGTCAAGACCTTCGATAACGGCACCGCAACCATCAACACCGAAATCTGCACCGAGCTCGGCTACGACTACGACACCGTTGCAAAGGCATTCGAGCCCTACTGCACCAAGATAAACACCATCACCACTGCCGAGAGCTTCAGCGACGTTCAGCAGTAATTTAAACACAGCACACAGGAAAGAGGAAACGTTATGGATATTGCAACGATACTGAGCCTTGGGCAGACAGCGCTTGAGCTGGGTCTTATCTGCTCGCTGACAGTGCTTGCACTGTATTTGAGCTACAGCATGCTCAACGTGTGCGACCTGTCCACCGACGGCTGCTTTACCCTCGGCGCCGCAGTCGGCGCGATAGTTGTCATCTCGGGGCATCCGTATCTTGCGATACCTGCCGCGATGGCCGCCGGCATATGCTCGGGCTTTGTCACCGCCATATTGCAGACCAAGCTCGGCGTTGACAGTCTGCTTGCCGGCATCATCGTAAACACCGGACTTTATTCAATAAACATTGCGATCATGGGCGGCTCATCGCTGCTTAACATGAACAAGGTCGATACAGTGTTCTCGCTGATGAAGGATCTTCTCAAGGGTACGGTTTTCGCAAAGCAGTATAAGCTGGCAGTCGCGCTGATCGCGGTCATCGTGATACTTGTTCTGCTGACGCTGTTTTTGAAAACACGCCTCGGCCTTGCCATCCGCGCAACGGGCAACAATCCCGACATGGTCCGCTCATCGTCAATAAACACCGCTTTCACGACCATCATAGGTCTGTGCATCGCAGGCTCGTTCACGGCGCTGTCGGGCTGCCTGCTGGCGCAGTCGCAGAAGGCAGTTGATATAAACATCGGCACCGGCATGGTGACCATCGCCCTGGCCTCGCTGCTCATCGGCGGCGTTATCATGGGTAAGGGCGGCATCTTCACTCGCGCCGTGGGCGTTGTGCTCGGCTCTGTTCTGTTCAGACTGGTCTACACCATCGCGCTGCGCTTCGATATGCCGGCATTCATGCTCAAGCTCATATCCTCTATCATCGTCGTGCTTGCCATCTCCATCCCCTATCTCAAAAAACAGATGCCGATGATAAAGCGGCGCATGGGGATAAAAACGCAGAAAGGCGGTGTGTGACATGCTGAAGCTCAACAACATCAGCAAGACCTTCAATCCCGGAACGGTCAACGAAAAAACCGCGCTGAGCGGACTTACCCTCGACGTTCGCGACGGCGACTTCATCACCATAATCGGCGCAAACGGCGCAGGAAAATCAACGCTATTTAACGCCATCGCCGGCAGCTTCTTCACCGACAGCGGCAGCATCGAGCTTGACGGGCGCGATATCACCTTCATGCCCGAGCACAAGCGCGCACGCATGATCGGCCGTCTGTTTCAGGATCCCATGCGCGGCAGCGCGCCGGGCATGAGCATCGAGGAAAACCTTGCCATGGCGGCAAAAAGCGGCGGCTGGTTCTCACACATAACAAAGGCCGATCGTGCAATGTTCCGCGAAAAGCTTGCACTTCTGGATATGGGACTTGAGGACAGACTCACGCAGCCGGTCGGGCTTCTCTCCGGCGGTCAGCGCCAGGCGCTCACGCTGCTCATGGCGACCGTTGTTCCGCCGAAGCTTCTTCTGCTTGATGAGCACACTGCGGCTCTCGACCCCGGAACTGCGGAAAAGGTTCTGGAGCTTACAAAAAGCATCGTTGCAAAGGACAACATCACCTGCATGATGATCACCCACAACATGCAGTCGGCGCTCGATCTCGGAAACCGCACGCTGATGATGGATAAGGGCAATATTATCATGGACGTTTCGGGCGCAGAGCGCGACGGCATGACCGTTCAGGACTTCCTCGACCGCTTCAAGGCAGGCTCAGGCAAGGCGCTGGATAACGACCGCATGCTTTTAAGCTGAGTATAAAATACACAAAACCCGGACGATCGGTCGATCGTCCGGGCTTTTGCCGTCTATTTATCCGTTCTGCCAAGGATATAGTCGACGCTGACGTTGTAAAAGTCGGCAAGCTTTATGAGTGCGGCGCTTGGTATGTCAAGCTCGCCGCTTTCATAGCGTGAATATGTCGTTTGGCTCACGTTGAGCATTTCGGCCAGCTCACGCTGCTTGAGATCTTTGTCCTCGCGCATATCGCGCAGTCGTTTGTACATCACGGCTCATCCACCCTACCGAGAATATAATCCACGCTTACATTATAAAAATCGGCCAAGGCGCACAAAACCCGCGGCGGCACCATTCGCTGTCCGCTCTCATAATAGGCATATGTCCGCTGCGGAACGTTTATTGCCTCCCCTACCTGCTTCTGCGTGAGGTCTGCATCTTCTCTCAAATCCCGAATACGCTGATATTTTTGCATCATTATCACCGATTCAAGTATAGATTGAACAAATTGGTCTATTGATATTTTGAACATTTTGTTCTAAACTATACCCGGGAGGTGATATCATGCCGGATTTTGAAGAGATGTACTACACGCTCATGCGCGCATCCGAGGAGGCGCTGCGGATAATGATCGAGGCTCAGAAAAAGTGCGAGGAGATGTACGTTTCGAATGGTGAAAACGAATAGAAAAAGGCGGCCAAAAGGCCGCCTTTAAACGTATTTTGCAGGTATGTATTTATGCGAGCTTCACTTTTGCCGCGCGCTTTTTGCCATACATGATGATACCGACGAGGTAGGCAGCAGCGCAGACAGTGCCGATAATGTAAGCCGCAGTCCAGGGCAGGTTGAAGCCGATAGACGCATTCATGATATAGGTAATGGTGACAAATGCGTAGAACGCGCCGGGGATGAGAGGCATCCAAACCCACTTGCTCTTGCCGTTTTCAAACATCCAAACGGAGATGCAGACGAACGCGAACAGAGCCAGAGTCTGGTTTGCCCACGCGAAGTAGCGCCACAGAATGGTGAAGCCGGCGGGGCTGGACTTCGCCCAGACGAGGATGGCCGCGACAAGCGCGAAAATGACAGCCGACAGAGCAAGGCGCTTGCCGTTGGAGTCCTGCTTGATATGCAGTGTGTCGGCCACCGACATACGCAGTGCGCGCAGCGCGGTGTCGCCCGAGGTGATGGGCAGGACGATAACGCCGAGCAGCGCGATGATGCCGCCGACACTGCCGAGGATATCCTTGCAGACTATACCGACGGTTTTGGTCGCGAGGGATGCGTCGGCCGCCTGGAGGCCGAGGTTATAAACGCCCATTGCGCCTGCCGCCCAGACCATTGCGATGAAGCCCTCGAGGATCATCATGTTATAGAAGGTATTGCGGCCCTGACGCTCGCTCTTCATGGTGCGCGAGATGATGGCCGTCTGGGTGGAGTGGAAGCCGGAGAGTATGCCGCAGGCGACGGTTACGAAGAATATCGGGAAGAAGTGGCCGTTTGCGAAATACTCGCTGTAGTTGAACACGCCGTTATATTCCCAAACGTTGTTCCACACCTCAACGAGGGGATAGCCCTTGACAAACAGGCCGATGAAAACGCCGATTGCCGAGAACAGCAGAATGCCGCCGAAGATCGGGTAAATGCGGCCGATGATCTTGTCGATGGGGAATACAGTCGCAACTAGGTAGTAAATAAAGATAACGCCGTAGATGACCCATGTCGAGGTCGCGTTGGCAGCGCCCGAGAAGTTAAAGACCTGGGTTGCGGCAATGTCGCCGGGGGTGTAGATAAACACAGCGCCGACAAGCAGCAGGAGCAGGCAGACAAAGATGTTATAAACCGTGAATATGCCCTTATTGGTGTACCTTTTGACCATGTCAGGCATCTGAGTGCCGCCGTCGCGCAGGCAGATCATGCCGGAGAAATAGTCGTGCATTGCGCCGCCGATGACGTTGCCGATGGGGATGGTTATGAATGCGATGGGGCCGAACAGGATGCCCTGTATAGGTCCGAGGATGGGGCCGGTACCGGCAATGTTCAGAAGATTGATAAGGCTGTTTTTCCAGCCCTTCATGGGAACGTAGTCAACTCCGTCGTTTTTCGTGTAAGCCGGAGTTTTACGGTCGTCCGGTCCGAAAACCTTTTCACAGAGCTTGCCGTAAAGCGCAGCGCCTCCGAAAAGCATCATGAGACCGATTATGAATGTTATCACAATGTTTCCCTCCTTATAACAGGTGAATTTCGGCGGACGGTGCCAAAAACCGTCGCGCCCTGATGATTGTTATTTTAGTGTCATAGCATGTTAATATCCATATCAAGGCTCGCAATACTCGTTAATAATTTGTTAATGTTTCTGACAGTCTAATGATATTTCAGCCGGCAAATACGTACAGGAGAAATTGACAGCTCCTCGCGCAGCGTGTAAAATAAGGCGAATGTCTGTTTGACTGGAGTTGCATGTTTTGAGTTTTTTATCGCCGGCTTATTTTGCGTTTTTCCCTGTAACGGTTTTAATATATTTTCTTCTGCCGCAAAGGGGCAGAAACCTTTGGCTGCTTATAAGCAGCTGGTTTTTCTATGCGTGCGCAGGCCCTGAATATCTGCCTTTTCTCATAGGATCGTCGATAGCTGTTTATTTTGCCGCGCGCAGGCTCGAAAAAAGGCCGCAGAAGGCGCTGCTCGTTTTCATGCTGGCGCTGTTTATAGGGCTTCTTACATTATTTAAATACCTCGGCTTTGCCGCAAACGTCATAAGCAGCGCCCTATCCGTTTTCGGGCTTGACTGGACGGCTGCCGTGCCGAAGCTTCTGCTCCCTGCCGGGATATCGTTTTATTTCTTTGCGGCGATGGGCTATCTTATCGACGTATATCGCGGAAAAGCTCCTGCCGAAAAGGATTTTGTAAAGAGCGCTCTGTTCCTGTCGTTTTTCCCCTCGCTACTGTCAGGTCCCATTGCAAGAGCCGACAGGCTTTTGCCGCAGTTTGAGCAGCGTCACGAATTTTCGTGGCGAGATGTGCGGGTCGGGCTTTTCCGCTTTGCCTACGGCGCTTTCTTGAAGCTGCTTATCGCCGACAGGCTCGCCGTCATGGTCGATACCGTGTTCGCCTCTCCGCAGAGCTTCGGCTCGCTTCAGGTCATTGCGGCCGCCTGCGCCTTTTCGATCCAGATCTACTGCGACTTTGCGGCGTATTCGCACATGGCCATAGGCTCTGCGCGCGCAATGGGCTTTAAGCTTACGGAAAACTTCAACACGCCGTATTTTTCCCGCTCCGTTGCGGAATTCTGGCGTCGGTGGCACATCTCGCTCTCAACATGGTTCCGGGATTATCTTTACATTCCCCTCGGCGGCAACCGCCGCGGCAAAGCGCGAAAGTACATAAATGTGCTGATCGTGTTCGCGGTCAGCGGTCTGTGGCACGGAGCGGCGACCTCTTTTCTCGTTTGGGGACTTCTAAACGGCATTTATCAGGTCATTGGGAGCATCACCGCGCCGCTTCGCGCAAGAGTTCGCAGCGCGCTGCGCCTTGAGGATAACGGAAAGCTCACCGTGCTGTGGCAAATGCTCTGCGTGTTCGTTCTGGCGACTGTCGCATGGACGTTTTTCGAAGCAGGCTCCGTTTCCGGCGCAATAGATGTTCTGCGCGCCTGCGCAGGCTCGCCGCTCTGGGTCGCCCCTTTGTCGGCAATGGGCATGGACAAATGGGAGTTTGTCGTTGCCGCCGTGAGCTGTATCGTCATGCTTATCGCCGATATACTTCACTTCAGGCACGGCGATCAGGCCGAGCGCGCGGCAGATAAGCCGTGGCCGCTGCGCTGCCTTCTGCTGCTGGCGCTGCTTTTTGCGTCGCTCATTTTCGGAAGCTACGGCACGGGATATGACGCGCAGTCATTTATCTACGGTCAGTTTTGACGGGAGGCCGGTATGAAAAAAGCTAACAGGAAAGACTTGGCACACGCCGTCATCTTTGTCGTGCTTGCCGCCGTGCTTATACATTGCGCCTCGATCATAATGAGACCTGTGCATAACAGCTACGGCTCAACATGGGATGCGTATCTGTGCGAGCCGGAGGATTCGATAGACGTGCTGTTTCTCGGCAGCAGCTATGCCTACTGTGACTGGAACCCGGAGATAATGTATGCTGCATCCGGCTTGACCGGCTACGTCATGGCCGGTTCCGAGCAAACGCCGTCCATTACATATTGGTATCTCAAGCAGGCGCTGAAAACGCAGTCGCCTCAGGTCGTGGTAATGGAAGGCTCGTCGTTTTTCTTTGAGATGTACCAGAATTATACGCAGATAAATCTTGACTATATGCCGCGCGGAATTGATCGCGCGCGAGCCATATTGGACGCCGCAGAGCCGGATAAGCGCCTGGGCTTGTTTTTCGATCTTTACTTTTACCATGATCGGTGGAAGGAGCTTACCCGGGAGGATATCGCCAAGCTTATAACGCCTGCCTCCGCGGACGTCAACAAGGGTTATACATATGTCGATAACGTCTATGACACGAAGGGCAGCACGCCCTATCACCGCGAGCCGTCCAAGGATACGGAAGCTTACGCAAAGCACCTTGAGGCGTTCGAAAAGATCGCCGAGCTGTGCAGAGATAAGGGAATTGACCTTATCGTCACTATTAACCCTACCTTCAGTCAGTGCTCTCAGGAGATCTATGATAAGCTGGAAAGAGATCTGACCGGGATCGCCCCCGAAGCAGACTTCATGCTTCTTGCCAACAGCTTTGACGAGATCGGCCTTGATATAAGCCGGGATCTGTATGACGGCGGACATCTCAATTTCTACGGCGCCTGCAAATTCTCGGAGTGGACAGGCAAAATGCTGCTCGGCAAGGGCTACTCTCCCCGCGAGCAGACAAAAGAGAACGCGGCCGCATGGGATGACGGCGCGCAGTACTGGCTGAACCTCCGTGATAACGCACAGAGCGCCGCATCGTAAAACGCAAAAAAATCGCCATGACAGAATGAATCTGTCATGGCGATTTTGATTTTGTTTACAGGTGCTGGTCACGGTCTACTTTATCGTAGAAATATTCAAGAACGGGTTCCATAGCCGCGGTGAGCTTCATATCGAGGTTGAAGTAATAAACCGCAAAGGTCACGGCGAAAAATGAGAAGCCTGCGAGCGACAGCTTTTTGAGAACAGGATAAAACTTGGCCATTTTTATCTCCTTTCCAATTACCATGATTCCTCGTCGGGGAGGACTTCAAGTGTCGGATCAACAGGCTCTTCGCCCATAACGGTGCGCATGTAGGTGTTGATCTGGTCGCGAACGCCCTGACGGGAAACAACGCGTGGGTCAAACAGGTCGTGGGATACCCAAACGAGATGTATGCCGAGCTCACGCGCACGCTGCTCGAACATGCCGTGCATGCCGTCGAGCGCCTTGCAGCTCATGTGCTCCCAAAGGATAACCATATCGGCATTGAACTCCGTAACGATCTCCCAGAGGTCGTCAAGCAGAACTTTGTAGCCGCCGTGGGTACGGTTGCGCATGATCATTTTCTCCGTGAGCATCGCTATATCATACATTGCCTGCTCGCGGTTTTCGGGCGTGTCCTCTTCGGCTATCATCGTGGTGTTGTCCATTGACAGCATGTCGGTGAGCGGAACGATGCCCCAGCAGTTGAGCATCCACACGAGCAGATCCATATAGTAATGCGACTGAACGCCCCACACGATGGCTCTGTGGCGATACTCGTTTGCGGCCATTTTCTTTTTCTTGTATGCCTTCTCGGCAAGACGCATGATCTTGCGGTCGGTTTTCTCGAATATGGGAAGGCGGCCGCTGATGGCCATATAGTTTGTTTCGGTGTAAAGCGCAAGGTTCGAGCCGAACACCTGCGGATAGGGCGACTTGCTCATCTCAAGCCACTCCAAACGGCACTTAGTGGCGTAGTTTACGCGCTTTGCACACTCGAAGTAGTAGTCCCAGTCCCACTTCTCGCCGGTGTGCTCTTCAATGAAAGCGATGGCGTTGCGGATCTCCTGAGCGGCATATTCCTGAACGTCCTCGTTCATATGACGCAGCGGCGATGCGAGCTGGAACACGGGGATACCGTCCTCAAACTCCATGCGCTTGGAGATAACGCCGTTGCTGAGCAGCGAGCCGTCGCAGGTGGTGTTGCACTGAACGGCGCAGCAGCCGAGGATGGGCGCGTCGTCATCGATAGAAACGCCGGCTTCCGCCTCGGGCATGGGGCATACGTCGCCTGCAAGGCCGTATTCCTGAGCAACGTCAATGTAATGTATTGCGGCGCGCTGGTTGAGCAGCACGGGGATATAGGTGGATGCGATCTCACGGCTGAGAGGAACTACTGTCGGGAAGCCCATCATAACGGACTGCATCTCGTTTTCATCAACGAGCACAACTTTCTTGGAGAACTCCTCGTCGTTTCCTATGCGGCGGTCGCCGCGGAAGAGCTTATCGAGAAGCTTTGCAACGTCCTCGATGATAACGTCCTGCTCTGCATGGCAGATGCGCAGATGCTCGCCGCGCAGGCCCTGAGTATGTCGATCGACCATCATGGGAACTGCCAGATAGTTCGCCATCCAGCGATAGCGGAACATTGCCTTTATATTGCGGGGCTTTACGAGAACGATCCTGAACATGTTGATCCAGTTATAAAGCCATCTGGAATAATCATAAAGGGTATCGACTACGCCGCGCCACTCACGGCGGCTTCTGTAACGCTTGCCCTCAACGTAAATATCGCCGAAATTTTTGGCGCCGATTCTCTTGTTGGACATCACTTTACACCTCCGTTGATTTTTTTGATCTCAACACTCTCGACGAATGCCTGAACACGGGTGCGCAGCTGTCCGTTGGTGGTGCCGATGTTGTAAGGACGGTCGATAGACAGCACGGGATAGCCGTAATCGTCATGCAGGATGTGCGAGCCCATCATGCGCTCGTACGCCCAGGGATCGCAGAACTTGATCTGCTCATAGATGATGCCGTCGGCGCCGTATTCCTTCGCAAGCTCGTTTACATACTCACGGCGGCCGGTCATCTTTGCGGTGTTCATATATCTCGGGCACTGGCCGCGGTACATATACTGGCGGCAGACCTGCGTGAGGGCATCCTCATCATCTGTAAGCTCGATGGGATTTCTGCCGGGGAACGAGCCGTAGCAGAAACGGTCGGCACAGACATATGCGCCGCAGTCCTCAACGAGCTTTATAAAGTCGATATCATCTACCTCCGAGCCGGCAACGACTACGCGGACGCGATATGGTTTATCCTCAGGCTCGCGGGTCTTAAGCTCCTCAAGGGTCTCCTCGAGCTTATCGATGAGCAGATATTTCGGCGCAACATAGGTCGCGAGGGTTATTACCTGGAACTCATAGCCGGTGATACGCGGCTTATCGCCCTTGCGGAACTCGCCGATGGCGCGGATAAGCTCGCATATGCGGTTGTGATCGGCGACCGCCTGACGGATGGCGGCATCGGAGGTATCGATGCCGTATGCCTTGTTCAGCGGATCGAGTATATGGTTTTTGCACTGGAGAGTGTACAGATTCAGGCCGTTATCGTCGGCCTTCATTGGGATCTCCATGTACTCGAAGAAGAATTTTTCCTTGTCCTTGCCCAGAGCCTTCAAAAGCTCCATGTTCTCGACCGCGCGGTTCATCATCGTGCAGCCGTCGGGCGTTATGAGGCAATCGGCAAAATTATAGCCGCCCTCGATCGCGCGCTCAAGCAGCGCGCGGCTGTATTCGCAAAGGAAGCTTGTCATATAATATGTGGCCATTTCCATTGAGCCGGTGCGCGGCGCGCGCAGACGGGTCGAAAACGCGCCCGGCAGGTTCAGCAGCGGCTCGGGAGTATTTTCGCAGACGTAAGCTACGCAGACCTTCCCCTCGCTCTGCGCCTGGAGTATTAGCTCATTCTGAGCCTCCTGAAGGAGGTTTTCAAAATACAGCAGATGCTTTAAATCTTTCATGTCTTTCTCCGTTCATCAGTTAGCATACTTTTATCGGCATAAAAGCAAGCAGTCGCCAAATGCCGACTGTCATTATTTTAACACTGAGGTGTGAAATTGCAATATACAAGATGCACAATTATTGCCGTTTTTGTCGAAAAAGCGTCAGCGCGCATTCCATGTGTCGGCCTGCTCGCGCAGCCATGCACACCACTCGTCCACGCCCTCGCCCGTTTTTGCGCTTATCGGGAATATTTTTATGTTGGGATTTCGCATTTTCGCAAACTCAACGACCTTGTCCATGTCGAAATCGAAATACGGCAGAACGTCGATCTTGTTGATTATAAGCGCATCGCAGACCTGGAATATGAGCGGATATTTCAGCGGCTTGTCGTGTCCCTCCGGAACGGAGAGGATCATGGCGTTTTTCGCCGCGCCCGTGTCAAACTCCGCCGGGCAAACGAGGTTCCCGACGTTTTCGAGAACGACGAGGTCGAGATCGTCCGTTCCCATTTCCGTAAGTCCCTGACGAGTCATGTCCGCGTCAAGGTGGCACATGCCGCCGGTGTGCAGCTGGATGACCTTTTTAACGCCGGTGTTTGAGATGCGCTCTGCGTCAACGTCGGAGTCTATGTCCGCTTCCATGATGCCGATGTTCATTTTGTCGCCGAGCTTTTCGATCGTGCGCGTCAGGGTCGTTGTCTTGCCGCTGCCGGGCGACGACATGAGGTTTAGCAGAAAGCAGTGCTCCCTTTTCATCTCTGCGCGCAAAATGTCAGCCGCGTTGTCGTTTGCCTTGAATATGCTCTGCTTTATCTCGTAAACTTTATACTGTCCCATTGTATCTCCTTCTCAGCAGGCTTCTATCTGCTTGATATTCATTTCCTGCCCCTGCTGAAGCCACGTTCTGCCGCTGCCGCAGTGCGGGCAGGTCTTGCCGTATTTGACGGTGGGATATGTGCTCTTGCAGTCGTCGCACCAGGTTATTGCCGGGATTATCTCATATTTGAATTCTGCATGCTCTATGATCGGCTTTTTCTTTGCATACCACTGCCAGCAATCGCTGAGGTACTCCGGAACGATGCCCGATACCTCGCCGAATTCCAACGTCACGGACTGTATATCCGTAAGCTCATTTTCCTTTGCGATCTTTTCGACCTGCTCTATTACATATGTAACTATACTCAGCTCGTGCATAACGTTTCCTTTCAAAAAAGGGTGTGGAATCTCTCCCACACCCTGGTTTCTGCTCCGGGAGGATTATTTTCCGGAAAGCTTTTTCTTTATTATCTTGACCTGGCGCTTTGCGGCATACGGTCCAATGGCCTTGAACTTATCCTCGGCCGGGATCATCTTGCTGTTCTGCGGACGGTTGCGCTTGAGGTGGATAGCGTCGAACTCGCACTTGGTGGTGCAGATACCGCAGCCGATGCACTTGTTGGGATCGACTACGCTGCGGCCGCAGCTCAGGCAGCGTGATGCCTCGCTCTTTATCTGCTCCTCGGTGAAGGTCACGCGGTCATCCTGCATGGTGAGGACCTTGTTCTGATCAATTGCGGCCTCTGCGCGTGCAGGCTTCTTGAACTTCTCTGCCGGCAGGGTGATGTTCTGCTTATCCAGCTCCTTGAACTCGCGCAGGTTGCGGTGGATAGTCAGAGTCTGGCCGACGTTTACATAGCGGTGGATGGAAACCGCACCCTCACGGCCGGATGCGATAGCGTCGATGGTGTACTTAGGACCGGTCGCGCAGTCGCCGCCGACGAAGATGTCAGCTTCTTCGGTCTGGAAGGTGACGCCGTTGTGGTCGATGAGGCTGCCGTCGGGAGTCTCTGCTGCCGTTCCGGCGAGAACTGCGCCGTATTCCGAGCGCTGGCCGATGGCAACGAGAACGTTCGAGCAGGAAACGGTGATGGTCTCGTTCTCGTCATAAACGGGAGCGAACTTGCCGCTTGCGTCGCGCACGGAGACGCAGCGCATGAGCTCGATGCCGGTGACCTTGCCGCCCTCGCCGAGGATGGCCTTGGGCGCCCAGGAATTGTTGATAACAACGCCGTCGGCGAGGCCTGCGTTCTTCTCATCGGGAACTGTGGGCATCTCTTCGTCCTTCTCAAGGCAGTACATGTTGACGCTGCCCTTGGTCAGACGGCGTGCTGCACGGGCAACGTCGATAGCCGCGTTGCCGCCGCCGATAACGACGACGTCGCCGCTGAGCTTCTTGGTCTTGCCGTTGTTGACAGAGCGCAGGAAGTCAAGTCCGCCCAAAACACCCTTCAGCTCTTCGCCAGGTATGTTCAGCTTTGCCGCCTTCTGCAGGCCGACCGCAACGTAGAATGCCTTGAAGCCTTCCTCGCGGAGCTGCTGGATCGTCACGTCTTTTCCTACCTCTACGCCGCACTTGAAGGTAACGCCCATCTGGCGGAGAACCTCGATCTCTGCGTCAATGATATTTTTCTCCAGACGGAACGACGGAATACCGTTTAACAGCATACCGCCCGGACGGGACTCTTTCTCGAATACCGTTACCGGATAACCCATCTTTCTGCAGTAGAACGCTGCGGAAAGACCAGCCGGACCGCCGCCGACAATCGCAATCTTCTGCGGCAGATCCACGCCGGTTCCGAGATGGTTGACAATCTCCGGGATATAGCGCTTATCCGCATGCATCTCCTGCTCTGCGATGAATTTCTTGATCTCATCGATGGCTACCGCCTGATCGATCGTTCCTCTGGTACATGCATCCTCACAGCGGCGGTTACAGATGGAACCACAGACTGCTGGGAACGGATTCTCGTTCTTGATCAGCTTTAAGGCGTCCATATATCTGCCTTCCGCTGCCATCTTCACATAACCCTGTACCGGAACGTGTGCCGGACAGGCTGTCTTACACGGAGCTGTACCGGTCTCATAGCAGTTGATCTGGTTCTTGTCGCGGTAATCCTTGCTCCACTTCTCCGGTCCCCACTTTGTCGCATCCGGAAGTTCCTGCTTCGGATAAGTGATCTCACCGTTCTTTGTGCACAGCTTCTGTCCGAGCTTTGCTGCACCGGTCGGGCAATACTCCACGCAGCGGCCACATGCCACACAGTTTTCCTTTGTCACATGTGCGCGGTACGCAGAGCGGGACATGTTCGGTGTATTGAACAGCTGAGAGGTGCGCAGCGCATTGCAGACGCCGACTGCACAGTTACAGATTGCGAAAATCTTATCCTCGCCGTCGATGTTGGTGATCTGATGTACATAACCCATCTTCTCTGCGCGCTCTAAAAGTTCTAACACATCGTCAAGTTCCACATAGTGTCCTCTTCCGGTCTGTACCAGGAAGTCTGCCATATCGCCGACACCGATGCACCACTCGCCCTCGATATCGCCGGTTCCCTCGCCGCGGACTCTCTGCTGCAGACGGCAGGAACACTGTCCGATCGCATACTTGTCCTTATATTTTTTCAGCCAGTGGGAAATATGCTCCACATCTGCAGATTCCTGTGCTGCCGGAATAGCCTTCTCTACCGGGATAACATGCATACCGATACCTGCTCCGCCGAGCGGCACCATCGGTGTCACCTTCTCCAGCGGAAGTCTTGACATATTCTCAAAGAAATCAGCGATCTCTGTGTGCTTTTCCACCTGCTCTTTGTTCATCACCATGAACCCGGCGCTTCCCGGTACATACATCGGCAGAATGTACTGCTTCTCATGCTGCGGATTCTCCCAGTTGTACTCAATGATTCCGACAACCGCCATCTCCTGCAGCAGCTTCTCTAACTCTGCCTCCGGTTTCTTGGTCTTCTTTGCCAGCTTTGGAAGGGTGATCGGCTTGCGCACGGCCATGCATAGTGCCACTTCCGCCATCTCATCGGTAACCACACCTGCAAGGCCCCAGTATTCCGGATCGTTTACCGTGAGCTTCTCCATACCAAGCTTGTACGGAATACGGTCGGTAATCTTTTTCCCGAGCTTTAAAATCAGTTCTCTTTCTTCTGCCATAACAGTCTCCTTTTTCCTTTGTTTTTCGTTGTTTTTCCTGTTTGTTTTATTCTGTCTCGTCTGTTTTCGTCTTATATTTGCATAAATAGTGCGCACTCTAAGAGTGCGCATACTCATAGCCTGTGTATACCCATAAAATATGTATGCCGCTTCCGGCAGTTTTTAATTATTCCACTGTTTTACTTCCGTGCGAAGCCAGTCGTACCACGCATCCATCCCCTCGCCGGTGCGGGAAGAGATCGGAATGATCTGAATGTTCGGGTTCAGCTTCTTCACGCGCTCTTTGCATGCCTCGATGTCAAAATCAAAGTACGGAAGTACGTCGATCTTGTTGATCAAAAGCACGTCGCAGATGGAAAACATTAACGGATATTTTAACGGCTTGTCATCCCCTTCCGGAACGCTTAAGATCATGGCGTTCTTTACGGCTCCCGTATCGAACTCTGCAGGGCAGACCAGATTGCCGACGTTCTCGAGAATGGCGAGATCCACGTCCTTTGTCTCGAGGCTCTCAATGCCCTGTCTCGTCATGTCTGCATCCAGATGGCACATGCCGCCCGTATGGATCTGGATGGCCTTCGCGCCAGTCTGTGCGATCGTGTCGGCATCCACATCCGAATCGATATCCGCCTCCATGACTCCAATGCGCATCTCGTCTTTTAACGCGCCTATCGTCCGCACCAGCGTGGTCGTCTTTCCAGACCCCGGTGAAGACATCAGATTCAGAAGAAATGTTCTGTCTGCCTTTAACTCAGAACGAAGCACATCTGCTTCTCTGTCATTGTCTTCCAGAATGTTCTTCTTGATTTCAATCACCTTAAACTCACTCATTCGTATGCCCCTTTCCCTGTGGCGAGGTATCCCTTCGCTCAGTCGCGTTCTGGTCATACCTCATGTTTGTCTAAATTTTAACACACTTATTCCGTGAAATCAACGCTATTTTGCACTATATTTCTGGTTCTGTTTTTGTGCAATCTGCCATCTGGTGTCTGGTATGACCAGTTGTCTTGTCAGAAGACAGACACTTTTTACAGTCGCCGCCACCCTTAAAAAGGGTGGCTCGGGACGCTGGGTGTAACCCCTTGGTACCCGACAGCGTCTCAAGGCGCCCTAGACTTTCTCTTCGTTCAAGTCACTATTGCACTTGACGCGTTGCTTATGCCCATGAATGGGCGTTTGTACTACTTCGACTTAACCCTTAAAAGGGTCTTCGTACTCCTTCACACTTAATTTATCTTGCATGATATCGTACTTTTCTTGATCTTGAATATACTTTTTTATTGTCGCTTCATTTAATCCTACGGTGCTGACATAATATCCCTCTGACCAAAAATGTCTGTTTCCAAATTTATATTTGAGATTTGCATGTCTGTCAAAAATCATAAGCGCTGACTTTCCCTTTAAATATCCCATAAAACTCGACACACTCATCTTTGGCGGAATACTTACTAGCATATGAATATGGTCAGGCATGAGATGCCCTTCAATAATCTCCACGCCCTTATATGCACATAACTGTTTCAGAATATCACGTATATCCTCTTTTAATTGATTATAAATAATTTTTCGTCTATACTTAGGAGTAAATACAATATGGTATTTACACATCCATTTTGTATGGGCGAGATCATTAGACTTATTCGCCATAAAACACCTTTCCTTTCTTGCAATAGTGACTGAACAACTCTATTGTAACGGAAAGGTGTTTTTCTGTATAACGATTTGACTCCACCCGCATAGCAGGTGGATTTTTGTTTCGTGCATCTCCATTTCTCTTTTGAGAAATTCCGATGTACTCAACTGGCTAAAGCCATAAATTGAAAAAGGACCAGCCCAAGCTGATCCTAATCCTCTATCACATCCTCGATTCTATTGTCTCTCAAATAAGAAGAAAAAGCCAAGCCTCATGCTCTGCTTAATCTCCAATGCATTTCATTACAAAAAATGACATCATCGTATAGCAAATACATAAATACCCCGGCACCGCATGCTATATGTGTACCACATCCGAGGCAAACCATACCCTTACACCTCAATCTCACGCCCGTGAATATCGGTCATACACAGCCGGTTTCTCCCCCGCCTCTTCACACGGTAGAGCGCCTGATCCGCCACGTGGAGAAAATCCCAGTTCTTGTTCCCGTTGCTCGGGATGTCATGGCAGATGCCCTGCGAGATGGTCACACCGAACGATCCTTCCGCATAGCGGCGTTCTATATGCAGTGCCATCACATCCTGCCGCAGCTTCTCCGCGCGCTCACAGACTTCCTCCGCGCTCATTCCATTGTAAATAATGACGAATTCATCTCCGCCGTAGCGCGCACAGAAAATCTGATCACTTTCCATCTGCCGGATCAGTGCCGCGATGGCACGCACACAGTCATCCCCCGCCTGATGTCCGTAACGGTCGTTGTACTGCTTAAAATAATCAATATCCAAAATCTCAAACGACAACGGTTTATGTTCCGCAAAGCACTGTTCCACGATCTTTTCTGAATCATTTGTCAGGCGGTACCGGTTCGCCAGTCCAGTCAGCGGATCTCTCTCCGACTTTTCCGTCAGCTCCACCGCATCCTCCTCCAGCTTCCTGCAGCGCTCTCTTGCCCGCTCTAAGGATTTGCGCAGATAAAGCATATTGACAATCATGCTTCTGTTTTCCTGTTCCACGATCTCGGTCAATTCATAGAATCTGCCAGCCGTCTTAAGATAACGTTCCCTGTCCTTCGTTTTCTTAACATAATCCATCTCTAGCGCTGTCATCTTCCGCTGCATATTGGCGATGCCGGTCTGCTCCACGAGTGCCTTCAGTTTTTCTCCGATATTGCGGCAGACATCACCGCGGTCAATCTCTAACATCAGTTCACAGAAATCATACAGATCATCAAACAGATCCAGAATCAGTACATCCCCGGAAAGCTGATTCTGAATATCCGCAATATACTGGTCTCTCATGGAAATATTGCCACACAGATGACAGTAACGTGCACGCATACAGTTTACATAAATGTAATCCATCTCCTCAAAATGCGCTTCGCACTCTGTCTCCAGTTTGCGGATATATTCCTCTGCCTTCTCCAGGCTGCCGCTTTTCATATAACACAGGGCCAGATTGTTGTAAATCGCGGTAAGGCTTGCCAGGCTGCGCTCCTCTTCCGGTACGCGCTTGTAATCGAGATGCGCCTGCTCCAGATAATCTCTGGCATCACTGTACTGTCCGCACTCCATATACAGGGAACCCAGGTTACTCTCAATC
>ERZ837910.2110-NODE-2110-length-25256-cov-9.046625_pt1 | contig 25256 bp, 14 predicted proteins | sample MGYA00519940_ERZ837910 | MGnify/ENA primary metagenome ERZ837910 (study PRJEB31850, sample SAMEA3708825) | human gut metagenome | biome: human gut; feature: human-associated habitat; material: faeces | place: China | collected 2014 ... | reverse complement strand
TAGAGCAACTGACTCTTAATCAGTGGGTCCTGGGTTCGAGTCCCCGATGGTGCACCAAAGTACGCGTTGCAAGAAATTGCAGCGCATTTTTTATTGCAATCTTTTAAAGAAGGTTCAATCTGGTGCACCATCGGGTGACGAGAACAGCTCGGGCCCGCCGCCGGTCCGGCGGGCAAAAACGCCCCAGTGGGGCGTTTTTAGAGCGCGGGAGAGTCCCCGATGGTGCACCAAAGAATGCCTTACACGAAAGTGTAGGGCGTTTTTTTGTTGCACCATTCCCTTCGGGACGGACTCGCACTTCGCGCAAACACTCGTGTTCGTCTCGCGGGGACTGGTCGCTAAAAATGGTTGCGGGTTTGTGAGCAGGGGCCACGATTGAGCGTGAGCGAAAGCGGGGAGCGAACAATGTACGCCGCGCGCGGCGTACAACCGCACGAGCGGTTTTGCGAAGCAAAATGGAGGCCTTACAGGCCGACAAGCGGACCGGACTGAATTCTTAATGCACCCACTGATGGTGCACCAAAGAATGCCTTACACGAAAGTGTAGGGTGTTTTTTTATTACTCTAATTTAAGAAGGCACGATCTGGTGCACCGTCAGGGATACTCGAACAGGGCGGCGGCACGCAGTGCCGTAAGGAACGCCACAGTGCGGCGTTCCTTAGCCCGCGGGAGAGTCCCCGGGAATGTGGCGGGTGTGGAAAGGCGAGGCGATGGGGAGAGGCAGGGCCTTGAAATAAAAAAAGTGCAAGTTTGCAAGAGTGTTTATGGCAACAATAAGTTTGATGGTAGTTTGTTGCGAAATTTTTAGAATAGAGGAAAATTGGGGTAAACGGCGGGGTGAGGGCACTCCGCCTTACGGATGGGGCAGGGTTCGTTGCAGATTGTTAATGCAGCGTATTGTCTTTGCATGTGACGAGGTGGAAGTGATTTTGAAATGTAAACATCAAAAGGGGGGTAGGCGCGGATCGCGCCTACCCTCATTTTTTGTAAAACGCAATTGCCGTAAACAGGGGGGTGTGCTATGATAATGATAAATACTGTGCTATGAGGTGACCGCTATGACCGCTGCGCAACAGCAACAGGCCGCAAAGAATTTTGCCGCCTACTGGAAAGATAAGGGCTACGAAAAAGGCGAAAGTCAACCCTTCTGGCTGTCGCTGCTTCGTGATGTGTACGGAGTCGAACACCCGGAGCAATTCATTCAGTTTGAGGAGCAAGTCCACCTTGACCACACCAGTTTCATTGACGGCACGATTTCCGCTACCCACGTTCTGATAGAGCAAAAGGGGCTTGGCAAGGATTTGAACAAGCCCATCAAGCAATCAGACGGTGCGCTGCTGACCCCTTTTGAACAGGCTAAGCGGTATATTTTGGAGCTGCCCGTATCGCAGCACCCGCGCTGGGTGGTAACCTGCAATTTCAGCACCTTTTATGTGTATGATATGGAACGCCCGCGCGGTGAGCCTGAAATCATCGAACTTGCGAATCTGGAAAAAGAATACTATCGGCTGCAATTCCTTGTCGATGCCGGAAACGAACACCTCAAACGGGAAATGGAAGTTTCCATAGCGGCAGGTGAAATTGTCGGCTTGTTATATGATGCCTTTTACAAGCAGTACGCAAACCCGGAATCCGAACATTCGCTGAAAAGCCTGAACAAGCTGTGCGTTCGCTTGGTATTTTGCCTGTATGCCGAGGATGCCGGGATTTTTGGGCATCACGGTATGTTCCACGACTACCTCAAAGGCTTTGACACGCGCGGACTGCGCAAGGGGCTGGTAGATTTGTTCCGCGTGTTGGACACAAAGTTGCAAGACCGTGACCCCTATTTGAAAGATGACAACCCGGAATTGGCGGCGTTTCCCTATGTGAATGGCGGGCTGTTCAGCGATGAGAATATCGAGATACCGCCGTTCACCGATGAAATCCGAAACCTGCTGCTGGAGAAAGCCAGCGAAAACTTCAACTGGTCGGAAATCAGCCCCACCATTTTCGGCGCGGTGTTTGAAAGTACCCTGAACCCCGAAACCCGCCGCAGCGGCGGTATGCACTATACCAGCATTGAAAATATCCACAAGGTCATTGACCCGCTGTTCTTGGACGAACTGAAAGCTGAGCTTGACGAGATATGCGCCAATCCCGTGGAACGAACCAGAACGGCAAAGCTGCGGGTGTTCCAACGCAAGCTGGCATCGCTCACATTCTTAGACCCCGCGTGTGGCAGCGGAAACTTTTTGACCGAAACCTACTTGAGCCTGCGCCGCTTGGAAAACAAGGTTTTGGTGGAACTCTCCCACGGTCAGGTCACGATGTATTCCGCCAGCGAAAGCCCGATACAGGTTTCCATCAGCCAGTTTTACGGCATCGAAATCAACGATTTTGCTGTGACGGTTGCAAAAACCGCGCTCTGGATTGCCGAAAGCCAGATGATGAAAGAAACCGAAAAAATCCTGCTCGTTCCGCTGGACTTTCTGCCACTGAAAACAAATGCCTTTATTGTAGAGGGTAACGCCCTGCGGGTGGATTGGGAGAGCGTGGTTCCCAAAAGTAAGCTGAATTATATTATGGGGAATCCGCCGTTTGTTGGCTACTCACTGCAAAGCAAAAGCCAAAAGGACGATATTCTTTCCGTTTATGTTGATGAAAAAGGCAAACCATATAAAACTGCGGGCAAAATTGACTATGTGGCAGGGTGGTACTATAAGGCTGCCAAACTGATGCAGAATACTCCGATACGCACAGCCTTTGTTTCAACGAACTCTATCACACAGGGCGAACAGGTTGCGGGCGTTTGGAAACCGCTCTATGACCAATTTGGAATACACATCGATTTTGCACATCGGACGTTCCGCTGGGATAGTGAGGCAAGCTTAAAAGCCCAAGTGCATTGTGTGATAGTCGGGTTTAGCTGTACACCAATCCATGCGGCAAGGTGGTTGTTTGATAATGGCAGTGTTCAAGCGGTTGAGAATATAAATGCATACTTGATGGCAGCACCTAATGTGTTTGTTGAAAGTAGAAAAAAGCCTATCTGCAAAACGTATGAAATGACTTCTGGTAATAGACCTGCTGATGGCGGCAATCTCATAATTGAAGAAAAGGACTACGATACATTTATAAAATCGGAACCAAAAGCTTTACCATATATTAAAAGACTTAGTGGTGCAACTGAATTTATAAACAATAAAAAACGGTGGTGTCTTTGGTTGGTTGGCGTTTCACCCGCAACACTTTCACAAATGCCTTTGGTAATGAAACGTATAAAGCAATGCCAACAAGATAGACTTTCAGGAGCCGATGACAGAAAGAAGTTAGCTGATACGCCGTGGCTTTTCCGAGAAACTAATGTGCCAGAAACCGCTATTGTAGTTCCGCGACACTCAACAAAAGATAGAAAATATATACCATTTGGCTTTATTGGCAGGGAAATGATTCTTACTGATGCTGCGATGTGTATTCCCAATGCAGGCATTTATGAGTTTGGCATACTTGAATCAAACGTGCATATGGCGTGGATGAGAGCTATTGGCGGACGCATCAAAAGTGATTACCGATACTCTAAGGACATCGTATACAATAACTTTCCGTGGCCTACACCAAACGAACAGCAAAAAGCCAAAATTGAACAAACCGCGCAAGCGATTCTGGACGCACGCGCTCTTTACCCGGACAGCAGCCTTGCCGACCTGTATGATGAACTGACCATGCCGCCGGAACTCCGCAAAGCCCATCAGGCTAATGACCGCGCCGTTATGGACGCTTACGGATTCATAAAAGGAACTGCCGCAAGAACCAGCGAAAGCGCCTGTGTTGCCGAGTTAATGAAACTTTACCAGCAAAAGATATCTGCCGCACAGTCCGAATAATCGCTTTGAAAAGTTGACATCAAAAAAGCTCCGGGGGCTGCATTGCTCCCGGAGTTTGCTTTTATTGGGGCTGCATCGGCTTGTTGCAATCCATACACAGAATATGGATGATAAGATTTTTGTTTATGCAGTCTATAAGAAGTATGACCGGCAGATCTTTGGAAACAGAGAACTGCCGGTTTTCAATATAAATTTATCTTCCAAGCCCCGTCCGTAGGACGGGGCTTGGTATGTTGCGGATTTTTAATGTGTAGTACGGCAGTAGGGCGGCCAGGGGGCTGGCCGCCCTACTGCGGAATATTGTGGTGTTGATTCGCAATGAACCTGCATATTTGTGGCATGCCAGGGCTGGCCTGATCTGGCAGCCCCGACCGACAAAACGCTTTGAGGGCAAACAAACTGCTCCACCCCGCATTTGCTGTGTATGGTTGTATGTGCTATACTAAAAACAATCTATGGTGCAGCTGAAAAGTCGAAAATATCGTCTATTTCTACAAACGCAGCGGGATTTTGCGTTAAAAAGCCTTGGAATCCACAAAGGATTCCCGCGGCTCTTTACCTTAAATCCGTCTTGCGCTTGTGAAATATCCGTCATTTTCTTTGTTTTCAGATACACCTTAAGAAGCCGCACCAGGTGTGGACTGTGCGGGGCCGCAGTGTGGTGTTGAGAAAGGGGAGCAGCAGATGACCCGGATTGCGATTGTGGAGGACGAGGCGGCGGTGCGGGAACAGCTGGCGGGGTATGTGCAGCGGTACACCCGGCAGTACGGCACGCCGTTTGAGGTAACGGAGTTTGCGGATGGGATGGAGATTTTGGAGGATTACCGCCCGCAGTTTGACATCATCTTTCTGGATGTGGAGATGAAGCACCTGGACGGCATGGAGACCGCCCGCCGCATTCGGGAGCGGGACGGCGGGGTGCTGATCGTGTTCATTACCAACATGGCGCAGTATGCCATCCGCGGATATGCCGTTGGGGCGCTGGATTATGTGCTGAAACCGGTGCCCTACTTTGCATTTTCGCAGCAGCTGCAAAAGGCGCTGGGACAGCTGGAAAAGCGGGAGCGGCATTATCTGGCTGTGGCGGTGGACGGCGGCATGCGGCGGCTGGACGCGGCGGAAATTTATTACCTGGAAAGCGAAGGCCACAAGGTACATTTTTACACCGAAAAAGAAGATTTTGTGGTGCCGGGTACCCTGAAAAACTATGAGGAAAAGCTGGTGGGCCGGGCGTTTGCACGGTGCAACAGCGGGTATCTGGTCAATCTGGCGCAGGTTTCCGGCGTGCAGCAGGATATGGTGCAGGTTGGTCCGTATACGCTGCAGATCAGCCGCCCGCGGCGCAAGGCCTTTATGGCGGGGCTGGCGGATTATATTGGGGGTGCGGGCCAATGACGACATTGCCGGATATTCCCCGCCTGTACACCGCTTTGGCGGAAGTGCTGGCGGCGCTGCTGTATGCGCACAGGCTGCCGCCGCGGATGGACCAGCGCGTGATCTGGGGCGTGGAAGCCGGTTGGGCGGTGCTGCTGGGGGCGTTTTTGCAGGCCACGGGGAAAGTTCCGCTGGCGTGGTGGATTCCCTGCATGGCAATGGCGATTCTTTCCATGCTGCTGTTTTTGTGGGTCACACGCAGCATTACGCTGCTGGAAGCGGGTTATGTGTGCGCGCGAGCCTTTATTTTGGCGGAGCTGGCGGCCAGCGTGGAATGGCAGCTGCACTGCGTGCTGTGGCCGCAGCGCGGTGGGGCGGAGCCGCTTTCGCTGCTGTTGCTGGCGGCGGTGTACGGCGGCATTTTTGCCGCGATGCTTTTTGTGGAGAACCGCCGCCCCGGCCCGGCCGGGAAGCTGAAAATAACGCCCGCAGGAACTTTTGTGGCGGTGGTCATGGCGCTGACCGCATTTGCCGTGAGCAATTTGAGCTTTGCCAACGGCAGCGAAGCCAACATGAACATGTTTTACATCCGCACGCTGGTGGACCTGGCCGGGGTGCTGATTTTGACGGTGCAGCACGAGCAGCTGCGCGAAGCCGCCCTGCACAGCGAGCTGGCGGAGCTGGACGGCGTTTTGCACCGCCAGTACGAGCAGTACAAGCAGAGCAAGGAGAACATCCGCCTGATCAACCGGCGCTACCACGAGCTGAAAATGCAGATTGCGGCCATCCGGGCGGAGCGGGACCACGCCAAGCAGGATGTGGCGCTGGCGGCCATGGAAAGCGGCATCCGCCAGTACGAGGCGGAGAACAAGACCGGCAACCCGGTGCTGGACACCCTGCTGACGGCCAAAAGCCTGTACTGCCAGCAGCACCACATCACGATGACCTGCGTGGCGGACGGGCATTTGCTGGACTTTTTGGAAACAGGGGAGATCTGTACGATTGTGGGCACGGCGCTGGACAACGCAACGGAGAGCGTGGAGACCGAGCCCGACCACGAAAAGCGGCTGATCCGGGTGGCGGTGTACGCCCAGAACGGCTTTGTGATGCTGCGGTTTGAAAACTACTGCGCGCAGGAAGTGGAGCTGGGCGCGGACGGCCTGCCGCGCCGCAACACCCATGGCGGCAGCGACCTGCGCAGTGTGCGCGCCGCCGCTGAAAAGCGCGGCGGAACTATGACGCTGCACTGGGAGAATGAGTGGTTTACGCTGCGGGTGCTGCTGCCGCAGAAAAGCTGAATGGATGGCCGTTTTTTTGTTTGAGGACAAAATGCACAAATAGTAACTTTTTAATTATGTAAATTAGACAATAAAATTTGAAACTTTTTTGAAACATTTGCAAAACATGTAATAAAAACAACAACTTATGTAGAATTGTGTGAAATTTTCTCTTTATTTGGTATCATATTAAACGAAATGATGAGCGCGCCATCAAAAGAAATGTCAACATTTACAAAAAGAGGAGGAATAACAAAATGCTGTCAATCAACATGGATGACGTTATTAACGTTATCAACTCCATCAAAGGATATTTGATTGGCTTTGGAATTGTGGCTGTGTTGCTGATTGTGGCAATGATTGCATGTCGCAAGATGAAAAAGTCCAAAAAGTATCTGATCCGTTTTAATGCAGTATTGGGCATTGTACTTGCGTTGGGTGTTACGGTAAACCTGATTCTTGTCGGCCCCATGTACTCCATGGTCACCCTTGCCACCGGCGGCGGTAAGGTCAGTGAGGAAAATGGCGCGCTTGCCACAGAACTGTGCGAGGACATTGCTGATGAAGGCATTGTGCTGCTGGATAACGCAGGGACTCTGCCGTTGGCCAAAAACAGCAAACTGAATGTTTTTGGCTGGGCCTCTACCAACCCCTGCTACGGCGGCACCGGCTCCGGCGCACTGTCGGACGCTTACCCCACGGTTTCTCTGCTGGAGGGCCTGACGAACGCAGGCTTTGAGCTGAACACGGAACTGAGCGATTTCTATACCGCTTACCGCGCAGACCGACCGGAAGTTGGTATGTTTGCACAGGACTGGACTCTGCCGGAACCGGAAGCAGCCCAGTACAGCGATGACCTGATCAACAATGCAAAGGCATTCTCTGACACGGCAATGATTGTAATCACCCGTGTTGGCGGCGAAGGCGCTGACCTGCCCACCGACGTGAGCACCGTTACCTATGATGCCGGCCACAGCTACAATGACTTTGAGCCGGGCGAGCATTACCTGCAGCTTTCCAAGACGGAAGAGGACATGGTAGATCTCGTTTGCAAGAACTTTGATAATGTAATTGTTGTTTATAATGGCGCAAACGCTATGGAACTTGGCTGGGTCAAGGACCACAGCCAGATCAAGAGCGTGATTTGGTGCGCAGGCACCGGCCAGAGCGGCTTTAATGCACTGGGCTCTGTGCTGTGCGGCGATGTGAACCCCTCCGGCCGCACCATTGATACCTTTGTGTATGACCTGACCGCCACCCCGACCTGGAACAACTTCGGCAACATGCTGTATGACAACATGAACGAGTTCGAGGCAGATTCCTTTGGCACCAAGGTTACCCCCGCTTTTGTCAACTACGTTGAAAATATCTACGTTGGCTACAAGTTCTATGAGACCGCTGCGGCAGAGGGCCTGATCGATTACGATAAGACGGTTGTTTATCCCTTTGGCCACGGCCTGTCCTACACCAGCTTTACCCAGACGCTGAACAGCGTTACCGAGAGCGATGGCACCATCACGGTTGATGTGACGGTCACCAACACCGGCAGCGTGTCCGGCAAGGATGTTGTGGAAGTTTACTACAACCCGCCGTATACCAATGGCGGCATTGAAAAAGCCTCTGCAAATCTGATCGGCTTTGCAAAGACCAGCGAGATCGCCGCAGGTGCTTCTGAAAATGTTCAGGTCACCTTCAAGGCGGAAGATATGGCTTCTTACGATGCACACGGCAAGGGCTGCTATGTGCTGGAAAAGGGCGATTACATCATCAGCATCAACAGCGATTCCCACAATGTGATCGATTCCAAGACTTACACGGTCGCATCTGACATTGTTTACAACGAGTCCAACCCCCGCTCCAGCGACCAGACCGTTGCCACCAACGAATTTGACTTTGCCGAGGGCAATGTGACCTACCTGTCTCGCGCAGACGGCTTTGCAAACTATGCCGAAGCTACCGCTGCCCCCACAGACTACTCTATGCCTGCTGAAGCAAAGGCTACGTTCTACAACAACTCCAACTACGACCCGAACGACTTTAACAATCCGGACGATGTGGCCCCGACCACCGGCGCAAAGAACGGCATCCAGCTGGCTGACATGGTTGGCGTGGCATACGACGATGAAAAGTGGGACAGCTTCCTGGACCAGCTGACGGTTGCTGATATGGACAGCCTGATCGCCCTGGGCGGCTACCAGTCCGTTGCCGTTTCCTCCGTGGGCAAGGTTCAGGCCATCGACTGTGACGGCCCTGCCTCCATCAACAACAACTTTACCAAGCAGGGCTCCATCGGCTTCCCGTCTGCTGTGATGATCGCAGCAACCTGGAACACCGATCTGGCCCATTCCTTCGGCGAATCCATCGGCAAGATGGCAGACGATATGGGCGTTTCCGGCTGGTATGCACCGGCTATGAACATTCACCGCTCTGCATTTGCCGGCCGTAACTTTGAGTATTACTCTGAGGACGGCGTGCTTTCCGGCGCAATTGCTTCCCATGCGATCATGGGCAGCCAGGAACAGGGCGTGTACGCATTCATGAAGCACTTTGCCCTGAACGACCAGGAAACCAACCGCTGCGGCATGCTGTGCACCTGGGCAAGCGAGCAGGCCATCCGCGAAATTTACCTGAAGCCTTTTGAAGCCTGCGTAAAGAACGCTGACTGCCACGCAGTGATGTCCAGCTTCAACTACATTGGCAACACCTATGCAGGCAACTGCCCGGAACTGCTGATCAACGTCCTGCGCAATGAATGGGGCTTTGTCGGCATGGTTCTGACCGACTACTACGGTGTTTACGGCTACCAGGATTCTGACCACCTGATCCGCAACGGCGGCGACTTCTGCCTGGTCAACTACGATACCGAGACCAACCACCTGACGGATACCACCAGCGCAACCGCACTGGTATGCGCACGCCAGGCCTGCAAGAACATCCTGTACACCGTTGCAAACTCCCGTGCTTACTATCCCGAAAACCTGAACCCCGGTATGTCTACCTGGGAAAAGGTTATGATCGGTGTTGATGTGGTTGGTGTTCTGGCATTGATCGCACTGGAGATCTTGGTTGCTAAAAAGGGGTACGCCAAGCGCAAGAAAGAAGAAGTTGATGCATAAGCCAAACGCATAACGCAGCAACTGATCCTGCTAAGGCAATACCGCATAATTCTAAGTGCCGATACGGCGAGCGAGGTGCGGCAGCTGCTAAGCCAAAAGCGCAGATAATACTTTGTGTATTATCGAGCATTTTGGCAACGCAGATGCCGTGCCGCAGCCGCCGGAGCGGTGCTTAAGCCGTAAGGCGGGAATTGTGCGGTATTGCCCTATAGAACACAGGCTCGCTGCACGGTCAGCGGGCCTGTGCTTTTATTAAAAGAGGACCGAAGTTCAATGAAAAACGCAAGTATCATTCAAAAATTAAACCTTGAACAAAAATGTGCGCTGCTTTCGGGCGCTACTACCTTTGGGACCCGTGCACTGCCGAAAAATAATATCCCGTCCATCACCCTATCCGACGGCCCCAACGGTGTGCGCAAGCAGGCGGGCGCGGCGGATCATCTGGGGCTGAACCCCAGTGTTCCGGCCACCTGCTTCCCCACGGCAGCCACTGTGGCGTGCAGCTGGGACCCCGCCCTGGGCGAGCAGATCGGCCAGGCCATGGGCGAAGAAGCCGCCGCGCAGGAAGTTGCCGTGCTGCTGGGGCCGGGTCTGAACACCAAGCGCAGCCCCTTGTGCGGCCGCAACTTTGAGTATTTCTCCGAGGATCCGTATCTTTCCGGCAAAATGGCCGCGAGCTATGTGCGGGGCATCCAGTCCAACGGTATTTCGGCCTGCCCCAAGCACTTTGCCGTCAACAGCCAGGAACTGCGCCGCATGGCGTCGGATTCCGTGGTGGATGAACGCACGCTGCGGGAGCTGTACTTGACCGGGTTTGAGATCGTGGTCAAGGAAGCAAAGCCCAAGACCATCATGAGCAGCTATAACCTCATCAACGGAACTTACGCCAACGAGAACCGCCACCTGTTAATGGACATCCTGCGGGGGGAGTGGGGCTTTGACGGCGCTGTGGTAACGGACTGGGGCGGCAGCAATGACCATGCCCTGGGCGTGCAGAACGGCTCCACGCTGGAAATGCCCGCCCCCGGCGGGGACGCGGTGCGCGAGCTGATGCGGGCTGTGCAGAGCGGCAAAATTACCGAAGCGGATGTGGACGCCCGGCTGGACGAGCTGCTGACGCTGGTGTTTGATACCCATGCCGCCGTGCAGTCCCACAGCCGCACCTTTGATGCGGACGCTCACCACGCCCTGGCCCGCCGCGCCGCAGCCGAAAGCATTGTGCTGCTGAAAAACGAGAACGACCTGCTGCCGCTAGCCGAGGGCGCAAAAGTTGCCGTGATCGGCGACTTTGCCCAGACACCGCGGTACCAGGGCGCCGGCTCCAGCGCGGTCAACTCCATCAAGGTGGATACCTTTTTGGACTGCCTGAAAGAGAGCGGCCTGGCCAGCGTGGGCTTTGCCCCCGGCTTTGACCGCCAGGGCAAACCGGATGCCGCCAAACAGGCCGAGGCTGTAGCCCTGGCCCAAAAGGCCGAAGTGGTGCTGCTCTGCCTGGGGCTGGATGAAATCAAGGAAAGTGAGGGTCTGGACCGCGGCGATATGCGCCTTGCGGACAACCAGATCGAACTGTTAAAGGCCGTGCAGCAGGCCAACCCCAACACCGTTGTGGTGCTCAGCGCAGGGGCTTCGCTGGAAACCCCGTGGCTCAAACACTGCCGTACCCTGGTGTATGGTGCGCTGGGCGGCCAGGCGGGGGCGGGCGCCATGCTGGATGTGCTGACCGGCAAAGTGAACCCCAGCGGCAAGCTGGCCGAAACCTGGGTCAACGCCTATGCGGATACCCCCGCCAAGGATAACTTTGCCGGGCCGGGCCGCATGGTGCAGTACCGTGAGGGGCTGTATGTCGGCTACCGCTATTACCAGACCGCCGGTGTGCCGGTGGCATTCCCCTTTGGCTATGGGTTAAGCTACACCAGCTTTGCCTACAGCAATTTGCAGGCCGCGTCCAATGGCGTGACCCTGACCGTAACCAACACCGGCAAGCGCGCCGGAGCAGAGATCGTGCAGCTGTATGTGGCAAAACCCGGGGCAGAAGTGTTCCGCCCTGCACAGGAGCTGAAAGGCTTTGCCAAGGTGCAGCTGCAGCCCGGCGAAAGCAAGACCGTGACCATCCCGCTGGACGACAAGGCATTCCGCTACTGGAACACCAAGACCGACAGCTGGGAAGTGGAAGGCGGCAGCTATGAGCTGCGGGTCGGCGCGTCCAGTACGGACATCCGCCTGACCGCCGTGGTGGAAGTGGCCGGTACCGGCGCACCCAACCCCTATGCGGGCAAGCATCTGCCGCACTATACCAGCGGCAAGGTGCAGAGCGTGCCGGATGACGAATGGGCCACCCTGCTGGGCCGCCCGGTGCAGCAGGGAAAAGTTAAAATTGACCGCAACATGACCCTGGGCGAGCTGAACCACAGCCGCAGCCCGCTGGGCTGGCTGATCTGGCTGGTGCTTACCGCACTGCTGAACGCCAGCTACAAGCGCGGCAAGCCGGACCTGAATGTGCTGTTCCAGTACAACATGCCGCTGCGTGCCCTGGCCAAAATGACCAGCGGTGCCATCAGCATGGGCATGGTGGATGGCATTGTGATGGAATTACAGGGATTCTGGATCATCGGCCTTGTGCGGGTGATCATAGAAGCCGTGAAAAACCTGGTACTGAACGCACAGCTGGAACAGCGCCTGCGCAACAGCTGAGGAAAGAGAGGGGCTATTTATGCAGCTATGGAATAATTTTGCGGCAAAACACCCCGCCGCAGCCAAGTGGGTGCGCGAAGGCGGACTGTTTGTGATCGTATCCAACCTGGTTACGGTGTTCAAATACCTGCTGCTGCAATTTTTGCCGGCGGCGTTCAGCAGCCTGCCGGTGGTGGATTTTGGCTGGCCGGGCATCCCGGTCACGCTGTTTGGCGAAACCTTCCAGTGGAACATCCTGGGGTATGATTCCGCCCATGGCGGTCTGCCGTACTTTTGCGCCTACATGGTTGCCATGGTGGTGGGAGAATGCATAAACTTTCCCATCCAGCGCAACTTTGTGTTCCGCAGCAAGGGCAACCTGGCCAAGCAGATCGCCTGGTATGTGGTGGCGTTCTGCTTGATCACCTGCATCGTCAACTCCATCAACTGCGTGTGGGTGGCGGTTGCGGGCTTGCTGGTGCCGGATTTCATCTACAACATTGGCACCACCGTGCTCAATGGCGGCATTTCCATGGTGATCTTCTTCTTTGTGAACAAGATCATCTTCCCAGAGGGCGCACAGGCAAAATAAAGCCCGGCAGGATCACTGGTGCTTTTCCCGGTACTCGAACAGGGCGGCGGCACGGTACAGGAAAAAGTCCTTTGGATGGTATAAAAATGTGATTGCCAGCAACGGCGAAGATCTGAACGAATAAAGAAGAATGCTGCCTTTCCCTGATGTGGAGAAAGACAGCATTTTTATTGCGTTTTTCGGAAAGAGGTGAGCAGCGGCCCCTACAAATGGGTAACGGCTGGCCATAAAATGGCGCTATTACATGGTGTAGCGCTGTAGTGTGATGATATAAAACGGATGGGTGCATGGTGTGCGCCCCTACGGAATTACAACAAAACACCCCCGCCCGTGCGGTAAATGAACCACATAGGCGGGGGCACCGTTATTTTACAAAGAAAACGCGCAGAGCGGAGATTTTAGGCAATACCGCACAATTCTAAGTGCCGATACGGCGAGCGAGGCACGGCAGATGCTAAGCCAAAAGCGCAGATAATACTTTGTGTATTATCGAGCATTTTGGCAACGCAGATGCCGTGCCGCAGCCGCCGGAGCGGTGCTTAAGCCGTCAGGCGGGAATTGTGCGGTGCTGCCTTAGCTTTTTTTAATGAACTGGGTGCCGCATTTGGGGCAGGTGATGGAAATTTTGCCGCGGCCCTTGGGCACACGTACCTGCTGACGGCAGTGCGGGCAGGAAAAATAGCGGTAGGTTTTGCGCAGGGCAAACCGCTGCTGCAGCTGGCCGAACTTGGCGCGCACACCAGCGGTTTTCTGCATAAAGGCAATGTTTTCTGCATAGCGCTTGTGTACGTTGCGGCTGAGCATGCGGAAGTACGCATAAAGCAGCAGCAGAAGCCCGATATAATAAAAGATGCCCGCAAACAGCCCAATTACCAGGCAGACCAGCGCCGTTACGCACAAAAAGTTGCCAAAAGTATCACTGCCGTACCGCCCGGACATAAAACGCTGGAACCATGCCTTCATCTTAAACACGCCATCCTTTTGAATACAGGTGTACCCCAAAAGCCAAAAAGCAGGCCGTTGCGTTGTTAGCGGATACACTGTTTTGTAATATGTCAATTATTATCGCATGTATTTATGGTTAAATCGTGAACGACTTCGGAACAGAATTTGAACAAAAGGGAGTAATAGGGGGGACACTCTGTACATAGCCATGCACGCCCTGTGCAATAAGAAGCAATCAATTACTTTTACGGGTCATTTGAAGTACGCACTCGGTATGACTTTCATTGTCCAAACACAGATCAATATCGCTTTCAACGATAGGCAGTCGGAATTTGATGGATTTGAGCCACTGACCGTTGGGCTGACGCTCCGGGTAGATCTGAATTTCGGAAATCAGATGTTCCATCAGCTTTTTGCGTTCAAGGGGATTCATCACATTGTAGAGCTTTTCAAAGCAGATGAGAACTTTGTAAATGTTATCGCCCGTGATTTTATCCGCTTCGATAGCCTGCTTCTTTGCCCGGGCATCCATCAGGTTATTTTCTGCTTCTTCGATTTTATCGTACATCCTGTAAAGCCGCTCGTCAAGGTCGGATTTGCGGATGATATAGTGGCGCTCATCCGGGTCGAGCGTGTCGATCTCCTCCATAATTTTGGACTTGATGGAATAATACTGCTGCAACTGCTTTTCAGCGGCAGCAATTTCCTGTTCAATGGCAGTGGTGTCTACTTTGCTGTTGATCTTCTCCTGCATCATGGCGGCAAACTTTGGATTGCTGACCAGTTTGATGATAACCTCCACCACGGCGTTGTCCAGAACTTCTTCCTGAATTTGCTTGTTGAAATCGCATTTTTGCCCACGTTGCATCTTGCGGTGCTTACAACTGTAATAAGAGAAAGATTTATAGGGTGTGCCATCTTTCTTTCGTTTGGTGCATTTGTTGCTGTACATTCCAGCACCGCAAATGGGGCACTTGACAAGGGCGGATAATAAATGCGCCTGTTCCGTCTTGCTGCGGTTGCAAACTCGAAAATTTTTGTGCAGAAAAATAACCGCCCGCTTCAAGTTGAACTTGAAAACGGACGGTCTCGATTGCAAAATGATTTTCAAATTTTGGAAAGCATGTTGAGAGGTTTCATAGCATCTGCAAGCAATGTGTCTGTCTATGCAAACACCATTTGCGTTGCAAAATACTTGTTGGGAACACCCAAACCCTTGAACTGCATCCGGTGGATGCAGGCTGTTTTAAGCAAACAAAAAGGAAAACTGTTTTACTTCTTGCGGAATTCCCCATACAGCCACTCTGCCAATGCCGACATAATAGCCTTGTACTTGCTGGTATCCTCAAACAAGGAAGAGAAGGTGTCCTGCGCTTCGAGATAACTGTCCTGTGCGGCGGTGTCAAAGGCTTTGGGGAAGATGCTCTCGGTAAAGATCTGCGGGTCGGAGCTGCGCGCCAGCTTTGCCAGCTTCGGGTCGGCCAGCAGACGGTCATGCAGGGCGGTAAGCAGTACCCGGTCGGCATTGGTGAACTCGCCCTTGAACTTCTCGTTGATCTTCAAAATGATCTCGTCCAGCGGCTCCTTGGGGTCGTGGCCGAGAGCACCCTTCTGGGTGACCGGCTCGTAGACGCCCTTGGCGTGTTCCAGCTCGATGGCACCGGCAAAGGTCTTTTGCAGCTTGTAATACTCCAGCTGCAATTTGCCCTCCAGATCCAGCGGAGAGACCTCGTCCGGCGGCAGCAGCTTGAGCAGGTAGGCACAGAATACGTTCTCCTTGTGCAGCTCTTCATCGAACATCCGCGCCACCTGTGAAACGTAGCCGTACCACTTGACAAGGCTGCGCAGCAGGCGGCGGAACTGGTACCGCTCGGCCTGCGTTTTCTGGTTGTAGCGGTCCGCCACCGGCTTCAAAACGCTGCTCATGCGGCCCACGGCGTTTTTATCCTGCTTGGTGCTGCGGAAATACTCCTTGGCAAAGGCTTCCACGTCTGCATCGGAATAAACGGCAAAGCTCCGCAGCTCCTTCTGGGTCTTGTATATGAGGTCGGTGTTGACCTCCTGCTCCAGAAAGGTTTCCTGATAAAACGGCTGGAAAGCCTCCCGGATGTCCTCTGCCTTGTTCACAAAATCCAGCACAAAGGTGTCGGTTTTGCCGGGGCAGGTACGGTTCAGACGGGAGAGAGTCTGCACCGCCTTGACGCCCTTCAGCTTTTTGTCCACGATCATAGTGTGGAGCAGCGGTTCGTCAAAACCGGTCTGGTATTTTTCTGCTACGATGAGCACATTGAAGTTGTTGTGAAACTCCTTTTTGGTCTGGCTCTCTGCAATGTGACTGCCGTCGGCGCGGACGTTCAGGGACTGCTCCGTGTACTCCACGCCGCCGTCCGGTACGGCACCGGAAAACGCCGCTAAGATCTGCACATCGTCATAGCCCTGCTCGGCAATGTAGCGCTTGACCTCGTGGAAGTACCGCACCGCCGCTAATCGGGAGGAGGTGACCACCATCATCTTGCCCCGCCCGCCGATCTTGTGGCTGGTGGTCTCCCGGAAGGTCTCTACAATGATCTTTGCCTTCTGGCTGATGTTGTAGGGGTGCAGCTCTTCATACTTGCGGATAAGCTTTGCCGCTCGGCTGGCGGGCAGGTCGGGATTGTCCGGGATGGTTTTGGCGATCTTGAAGCAGGTGGAATAGGTCATGTAGTTTTGCAGCACATCCAGAATGAACCCTTCCTCAATGGCCTGCCGCATACTGTAAATGTGGAAAGGATGATGGCTGCCGTCCGGGTACTCGGTGCCGAACAGCTCCAGCGTGGCGGCTTTTGGGGTGGCGGTAAAGGCAAAGAAGGACAAGTTCTTGTGCCGTCCGTGGGAGGTCAACTCTTTCACCAGTGCATCCTCCGGGTCGATCTCGTCCTCCGCTTTGCCTTCCAGCTCGGCATATTCCCGCAGTGCGTCCTCGGTGTCGGCAAGGGCGGCTTTCAGCTTTAAAGCAGAGGTGCCGGTCTGGGAGGAATGCGCTTCATCGATGATGACGGCATAGTTCTTCCCGGCGGTCTTGTTTACCTCGGTATAGATGACCGGGAACTTTTGCAGCGTGGTAATGATGATGCGTGCGCCGTTGTTGATGGCATCCCGCAGGTCGCCGGAGTTTTTGTCCTCGCCGATGGCCTCCACCGCGCCCAGCGTATGGTCGAAGCCGGAGATGGTCTCCTGCAGCTGCGCGTCCAACACAGTGCGGTCGGTCACCACGATGACGCTGGCAAACACCGGCTTGTTCTCGGTGTTGAACAGGGACGCCAGCCGGTACGCCGTCCATGCAATGGAGTTGGACTTGCCCGACCCGGCGCTGTGCTGGATGAGATAGTGCTGCCCGGCACCTTTCTGCCGCACATCTGCCACCAGCTTGCGCACCACGTCCAGCTGGTGGTACCGGGGAAAGATCAGGGTCTTGCCGTCCTGCAGGCTCATAAACTTTTGCAGGATGTCCATCATGCTGTCCTTCTGGAACACTTCTTCCCAGAGGTAGGCGGTAAGATAGCCGTTGGGGTTGGGCGGATTGCCTGCGCCGCCGTCCCGCCCGGCACCGTTGGAGCCTTGATTGAAGGGCAGAAAGCGGGTGTCCTTGCCTGCCAGCCGGGTGGCCATCCACACCTCGGTCAGGTCTACGCAAAAGTAGCCCAGAATGCGCTTGTTGAACTGGAAACACACCTCCCGGGGGTCCCGGTCGTGCATCCACTGCTGCTTGGCGTTCTCCACGGTCTGCCCGGTGAACTGGTTCTTCAGCTCAAAGGCGAACACCGGGATGCCGTTTACCGCCAGCACCATATCCACCGAGTTGTGGGTGGTGTCGGAGTAGAACCACTGCCGGTTGCAGGTGATCTCGTTTTGGGCGTAGCGCTGGGCATCCTTCTGGTTCAGCGCGGACTCCGGCTGAAAATAGCACACCCGGAATCGCCGTCCTCGGTGCTTGAACCCATACCGCAGCACCGAAAGCAGCCCGTCCGCATCGCACGCATTATTAAAGGCCGTGCAGAACTTCCGCACCGGGTTTACCGGGTTCTGCTTTTCAAAAAATGCCCACTCGTTGGGCTGGGTGGTTTGCACAAAGCGGATAAGGGTATCCACAAACAGCCCCAGCTTGGGGTCGTAGCAATCCCCATTGCGGGTGTAGCCCCCGGCAGGGGAGAGCAGCGCCGCCGCAATGTCCGATTCAAATTGCTTTTCGGTGGTGATAAGGGACATTTGAAATCCGCCTTTCTTTAAGAAAATTGGTGAATTTGATACAATAAATGAATTTTTGAACATTTTTTGTTGTGCGGGTTGTAAAAATTGCCAGTTGACACTTGTTAGAAGATTTGCTATTATACTTGTAAATTAGCATCGGAAATTCAGGTGTCTATCTAATAGATATCTGTTTTAGAAGGTGTTAGAAAAAGACCTATCCATCTTGGTTTCTCTTTTTATGAGATACTGAATTGTGTGGGTCTTTATTTTTTACCCCATTTTAGGTAGTCGTACATTCGGATCAATCTTTTAACGTTGCTTCTTGTATTAACATCAAAGTGCTCGAGAGCATCAGGGTCATTTGTAAATATCTCGCGTAAGATTTGACCTAAATAATCTGCATCCATTTTATCTTCAGGTAAAGAACACATGACGCGATATGCTTTGGGAGGGTTATCTTTTAGGGTTTCCCAAAGATTTTCCAAAGAGGAATAGCAATCAGTGGTGGAACGATATTTTTTGTTAGTCTTTGTGGCAAGGTCATCGAAATTACTTTTTGTTTCAGAGCGAATTTGGGGAAAATCTTCCTGTGTCTGTATTTGACTAAGATAGCGATATACAGGAAGATCGCCGCTATTGCTTCTTCGCATTTCGGGATAGGCGTACTTTAAAAGCTGTTCAGCAGAATAGTCAGTCAAATCTCCCATGACGATACTGCGATACCATTCATTTGCATGAACAATACTCTGTAATCCACGCTCACCAGTATTGGAAACACCAATAGAGATGGCTAGGCAGTTTTCATCAATGCTTTTATCATCAATTTGTCCCACTTTCATAAGAGGACCGGGTTTACTGGTAACAACGTAGGTATACATCTCTTCTTTGAAGCGACGCAAGAGCTTTACGGGAACAGAGGCTTGTTTAGCGGCCAGTGCGTCATAGAGAATCCCAAAGTCGGAAAGTGCAAGCCTTGTCATGGAAAAGATTTGTGAGTCAATAGCCATCGCATAAGAAGAAACGGTATAACCAGTCATGCCGGGTTTATAGTCAACAAACACAAACCGTTCCTGTAACCGGTCAGCCTTATCCTTCGGTAAGCAAAGTAGAATATCATTCAAAATCTTTTGAATATCTTGATCTGTAAGAGAGTAACCGATATAGATAATTGGATACTCCATGAAAATTGTCATCAGCTTTGCTGCAAGGTATTTGCTTTTATCATTGAAAACTTCGTAGTCACGCTCATTGATAATAAGAGTTTCCGGCAGGGAGACGGAACCATGAATCTTATAAATTTCAGCAATACCCTGTATGGCAGAAAAAACAAGTTGGTCTTGCCCTACATAAGGAGTATAATCGTCAAAAAGTTTTTCAAAGAAAAAATCGTAGTTGGTTGTGATGATACCAGCAAGATTTTTCTTGGAGATGTTTTTTAGCTTCTGGATTTCCTCTTTATATTCAGGAAGAGCGACAGATTGTTCCTTTAGATACCATGCAATTTCAGCTTTGAAGGGTGAACAACCGCGCTCTACGGCATTCAGAACAAAAGATTCGTTTGTACGCATGGTGGGAGTGTTATACCACTTGGTATCAAAATCCTGCTGAATTAAGGTGGCGATTTTAGGCATAACACCTTGTGGAGAACCCAACTGCTGAGCCTTACTTTCGTAGGCACGATAGGCGAAGCGGTCAGAGTTCACTCTGGAAGCAAATTCGGTTAATAAGCCTTTCCAGTCGGGAAGATTATAGTAACGACGGGTAATGCCAGAACCAACAAATAAAAAGGGAATGGTATTAAAATGCGAAACAATGTCCTGTATTGTCATATCGATTCTCCTTTTTCAAAAATACAAATGCTGGTAAGTCGGAAATATTGGCGCTTCTATTTTACACCTCCCTTTTCCCCGTTACAACCTCATAAATCAAACTTTTTTTATAGCTTTCCAGTTCTTTTACCAGTTGCTCCTTCTTTGCAATCAGTCCATCAATCTTGGCACACTTGGCATCAAGGTAGTCAGCGATTTCCTGTTGCTGCATTGCATCTGAAAAATAGGGAACAACAACATTTTTTATTTTTGTGGATGTGATAAGCGGTTGGGCATTAGAGGTATTGAGATTATTTAGCTGGCAATGTCCGATAACATAATACATGTATTTTGCATTACATGTGGGTAGTACGATCAGAGCGTTATCTGTTGCCCATGATTTGCAGGTGGTATGTGTAACGCAACCACATCTGGCACCAACCCGGCCAATGATAAGACTACCTTCGGAGGTATTATATTGTGAACAGAATCCGATAATTTCGCCGCCGCCATATACGGGGTACTCACCAAAATCAGAAAGTTGCTCGTTTCGGATAGCTTCACCAGAAACAATGGAAATCAGATATTTTAACTTTACACTATGGGGAGAAGAAAACATAGCAGGGGTGCCTTCTGTAACAGCCTGCGTAATCACTGCCTGCTTGAGCTTTTTGTATTCCTCAATGCTGGAGCGGGTTTTGAAAAGTATTTTATCAATACTTGAGCATTCTAAATCTAGAAAATCAGCTCTTGATTTTTGCTCATCAAGAGGAAGGGTGAAAAGCCGGACTTGTGCAAAGTTAGAATAACGCATTGCCTGACCATCACGAACCATATTTGTGGTTCGTTGCAGGGCGTCAATATAAACTGAGGACTTCAAGAGCCATCTATAAAAGCGTGGGTAAACCAATTCAAGATTCGGAACAAGCATAACGTATGCGGAGCTAATAGCGCCGGATTTTGTGCTGTATTCCAGTCCGCCTTGAAAACTACGCATACTGATTACAAAATCACCAGTTTCGACGTGTTTGAGAATATCAAAATCTTTTTCGACGGTGACAACTTTAGAACCAGTTAGTTCCATGTATTCATCCTGATAGAGAATACCATACTGTTGGCTGGATGTGAGCTGACGTTCTCCTTTTGATGCTCTGTCTTTACGTTGGGCGAAAAGAGCTTTTGGATTTATAGTCTCCCACCCCTCTGGAATCTCCCCGATCCATTCAATGCCGCTGTCTTTCATTTTCCGTGCCATGGTCAGCCCTCCTTATGGAACAGCTCTGCCAGCCCGGCGGAGATATCCTGTTCCAGTGCGGTGATGCGCGCCACGATATCCTCCACGGCTTCCGGTGCCTGATACTCGTAGAAATAGCGGGTCATGGGGATCTCGTAGCCCACCTTGGTCTTGCTGTGGTCGATCCATGCGTCGGGGGCGTAGGGCAGAACTTCCCGGGCAAAGTAGGCGTCAATATCCTGCACCAGCGGTACGTTTTCAGTGTCACGCAGGCTGGTGTCCGGCACAGGCTTGCCGCGCTTCAGGATAACGTTGCCCGCCTCGTCTCGCTGGGGACGCTCCACCACGATCTTGTTGTAGCCGAACTCCACGCTCTCAAACACCTTGCTCTCGCAATAGATGCCGTTTTTGTCGCCGTACACCTTGCCGTTGGCAAATTCGCCGTAGGCGGTGACGATCAGTTCCCGGCAGGCATCGGTGATGTCGTTGCGCTTGGTGCCGATGCTCTTGCGGCGGGGCTCAAAGCAGTGGCTGGCGTCAATAAGCTGCACCTTGCCCGCACGGTGGGCGGGCTTATCCTTGCTGAGCACCCAGATGTAGGTGGAGATGCCGGTGTTCATGAACATATCGGTGGAAAGCTGGATGATGCAGTCCAGCCAGTCGTTTTCCAGAATATACTGCCGGATGTTGCTGGGCCCGCTGCCGGCATCGCCGCTGAACAGGGGAGAGCCGTTCTGGATAATGGCCATCTTGCCCTTGTTTGCCAGCTTGGCAAGGCCGTTCAGCACAAAAAGCTGCTGACCATCGCTGATCTTGGGCAGACCGGGCGCAAAGCGCCCCATCTCGCCCCGGGCAGCCTCGGCTTCCACTGCCTTCTGCTCCCGCTTCCAGTCGATGCCGAAGGGCGGGTTGGAGATGATGTACTGGAAGGTGAACCCGGGGAACTGATCCTCTGACAGGGTGTCACCGAACCGCATATTGTTGGGGTCGCCGCCCCGGATCATCATGTCCGCCTTGGCGATGGCAAAGGTGGAGGGGTTGAACTCCTGCCCGAAGCAGGTCACCTCAATGTCGCTGTTCAGCTCGTGGATGCGCTCTTCCATGCAGCTGAGCATCTGGCTGGTGCCCATGGCCATATCGTAAACGGTCATGCTGCTGGTATCGAGGTCGGCTTCGGACAGCAGCAGGTCGGTCATCAGGTAGATGATGTCCCGGCTGGTGAAGTGAGCTCCGGCTTCCTCGCCAAAACTTTCGGAGAACCGCCGCACCAGGTCCTCGAAGATGTAGCCGCAATCCACGGCGCTGATCTTGTCCGGGCCAAGATATCCCTTCTCGGAGCCAAACTCCTTGATAACGAGGTAGAGGGTGTTGCTCTCCACCATCCGCTTGATGATGTTGTCAAAGTCGAACTTTGCCAGCACGTCCTGTGCGTTGGCAGAGAAACCGGACAGGTAATCCCGGAAGTTGGACTCAATGTTGTCCGGGTCTGCCAGCAGGGTCTCGAAGGTGAACCGGCTGGTGTTATAGAACTGGTAACCGGAGGCTTTCTGCAAAAAGCCGTCGATGACCTGCAGTTTTTTCACCTTTTCGTAGGTATCCAGCACCGCCTGATGGGTCGGCAGCAGGCAGTCGTGGAACCGCTTCACCACGGTCATGGGCAGAATGACCAGACCGTACTCGTGGGGCTTGAACGGCCCACGCAGCATATCGGCTACGTTCCAGATCATGGCGGCTTTTTCGGCAATGTTGGCACCTACGGCGGTGATCTTATCGTTTGGCATACGTTGCTCCTTGTTTTTGTGATAGGTGGACATCCTGATTTTACAACAATGGGTGTCCCATAAAGTGGACGGAAGATTGCTTTTCCTGAAAAATGATTCTTGCATCTATTGTACCATGGATTTTGCGGAATGACTATATTTTGCCAAAAAGAAATGCCCGCCTGAAAATCAGACGGGCATCGATCATAGAAGGGCTTAATCTTCACATAGAAGATCGTTGTTGCGCATGAAGGTGACAAAGCTGAGGATGATTTTGGCGTTTCTCTCTACAATGTCAGATTCGGTAAAATCTGTAGCAGTTGCAGCAAGAACGGTTAATTCTTCAATCTTTGTTCCTTCCTTTCTCTGCTTTCTGTTGTTTTCAAAGCCTGTATAATACTTTACTTTATCACTAAAGCGATAGTCAGAGGCACGGATATTGATTCGTTTTTCTAACAACGCCTTATTTCCAAGGCTTTCGATATTTCTCGGATTGGAAAGTGAGTGCTCTTTTTCTTGGCGGCTGCGTGCATAAATGTGTTCAATTTCCAATACGCTTTCAAGCGACAAAAGTTTCTGATGTGAATTCTGAAATGCCCACCAAGTCAACATTGCTTTTGTAATAGCTCGATTATTGCTGAACACATAGTTGTTGAAGGCATTCTGCAATTGCTGGGTATGGAACAAATAGTCAGAAAACCGAACAGGTTGCCCGGTTACAATGTTGATCATTTCTGCAAAAATGGGAGTGCGTAGTGCATTTACGCCCGGATTTGTAACGGCATATGCCCAGATGAATGCAGTGATTTTGTTAAGAAAACTATAGAAACGATCGTCGTTCAGTAGACCATCGGAATCCCGATTGGCCATGTAATAGACCGAAACAAAATAGGTCCACATACCGTTGGGAGCATAGTTCAGAACAAAGAGCCTGCGAAGAATTCGGTCAGAGAAGCGCTCAACATTTTGGTTCTGCACATCATTCCAGAAATCTGCAAGATCGATCAAATTTTCAAAAGTCTGGTCATTTTTTAGCAAGCTGTAAGCATTCCGTTCGTAGAATTTGCGCAGTGCCTCCGTTGTCGAGGATTTGATGCCCTGCTTTGCACGTTCATAGTACATATACCGTGTGAAAAGCTCATCCATCGGAGTGCCGGTAATAGGATGGAAAATAGAATCACACAGTACCTCGAGGTCCTTCCACTTTTGGATAAAGACTTCCCGCTCGCCTTTGGCAGAGTAATACTTGTAAAATTGCGCCTTGAAGATATCTGCATCAGACAGTGGCTTTCCGCGGTCATTCAATGTCGAGAAGATTCGCAAAGCGGTGTCCTGAGATTCTGCTTCAATCGGGAGCAAAATACAGTTGTTCATGATCCGAATCGGAAAGAAGGAAAACCAATCAGGGTAGGTGTTCAAAAAATCCACGATTTTTTGCTGAAAGAAGCGGTAATTGTTAGCATAGCTGCTTTTTTCGTTTTCAGAGACTTTTCCTGCTTTCAGGATGCTTAAAAATTCCCCTTTTTCTTTGTCGGTAGCAACTTCTGAGTCGATTTTCAAAGCTGATTTGTCAGGGTCACCGAATTCATCAGTCTTCCAGATACACTTCTCAATGAATTTGCTAGTTTTAACAGCCTTATCGTTCTTCATGCTTCCATACTTTTCATAGAACGCTCGAAGCAACAACATCAATGTTGTTAGGCGTTGTTGACCATCAATGATTTCCAATTTTCCATCATCGTTTTTGAACGTGACGATCGGCCCTAGAAAGTATTCATCACTATCGCTTTTAAATTTGTCACAATCGTTATCAGGAAATGCAAATAGGAACAAATCGTCCCAGAGTGTCTGACATTCCTTCTCGCCCCAGGCATAAGGCCGCTGATAGTCAGGAATAAGAAAGTCGGCTTTCTTTTCGCTAAAGAGTGCTTTAACACTTTTCTGATCAATATTTAATTTTGACATCCAGTGCCTCCTATATGAAAGACAAAGACTTCTCTATGAAATTTGAGCAGGTTACATACGATCCGTCAAATCATCTGAAAATGCTTTAATGCCTCCACAATCGCATCCTCTTTCTCCTTCGGGCACTGAGGCTGCTTCGTATTTTCGGACTTCGCCTTATGGTGGTTCTCCCGTACCTCCAGACCGCATTTCTGCTTGACCTGCGAGATATACAGGGAAGATACCTTCAGTCCAGTCTGTTCCAACACACGGGCCTTGATTTCAGGATAGGTCGCACCTTTCTGCAATCCGGAGGTGTCCATGCCCTCCAAAGAGAACTCTACACGGACTTTTTTGGAGTCAATCTCACCCTTGGAAAGTGCAATTACACATTCGCAATGCCGTGTTCTTGGAAACAGATCCACCGGCTGCACCTTCTCTG
>ERZ837910.2105-NODE-2105-length-25329-cov-10.104930_pt1 | contig 25329 bp, 18 predicted proteins | sample MGYA00519940_ERZ837910 | MGnify/ENA primary metagenome ERZ837910 (study PRJEB31850, sample SAMEA3708825) | human gut metagenome | biome: human gut; feature: human-associated habitat; material: faeces | place: China | collected 2014 ... | reverse complement strand
AAATCATTCCTCCAATCCCGGCGTTCGGGTCGGGGCAAAAAATCTGAAGCGTCCATTCAGAAGGGCTTTCCGGGGAGCCTAGCGGCTCTCCTTTTGCCCTTCCTCCTGAGCACGCCACTGTTATAGCACCGTTCATTAGCAGTGTCAATAGTAGAGTGCTAATATTCACGAAAAAATAATACTTTTGCAACAATTTCTTGGTTCTGGCTCTCCTCATTACCACAATGAGACAAAAATCAACCCTGGGAGATGGAATCGCATCCCGTTTGCTTTCCGGCTTATCTCATTTTGGCGCAAAAAGCTACTTTTCAGTTGTTTTCCTTCATAACGGTCACTCCTCTCTTATGGATATTCTTGGGTGGCAAACTGGAAGTTGTTATTGTAAATCATTTTTTGATATTTCAATCGATGGATAGTGCTCTAAACTTGTTAAGTCAACATCTAATGGAGTAACGTATTCCATATAAAATTTTTCAGGATTTTTATCTTGCAATTTTTTAAGTTTATTCCTAATTTTTTCCTCCTCTGTAGAAACAAAAACCACTGATACTACTCCTACCTTTTCACTTGGATTCATTCTGCTATCTTCAACATTTCCACATAAAATCATTCTAACTGTATTCATAATAATCCTCCTCCACATATAACTTCCGATTTGTAAACCATAAACTCAAATTACAGATTCCTACAATTTGCAAATCATTATATACTCTTCGTCATTCTCATCGACAATTTCAAATCCTACTTTTAGATACATATGAACTGCATAATTCATCTTCTGAACAGATAATGACACTTGCTTATATCCTTGCATTTTCAGTTTTTTTAGCATCTGCTCCATTAGATTAGTTCCAATACCATAGTTTCTATACTGTTTTAAAAGTGAAATTGCAAATGATGGTGTTTCAGCATCAATATGTCCATAATCATTCATAATACGACACCATACTGCACCAACAATTTCATTATTGGCTTCAGCAACCAAACACAAGTCTCCTTTATTCTTACCAAAATCTTTAACATACACCTGTAATTCTGGTTGATTTATAATCTCTTTTGGTGGTATAGGAACCCCTTCTGGAATAAAAATTGCTTCGTATAAAAAAGTATTTAGCACCTTGGACTCGTTTTGTCTTAATTCTCTTATTGAATAATCCATATAAACCTCCGATTTATTTTTTATAAATCAGTTGCTATTCCACACATCCAAACACCTCCACAAACAACGATTTGTCGCTCACAAGCAAAAGCATTATACCACATCTTTACGAATTTTTCTACCACTTCGACTATACTCACGACTTAATGACTTCTTGAATACTTGCCGAAAAAGAAAAACTGCCATCGACTGACAGCAGTTTTCTTTCGGTTGGTACTCCGTTAGGAATACACAATGTCATTCAATACAATCTCGTCTGCACAGGCTCGAATGTTATTCATCTTTCCAACCCAGCGGAGCATATCCCTTGCTTTCAGTTCTTCTGTTACACCTTGCTTTCTTGCCATTTCCTTTATCAGATATTCCGCCATATCACGAGCCGAAGTATCGATTTCAGCTTCTTGCTCATTCTTGGCATATCAATCCACCTTTCCGTTTGAAAATAAAAAAACCACAGGAAAGATACTTGAAACCTTTTTGTGTATCTTTTAGGGGCGAAAATCGGAGAAAATCCCCGTTCTAAGCCTTTCAAAAAATCACACAAGGTATTTGTACTAACCTGTGGTTATGTATGAATTTGTTGGTTTTAGGTAACAAAAAACACCGTATTGCTACGATGTTTCTTGTTCTTCAAATGTCTATTTCAAATTAAAAAGAAATTGCTCATAGTCCTTTACATAGTATCGTATAGTTTTACGACCTTTTTGCAGAATGGTATGTCCCTCTGCTTCTAATTTCTCCTTTTGTGCCTCGATACCATTTGGATATTTTTCATTGAGTTCGCCGTTGGCTTTTAATGTTCTCCAATAAGGTGTTTCATCGTCTGTACGCTGATAACTTGCCCACGCTGCAATAGAAACAAAAATTCCCGCTGTAATAGGTTCTGTAAAATCAGCACCATTTAACTTGGCAAAGTATTCTCGTATCTTCCCAATGGTAATTACTTTGCCATACGGAATTTTTTTCATTACATTGTCATAGTCGATTGGCGGAGCAAAATACATTCTGCTTCCACCATATTTTTCAACACTCTTTTGGTCTGTAATAATCTGAAACTTTGGCATATCCTTACTATCGTGCAACATAGCATTGAAATCTTTTCTATTTTCATTTGCCATTTTTGCCACCTCCTTCTTTAAGGATAATCTATCTATAACACTTATGCAATGAGACTGTTTGAATTATTTTAAGAAGTTCCAACTTTCTCGCCTTGCAAAAAGTATTATACCATATCTTTATAGATTTTTCTACCACTTCGACTATACTCACGACTTAATAACTTCTTGAATACTTGCCGAAAAAGAAAAACTGCCATCAGTTGACAGCAGTTCTTCTTCGGTTGGTACTCCGTTAGGAATACACAATATCATTCAGTACAATCTCATCGGCACAGGCTCGAATGTTATTCATCATTCCGACCCATCTCATCGTATCCGTTGCTTTCAGTTCCTCCGTTACTCCTTGCTTGCGTGCCATTTCCTTCATCAGATACTCCGCCATATCACGAGCCGAAGTATCAATTTCAGCAAGGTGTTCATATAACCTTCCGCTTGTCATCAGATTAAAATATAGCACACGCTTGTGTTCTCTCAAATATCGTTGCCGTAACCGCCCGTATTTTGAAAGGGGTGGACTTTCCTCTACTGTCAGGCAGGGATAATAGTAATCTCCGATGAGTTCGTATCGGATACCTGTTCTTTCGTCTGTAATAAATCTTTGCATAGTTCTTTCTCCTTTTGCTTCTTGTAGTAAAACTCCAAGGTTTTCTTATTGTGGTTTACCTTTTTACATTCCTCGGAACAGAATTTCTGCTGACTGTGTGTAGGCCAGTAGGTACTGCCACACACAGCACATACACGCTGACGATAATAGTGATCACCTTTTTCCGCTTCTCTGTCGGCTTTCGTTTTATCCTGCCTTGCTTGATAGCAACAATCCTTTGAACAGAATGCCTGTCGATTGCTTGTAGGGGTAAACTCTTTCCCGCAATGAGGGCATATTTTCTTTTTTATGATTTCACCGCCATTTTCAGCGATTTTCTTCGCCTTGCGTTTCTCTCGGTAGGCTTTTTCACGCTTACGCTGTTTTGCCAATCGTTCCATTTCTTCCTGTTCTTCCTGCTCTTTTATCTCGGCAAGTTCTTCCTCGGTGTAGGCAATATCGACCTGCCCGACATAATTGAAATAAATATCAACCTTTTGCGTTCTTGCTTTTCCCACACCCTCGGCTTCATACACCACAATCTTGTCAATGAGTTCGACAAACATCAAATCGGAAACTTCCGTAGGATTTTTGTACTTGCGTATCAGAGAAACAAAATGCTGAATATCCAAAGTGCTGTCCTTTTCTTCAGAAAGTTTCATTTTCATCGTTTCCATTTTCGTTTCCAACTCTGCCTGCTCATCGTCATACTGCTTCATCAGTTGCTTGTACTGTCTTTCGGGTAGCAATCCCGATATAAGATTTTCATACAAGCCACGAATGAGCGTAGAGAGTTCGTCATAGCGTTTCTGACAGCGTTTCAACTCCGATTGATTGTGCTCCGGCTTTTCCTCTTGCTTGTCTTTCCAAAGGGATTGCAGCTCCAAAGCAAAGGCTTTTTCGTCATTCAGAACGAATTTTGAAAAGCGTTTAACTGCCGATAATATCAAGGCTTCAACATTATCAGCACTAATCGTATGGGAAGTACAGGAATTAACCCTGCTTGCATACCCGCCGCAACGGTAAGAATACTGAACAGAACCGTCTTTCTTGCTATAATGCGTTTGCAAAGTCATTCTCCTGCCACAGTCGGCACAATACAGATAACCGCTTAATCGGTTGGTATGTGTACCTCTTGCCGCAGCTCTGTTCACTCGTTTCTTTCGCTTCTGAACGCTGTCCCAAAGTTCCTGCGATATGATAGGCTCGTGGGTGTTATAAAACACATACTGCTCATCTTCATCGGTAGTCTTTCTCTTATGCAGTTTGAAATTGGTGCTGACCGACTTTCTCAAAACAGTATGTCCAAGATATTCCTGCCTGCTTAAAATCGTTCTAATAGCAGATATGCCCCAAATATAAGGGTCTGCAAACTTAATTCCGTTGTACTGTTCGGGGTGATATTCCTTTGCATATGCGGCAGGAATTAAAACCTTTTCTTCGGTCAGTATTTCCGCTATGGCTCGTGGGCTTTTGCCCTCATTGGCAAGCAGAAAGATACGCTTTACCACCTCAGAAGCCACAGGGTCAACAACAAGCGTCTGCTTATCGCTCGGCAGTCGGTTATACCCATAAGGGATTGAACCGCTACAACGCTTTCCGTCTTTCATTCGTGCATCAAACACAGCCTTGATTTTATTGCTCGTGTCTTTGGCGTAAAATTCGTTCATAATATTCAAAAACGGAGCAAAATCATTATCCGAAGCATTGTTGCTGTCAATGCTGTTGTTGATTGCAAGAAAACGGACATCTTTCTGCGGAAACAGAATTTCCGTATAAAATCCGACTTGCAGATAATTTCGCCCTAATCGGCTCATATCCTTAACAATCAATGTTCCGACATTGCCTGCTTCAACTTCTTTTATCAAAGACTGAAAACCGGGACGATTGAAATTCACACCCGAAAAACCATCGTCAATAAAATGGCGGATGTTCTCAAAGCCATTTCTACGGGCATAATCTTCGAGGTATTTTTTCTGATTGGTAATGGAATTACTCTCGCCATTCAGGTCATCATCTCTTGATAATCTCTCATAAAGTGCTGTAATCTTTGAAGTCCTTGACATTCTCTTAACCTCCTTCCTTATGTATTTTCAATTTAGGACAGTTAACTTTATCGTCCTATTAAAGCATAGCCCTCAGGTGTCAGTTCAATCGCTGTGACCGTTTCTCCAAAGGTCGAAGCCCATGCGTCAAAGTGCTGCAAGTTATTTTTCACAAGAGAATGATACTGCAAATACCTCTGTATCGTATAAAGCTCCACCATACTGTTAGAAATTGGTGTTCCTGTTGCAAACACCGTTCCCCTTCCGCCGGTAATCTCATCAAGATAGCGGCATTTCATAAATAGATCAGAAGATTTCTGTGCTTCTGTCTGAGCGATTCCACCCACATTTCTCATTTTTGTATAGAGAAAAAGGTTCTTGTAATAATGACTTTCATCAATAAACAATCTGTCTACACCTAATTCTTCAAAGGTAACAACGTCATCCTTTCTGCTCTGGTCATTCAGTTTTGCGAGTTTCTGCGTGACTGATTTTTTTGACCTTTCAAGCTGTTTGATTGAAAACCTTTCTCCCCTGTTCGCTTTTAATTCGGCAATCCCCCTCGTCAGTTCTTCAATCTGCTGTTCCAGAATTGCCCTCTGTCGCTCGATCGACATTGGTATCTTCTCGAACTGACTATGACCGATAATAACTGCATCATAGTCGCCTGTTGCGATACGACCACAGAACCTTTTTCGGTTCTTGGTTTCAAAATCTTTCTTAGTGGCTACAAGGATATTCGCTGACGGATAGAGCTGTAAATACTCTGCCGCCCACTGTTCCGTCAGATGGTTGGGTACCACAAACAAAGATTTATTGCAAAGTCCGAGTCTTTTCAGTTCCTGCGAAGCTGCCACCATTTCAAAGGTTTTTCCCGCCCCAACTGCGTGTGCAAGCAGCGTATTCCCTCCGTATAAAATGTGTGCGACTGCATTTCTCTGATGCTCCCTGAGTGTAATTTCTGGATTCATGCCACTGAAAATGATATGGCTTCCGTCATATTCTCTCGGTCGGATACTGTTGAACTTTTCATTGTACAGCCTTGTAAGTTTCTCCCTACGTTCTGGGTCCGCCCATACCCAATCCTGAAATCCCTGCTTGATCAATTCCTGCTTTGCCTGTGCGATGGCTGTCTCTTTTTTATTTAGAACCGCCTTCCTTTTGCCCTCATCATCTTCAATATAATCAAAGATACGGACATCTTTCAGGTTCAATGTTTCCTCGATAATCTTATACGCATTGATACGCCCTGTACCATAGGTGCTGTTTGCTTTCACATTGCCCCGGTCATAAGATTTCTCCTCGATATTCCAACCTCCGGTGTAAGGGGAGTAGTGGACTTTAATCCTCCACTGAGCATAATTCGGTGTATTTAAAAACTCAAACATAAACTGCTGATAGATTTCTGGAGGTACCCATGTTGCTCCAAGTCTTACAGATATTTCACTGGCAGTCAAGTCTTTCGGCTGTACCTTTTCCAATGCTTCTACATTGATTTTATAATCTTCCGGATAAAGCATGGCGGTTCTCTTTGCTAGTGCCAGTTTCTCCCGGACATTGCCCGAAAGATACTCATCCGCCATCAAATACTTCGGCTCTGTAATATTTCCATAGCCATAATGCGGATTAAAAAAGATCACACCTTTCAAATCCTGATACAGCGTTTCTTCTGATTTTCCTGAGAGTTCCTGCATATATTCCATGTCGATTCCGGCTTTCTCTCCCATAGAAACAGCAAGTGCTTCACTGGCAGTGTCCACCTTCGTCACTGGTTTGTGTGGCTGGATCGTCCGCTTAAAGAACATATCCGCCTTACGTTCCAACTCTCCATTTTCATTGAGCACTTCCAACGCAGATAGCAGTGCAAAGGAACTGTCATCACTAAAAGCAGAGATATTTGCCCTGCTGTTGATCAGCCCATATTTCTTTGTATAATTATCATAAAGTGTATTAAGTCTGACCTGTTCTGCCCGAATATCTTCATCCGGGTAATCCTCTGTCTGCAATTCGATCAGGTTACGGACACAATCACGAACTGCAATCAATCCTTTGATACGGTTTTCTGCGGTTGCCGATACTTCCACCGGATTCATACGTGAATTTTCCCGAAAATAAATATTATCTTCCACCACCGTATAAGAAAAGTTCCTTACCTCTGGGTTGGCAGGAATAGATTTATCTTCTTCCTCCAGTTCGTCCTCAACTTCATAATCTCTGACCTCTCCATGGATATTTGCCACTGCTTCAGATAAAAGCTCTGACAGGTCAGCATTTTCAAATGGTAAGCAGGTTGCTTCTTCTCCGAAGCGACCACTGACCATTTTCATCTCTCCGAGTATCATTTCGGGGTGCTGCACAAAGTATGCGTTCATCGTAAAACCGTCATCATTTGTACGAAGCTGCACCCAGTCTGGCTCAATATCAATGAGCCTGTCCCGCTTTTGCAGGAACAATATATCCGATACAACTTCTGTTCCGGCATTATCTTTAAACGTATTATTGGGAAGCCTGATTGCTCCCAAAAGGTCCGCTCTCTGTGCAATATATTTTCTGACCGATGAGTTTGTTTTATCCATTGTACCCTTGCTAGTCACAAGAGCCATCACACCACCTGGACGTAATTTATCCAAAGATTTGGCGAAAAAATAATCGTGGATCAGGAAGTTATATTTATCATATCGCTTATCAAGCACCTTAAAATCTCCAAAAGGTACATTTCCGACAACACCATCAAAGAAGCTGTCCGGTACATTAACTTCCTCAAATCCTTGTGCTGCGATGGAAGATTTCTGATATAACTGCTGTGCTATTCCTGCCGAAATCGTATCTAACTCAACACCATAAATCTTTGTGTTTGCCATTGACTCAGGCAACATACCAATAAAGTTACCAATACCGCAGGACGGTTCCAACAGATTTCCTTCCTTAAATCCCATCTGCTCCATTGCCTTATAGATGGCAGTTGTCACTTCGGATGGTGTATAAAAAGCTGTCAGTGTGCTTTCCCTTGCTGCAGCATATTCTTCTGACGAAAGTGCCATGCGAAGTTCTAAAAACTCATCTGCCCACGCTGAATTACGCTCATCAAATGCTTCGGACAAACCACCCCAACCAACATATTTCGACAAGATAATCTGTTCGGCAGGTGTGGCAAAGCGGTTCTCAGCTTCACACTCTTTTAGCACCCTGATTGCTTCCATATTTCTGTGAAAGCGTTCCTTTTTTCCGGCTGGTTCGACCGGATGATTTCTAAGATCAAACGTATTTCTCTCCGCAAGCGGAATATCTGGGTGCAAGTCAAAGCTTCTGACTTTGCTCCTTTTTTTCTCCCACTGTGGTTTGATTGGTTCCGGTTCAACCGTCATGGCACTGAGTTCATTGATCAGTCCCTCTAATTCTTTTTCCTGCTCGGCTGTAACTTCTTCTCTGTCTATATCCTTTAAGTAATCAAGAATGTTACTTACCTCATCCGGACTTTGGAGTAAATCTCTTGTATTTTCGATGACTTCCTCATCCGTATCATTGACTTCTACGTTATCCTGATATCCAAAATAATCATAATCTTTCATAAACAGCGTAAGCCTTGTCGCTAAGTCCGGTAAGCCATCAAACTGTGCTGCTTCCCTCGGTGTTTTAGATTCCAACACCCTCTCAAGCTGTTTATCCGTAATGGAAGTCAGATCATCAAAGTCCAGATATACAAGTGCAGATTCAATCATATCCTCCAACGAGCTATATCTTGTACTTTCAATCAACTTTCCATCAAGATATTGGTCTATACTAAAATCTACAAGATTGGCATTTACCTGTATCGGTATCTCATCATCTGTGATCGTCGTAAACGCAACACCAACTTCTTTCGGGTTGCTAAAATCTGCATTTGAGCCATACTCATGCTGACAAAACTCATTGATGATTTCCTTTGCCTGTGCCAACATTTCTAATGGCACCGTATTCTGATCTGGCACTTTCAGATGGTCATTCATCGGATTTTCCCGAACTTTCTCATCAAATTCTGTACGGTTAAATTCCTTATTAAACAATGGCATTTCCGTATCATACAGCATGACTCTCTCATCATCAAAAGATAAGATTTCATATTCAGAAGCTCCAATATACACAGTATCGCCAAGATGATACTCATAATGTTCTGCTGAAACCTCCTCTGCCTCCTGTTCCAGTGTTTCCTTTGGAGCAGTCGAAAGGATTTGACGATTCTTTCTTTTCTCCTCCAATTCTGCCCGTCTGGCTTCCTGTTCTTCAAGCCACTTAGGATAACGCTCTTTTTCCTTTGGATTTAAGTATCTGTCCATCCGTATCAGTTCCCCGATACGTTTTTCTACCAGCGTCCATTTGAGTGTCATTTTCTCAGCATCTTCGCCATACCCTCTGGAAAGATTGATACCTTTTCCATCATGCAATTCTTGTATGCCTGTGCCGATAATAATCGGATAAGAACCTCCCCAGCCATATTCATTTTTCAGAAACGTAACATTTTCTTTTGCGGATAAGCTCTTTTCAAACTGCTCATAAATCCGCATTTTTCCATTAGAGATACCACTTCCATGCGTCAGGACTGTATCTATAATCTCCTGTGAAAAAGAAAAGGCAGAGGTTTTTTCTGCCCCTGCCTGTCCGTCTAAAATAAAACTTAGCTGCCCATCCATTGACGGTAACGGTTTGATTCTATCATTTAATTCTCCGAGCAATCGCATTGCTTCAAAGTGCCTTGCAATCACGCCCCAGTCATAGTAACTCTGCTTCGTTCTGCTCTCATAATGACCTTCCCAAAGATGCAATACATTCTGAAATGTCTTGTATCCAACAGTCCTTCCATCTTCTAAAGCCAGCTCCGTATAGTCATGATTAAAAATACTCTTGATAAACTCCGTCCGTTCCGCATTATCCAGTGTCCTCTCATAAAAATCTTTGATTTCTTCAAGAGATGCCGACAAATGTGATGTCGTCCGGAGTATCTCGTTGATATCTTTATCACTGCCGAAGAAAGGAAGGCTCTTATCTTCATGGCTTCGGTCATAATACTCTAAACGTAAATGACCTGTGCTTTCACGATCTCCCGAGCCGAGTTCCTGATGTTGTTCATCAGCCGAACCCAGTTCATCATGTCGTCCGCTTTCATCTGTTCGGTCAGTCCCTCCCTGGCTGCCATCTCCCGCACCAGTGTTTCCTCCAGTTCGCTCGCCCTCTGCTGTACTTCCGACAAATGCTTTGTCAGGATTCCTTTCGTCAGGAGATTGTAATACTGGACTCTGTGCTGTTCCTTGAGAAATGTTCTCCTCATCTGTGACCATTTGCCCACCACCGGCTCCGGCTGTTCTGGCAAGATCAGATTCGGAAGGTTGTAATCCCCGACCATCGTGTATGTGATCTCGTTCATTCTTACCGCTCCTTTCGGTTGTATTTTCATCCCTATTGTATTCATATTTTCTATCCGCTTCAATGATGCGATTGTTCCGGCTAAATGCCCGAATGGTTTTTGATATTTCCGAAAGTCCCATCTCTGCAATATCACTTGTGGCAAAACCGAGAGCGTTTAACGTTTCCTGCGTATTAAAGTTTGTGACATCTCTGAAATCTTCCGCTTCAAAATATTCGCCCACATTGATTCCCAGTCGTGCCATCATCATATATGCCACACTGTTTGTCACAAGTTTTTTATAGATGGTAGTAATCATCCCTTCGTCCAGTCCTGCAAGAAAACTATTATCTGCAACATACAGTAAGTCCTGCAAATAATCCGGGAGATTATCTTCTGCTGCATTCTGTGCGGCACTCATTACTGCGTCCGAAAGAACACTTTTGTAAGTCAGTTGTCCGAACGTATTTTCCAGTGTTTCGATGACTGCTTCCGTATATTCCTCCTGCATATCCCAAAGTGGAACCGGACGGGAATATCTTCCCTCATGGGTGTCGGAAATATCAAAATAATGGGATAATCTCTGTGTCTTTCGGTCCTCATCAGCAAAGACTGCAATACCTCTAGCTCCACGATTTACCCATCGACCAAAATTTCTGTTCCAACGCTCGATCTCAAGTACCGCAGTAGCGTCAGGACGCTGTGCATAGATCAGCAACTGCTCATCATATCGCAGCTTATAATTCCGGCAGGCAGACTGCAAAAAGTTCTGCCAGTTCTGTGGATTCGCAACTACTGTTTTGCAAGTCCGGTCATAGAGTTCCGAGATCAGATTGTATTTTCTTGCCACTTACCTTGCACCTCCTGTCGTTTCTGTATCTTCTGATCGGCTGGCATCGTTACTGCGAAGTCTGCTGTTCATCAGCACCACCTCCCAAATAAGAAAACAGCTTATTAGCTTTGGTTTCTTTCTGAAATTCAATGATCAATGCCATATCCGGTATCGTAATCCCTGGGATTTTCAAAATGCTTTCCATGTCGAGCTGTTGTAACTTCTTTTCCGTATTACAGCCGAAATCGAAAAGTTTGGTCAGAAGTTTGATCTTCTGCTGAAATGCTGATTTATCTTTCATGGTCCATCCTCCTCGCTACTTTCTTGCGTAATCGGTATATAACTTCTGCATTTTCTTCCTGTTTCTCCGATATTCAGGCAGACACCCTAACTCTGGATGCGTTGCCTGTATCTTCTGTCTTGTTCTTCTGACGCTTTCAAAATGTGGCAATTTCAACTCTCTGTAATGTTTCATGACCACTTCAAAAGGCATCTTTCCTATTGGATTTTCATTATTGGAATAACTGTTGCAGACAAGAAGATAAAGCACCATGTCGTCACTACGGGACTGTGTATTTGACTCAAGCACAGAGAGAACTCTGTCCTCAAACTTCTCTAACTGGTTCATTTTGACCTCCTTGCTCAAAAGCAAAGGGCGGATTGCTCCGCCCCCGCTTCAAGTTATTTATTTTTTCTGTTTTTCTTCTGTAAGAAAAGAAAGCCGCCGATGATAAAGGCAACCAATACAACAGCTACGATTGTCTTAGCGTCCATTATTCATTGCCCTCCTTTTTCTTCTTTCTCTTGGAAGCAATGACTGTTGCCGCAATTCCCGCTGCGGAAAGACCTGCAAGCACCATCCAAAGACCGGTTCTGCTGTCATCGCCTGTTTTTGGTGTATCACGAAGTTCATTGTGCATTTCAATCTCTACTGTTGAGTCTGCCTGCACCGTAATCTTCTTATCGGCTGGTAAGATATATCCGGCAGATACATTGTCACTGATCTCAGAAACGGTGTATTCTCCGATACGAAGTCCGTCCACAAAGATTTCTCCATTTTTATCAGTTGTAAATGTGCTGTCATAACCATTAACACCTGTGATACGGAATGTGAAACCTTCTACTTTACCGTCAGAAGATGTCTTTTTGATCTTCAGGTTACCTTTCATAGCCTGATTGATGAAGCCAACACCTGCTTTATTTTCCACATCATAAGTCTTTTCATCCTCAGTAATGGATACGGAATATACACCGTCATCAAGAACAAATCCCTCTGGTGCTTTTGTCTCTTTTACGAGATATTTTCCGTAAAGCAACTCCTGCATTTCATAAATACCGACAGAAGTTTCTTCCAGATTTCCAACAAGCTCATCTTTGTCGTCCAGTTTTCCGTCGCCATTGACATCTTTGTAGACTTCAAAAGTGGCTCCTGTCAGCTTATTATCCGGATAATCGGCATCCACCTTTGTAAGACGGATATTACCATGGATATATTTATTTGTGATTTCCACTTCAATGACCTGCTCATTCTGGTCAATAGTGACCGCATGAGCTGTTCCATCAAGGACAAATCCTTCCGGTGCTTCGATTTCTTTGACAATCCAGTTACCATATGGCACTTTCTTAAATGTGAAGCTGCCATCTTCTCCAGATTTCACAGTCATAAATGCATGTTCTGCTGTAAATTCTGTTTCATCTGCTTTAAAGATTCCGATCACTGCACCTGCAAGTGCTTCTCCGTTTTCATCCACTTTCTTACCTGATACAGAACCATAGATCAGTTTGTTTTCAATCGGTTTTCCGTCATTGACTTTAATCTCAACGGTTTCGGTATCCTGTCCGGCATAATCAAATGTGAATGCATACTGCTCATCATTCAGGATATAATGTTCATCCGTTGCCATCTCTTTGATATAGTAGCTGCCAAACGGAAGGTCTGTTGCTGCTGTCGCAGTACCGTCCTCTGTAAGTCCGATGATTTCGATCAGTCCGTCTGCCGGGATTACCGTACCGCTTTCTGATACAATGTCCTCTTTCGCATAAAGTCCGAAGCTGATATTTTTCAGTTCATCATTCTTGCCGATTCCGAATGTTTCATCCTGTTCAAGCACTTTTTCAAGAGAAATCTTTACTTTCTGTCTTTCGTTATAGAAGCTTGTGGCAGTTTCTGTCACTGCAACATCCTGTCCGGCATAAGTGAGTTCTACCTGATGTCCGTCTTTATTGATGACCATGCCTTCCGGTGCTTTTGTTTCTGTTACGGTATATTTACCCAGATAAAGTTCCTTGCTCTTTGCAGTGCCATCTTCATCTGTTGTGATCGTATCCACAACATCGCCCTTGTGGTAGCGGAGTGTTCCATCCGGTGTTACCACATCTTCATCTGCTGTGATTTCATAGGTTGCTCCTGTAAGACCTTTTATTTTGTATACCGGCTGATAGATCACATCTTTGCCTTCCTCGCCAGATACATTCACGCCAAAGAATACCTCCCCTGTTTTTTCCACAGAAATCGTACCCTTCTGAGCCATGTTCGGCTTCTCAACCTTAACCAATTTAATCGTGCCCTCCTGTGTTGCGTTTTCTTCTGTCACATCGAATGATACCGGTGTACTGTCAAGCACATAGCCATAAGGAGCCTGAACCTCAACAAGCGAATATCCCTTGCCATACTCCAGTTTCTCCGGTGTTACAAGTTGACCATCTGCGTCTGTATAGAAGGTGTCGATGGTTGTCGGTGCCGGATAAGTGAATGTCATAGTTACTTTATTTCCTGACGGATCGTAAATCTGAAATCCTGCACCTGCATACGGAATGGTTTTTCCTGTTTCAGCATCCTTTTTGACCACTTTGATAAAGCTTTCAAAATTGGCATTGTTGACGAGGTAACGATAGGTCTGTCCATCTTTAGAAATGAACACATCAAAATCACTCATCAGTTCTCTACCTTCCCAGCTTTTTGTCTGATGAACGATATAAACACCATATGGCATATCTTTTGACTGAGCAAATCCATTCTCATCGCATACAAGCGTATCTCTCTCATCTTCTTCGGCTGCATCATAACTTCCGGAAGATTTCAGATAAACTTCAAACTCTGCACCCTTTTCCGGTGTTTCAATTTTGGTTTCTCCGTCATCAGTATGCTTGATGATAGCGATATTCCCTTTCATAACCTGTTCAGTTACATCATTGGCAGTCAGATTATGCTCTACTTCATAGAGTTTCGGGTCTGCTCCAACTTTGTGAATAGTCTTATCAAGCAAATATCCTTCAGACGGTGTGATTTCTCTGACCGTCCAATCGGTATCGCAGATATATTCTTTTGTTGTAAACTGCCCATTAGCATCTGTGACATACTTATCTACCAGTGTTTCGCCTTTGTAGATACCATAAACCGCACCTGCAAGTGTAGCATCGCCCTGTGCTGTGCCTTCCTCCTTGTCACTTTTGGTCACTGTCACTGTGAATTTCTTCAAAATGTTGCTGAAATCACGCTTTGTCACAGACTTCCACTGAATAGGTGCTGTCTGGTTCTCCGGTACAACATAGCGTACCTCTGTATCTACTTCTTCTACGGTATACGGTTCAGTTCCACTGATCAGCACATCTTTGAAAGTTGCTACTCCGTTTGCGTCTGTCACTGCATACTGATCAACTGCAATGCCTGCAAGGGAAGTACCGTAAAGATGGAATTTCACACCCTCAACAAGGTTATCTTCTGAGGATTTCACAACCTGAAGGTCGCCCCTTTTCAGAACGTTATTAAAGTTTACAGTTGCCACCTGTCCTGCAACGACAGTAACTCTGTGTGTTTCCTGTGGCACATATTTGTCGATGGACTGCTCTGTTACGGTATAGACACCCGGCATCAGATTATCAAGCTGGAACTTACCGCCATTCGCTGTTGTTACGGTCTGGTTGATACCATTACCGGAAATCGTGAAGTTGATACCGTCCACCTTTCCGTCCTCACTGGTCTTGACGATCTGGCAGGAGCCATAGCTGACTTTCATCTTCACATAGCCACTAACCGGATCGCCAACTTCCTGTGCATAGGAAACAACGTCCTGCACACTGGAACCTGTGCCATGTTTACCCTCAGACCAGACAACCACACCTCTGCGAACAGAGTTTTTCTTGCTGGCAGTGATCGTAAAGGTATCGCTTGGTGCTTTCTCCATAGATACCGTCAGTTTATTCCCATTTGTGGAAAAAGACACGCCACTGATATTTGCACTGAAGCTGTAATTAGAGAGTACGTTATTCGCATCTGTCAGTGTCGTTGTGTATTTGCTTCCATCCCACTCCAGTTCCAGTGTTTTTGCTGAACCGGCGGAACGGTTACAGAAACTCGGCACAACCGTATGTTTCTGAATGCTCGCTACCATCGAGTCATAGTAGCTGAAAATCTTACTGCGAAGTGGATGTGCGGCATTGACCACATCTTTGACATTGCTGCAACCACTCGCTGCTTTGTGATTAAAGTTTGCGTCACGTTCTCCGACGATGGTTTCCCAGATCAGAAGCTGTGTCGCATAGGCATGGGCAATACTGTTTGCGGCAGCTTCATTCTGTGAACGCCAGCTTGTGGAAATCGTTCCACGATAACCGTACTGTAAGATTCGACCGATATACTGTCTGATCTCATCTCCGGAAATAACACCATTTGCCTGAATGTTATTGAAATAATTTTCATCGTACTGAGTCATTGACTGTCCCATACTCAGATGCACGCCTGGTTCAATACAATATCCAACATTGCCGGAAAAAGAACCGATTGCCTTCAGGTTAGTATGTGTAGCACTGCCTGTATGCCATCCATTTTTCAATGTCAGGTTACTGTATCCCCATACGCCATCGTAATTTGCATCGCCATCACGAGGGAAATCGACCATATACACGTTGGTCTTTTCCCCGGCTGCGGCAAAAGCGGTATTCGCTCCTACGCCCATAAAGGCGGTAAGGCTGAGAACTGTTGCCATCACAAACGAAACAGCCCTCTTGATTTTTAATTTTGCCATTCGTTTTTCCTCCTTAAACGAAACGAACGCACTGGTTATCCACAGTGCGTCCAACTTTTTATTGCATTTTTATCCCTGTTACTACTCCAATACCTGCCGAAGAAGAAATCTGAACCATTTATCGTACCAGAACTTCCTGCACTTTTCCAACTGTGCGACCGGCTCTTATAGATAACCATAACTTTATGAGATAGTTATAAATATAGAGATAGAATATATATTTTCAGCAGGTAAACGGTAGGTTATAGGGGGTAGAGTGTGAGAAGGGGGAACTATAAAAGCGTTATCTGCTGTCACGATCTGCCCTCTGCCTGAGATACTTGTTATAATGCTCCAATGCCTTGCAGATAAAGTCCTCCCTCTGGCTGATTTTGATATTTTTCGGAATAAACTTCTCTACCCTGTCCATGCTGAGCGTAATCTTTTCTTTTTGGTTCGGCTTCTCCTCCGACATGATTGCCTGAATAACTTCGGTCGTGAGTTTCCCTTCCTCAAAAAACTTCCGCATACGAATGGTCTGATCGTGTGACGGTGTAGCGTCGTTCATATCAATCTCATCAACAACATCTCGCTGGCAATCCTCGTCAAGATACGACAATTCCACTGCCGGACGCATTTTGATTCTCCCCTGGTCAACAAATTCAAGCAGTTCAGGGACAAGGTTAGTAAGGCGAACATAACGCTGAATTTGCGTTTTACTATCGTCGGATTTATCGGCTAAAAGCATTACTGATTTTGTCCCCTCCAACTTGTGCCCCAGTGGGTCACAAGTTAAATCTGTTCGTTGTCCCTGTCTTTTCATGGCATCCAAACGCATTTTGTACGCAAAAGCTTTTTCAGAAGGCAGTATCTGTGACCTCTGAAAATTACTCTCCACCATCAAAATCGTGGCTTCATCTCTGCTCAAATCCACCACTTCACATCGGAGTGTTTGAAAACCTGCCAGTTCACAGGCTCGTTTTCTTCTGTGACCAGATATGAGTTCGTATCTCCCATCTTCCTTCTGCCTGACTGTAGCCGGAGTAATAACCCCTCTGTCCCTGATACTCTCTATGAGCTGTAACATATCTTCATCATCCCTGACTTTAAAAGGATGATCTGGGAAATCGTCAATCAGCTCCAATGGAATATCTCGAATTTTGGAAAGCTTTTCTTCCTCTCTCTGTGCCTGCGTGGTAAACAAGTCATCGAGCTTCGTGAGCGTGAAGTCGCTCTTTCTTCCTGCCATCTGCTAACACCTCCTTCGTAAATGCGGTGTAAGCCTTTGACACCGTACTGCGTGGCTCATAACCATAAATGCTCTTGCCTTTTGAAGAAGCTTCTGCGGCTTTTACTCCGATTGGGATAGATGTCCGGTACATCTTAATATGATTCCCGAAGTTTTCCCTCAGAGCTTCTACCGTACTTTTAGCAAGATTGGTCCGACTGTCTACGAGAGTGAGAAGTATTCCATCAATCTTAATATCCGGATTGATATACTTCTTTACCCTTGAAATCGTCTGCACGAGCTGCGTCATTCCTTTTGCTGGCAAATATTGAGCCTGAACTGGAATAATCACACTGTTTGCCGCCGAAAGAGCATTGAGTGTTACCATACTAAGCGATGGCATACAGTCGATCACAACAAAATCATATCTATCTTTAATCTGATTCAAATATTTTTTCATCGTGGTTTCTCTGCTCATGGCATTCATCAGGTTATACTCCATTGCTGAAAGTTCAAGGTTTGCCGGAACAAGATCAACTCCTTCGTCATGGTGCAGGATACCGACCATCGGGTCATTCATCGTTTCATTCATCACATCCGTTAATTTCGTTGCAAGCGTAATACCCAGACTGTCCGTATCCTGCCATCCAAGACAAGTCGTTAAATCTCCCTGTGGATCTGCATCAACAAGTAATACTTTCTTTCCCTGCATTGCAAGACCGATTCCGAGATTGACCGAAGTGGTGGTCTTTCCAACTCCGCCTTTTTGATTGCAGATGGCAATCGTTTTGCAGTTTGACACTTCTTGCATCCTCCTTTCCTGAAAATTCATAGCCATTTTAGAATGACTATGTACATGACCGTTTCATTTCCTAAACGGTCATGGCAATATTTGTTCTCAACACCCCTTGCCGAGCGTATCGCTCATGGGAAGCCACTAAGGAACAGACTGCTGATCTGTATCATAGGATTCTAACCTCTGCCGGGTACTCCGCCAGCTCCTTAGAGAAGTATCATTATCTTTCTGACTGTCATCGCCATGCCAGGGGCAACCTGACACTCGTACCGGGAATTCTCGCTGTTCTGCATCCGCAAAAGTTATGGCGTACCCGATAAGGTGGCTATCATCAGAATTAACGTCTTAGTGACCTGTATATTCAGTTTTGAATTTCAAAGGAAGGCGTTCCATTTTTGTTGATTGGAATTACTCCCTTCACTTATTTGGAATTGCTCAGGCTTTTGACACCCTATTTTTAATAAATTTTTTAAATTATTTTTTTGAGAGAGATTTTAGAACAATAGATTAATAGAAAAAGATTCAAATCCTGTGTATAATTAAGAGGTAAAGCTAGAGACAAATCGGTATTTGCAGAAGGGACTATGTTCTTATTATGAAAATATTTGAGTGGAACATTGGAATGGCAGCAACTATTCCAAGTAATAGCAATCGCCGGCTAAATGGATGGATTGTTGATGAGATAACCAAAGGTGGACCAGATTGTATTGTTTTAACGGAATTTGTCGTTTCTCCAGGAATAGATTATTTTATCGGAAAACTTGAAGAATTGAATTATCATTGGTTTATATCTAACTCTACAAAAGAAAATGGAATCTTGATTGCGTTAAAGAAAGATACGTTTGATTTTAAGAATACGTTTGATTACAAAAAAAATACCGTGATAAAAAGTGAGGCATTAGCCGGAACAAATTTACCTGATTTTTATGAAATTCAAGTTAAGTGGAACAAAAGGATTTTATCAATTATAGGAGCACGAATTAAAGTTCGTTTAGAAACAGAAGGTAAAAAAGCATTTACGAAAGATCAATTTGATGCATTAGATGAATATTTGAACAACATTAGTCATGATGTGATTTGTATTGGGGATTTTAATGCATTTTGGGGAAATAGATGGAATACAAATGAAAACACTACTTTACCGAATGTAAGTAATAAGTATTATTTATTTACCCCAAAGTATAAAAAAGATGATTGGTGGTCATATGTTCAACCAAATGGTAGCAAGGTTCAACTGGATCATATGATAACAAACATAAATTTAGCACATGTAGATGTAGTATACGATTGGAGTTTTATATCAAATCCAATGTATGGTTCAAATATAAAAAAAGAAACACCTAATAAAATAAAGGGATTACCAGATCATGCAATATTAAAAGTTATTTGGTAAATTCAATTTGTAAGGATAATATTCCCATTAGAAAGACCGTCTGCACTTTCAGGGTAGGCGGTCTCTTGTATTCTAGGTCATATGTAATTAGGCAAAAAAATTACGCTTCTTCTTGGCTGATACTACTTTACAAAGAACATCATCCACTGCGTCAGTGTATTTGCCTTGTTCGATAAGTTCATTTTTTAGTCGGATAAGTGACTGAATGACTCTGCTCTGTTCATCGGCTGTTAGGTAAACATGGTATTTCTGTTCTCTCATAACATCAACCTCACACTTTCTTATTTTTGATTTAATGATATATTAAAATAGAAAACATCTCAAACATGCAAAAAGGCTTCCACCCCAACGGGTAAAAGCCTTAATATAAAAATATTATTTTATCTGCATACCATTCGACACTATTTCATCTGTTGCAAATTTCTTTTTTAATGAAGGTGTTGCAAAAGTGTTGCAAAAGACGACAACCACTAAATGCAAAGTCTGCAAACCCGCATAAATTCTGAGGTTTCAGACACCTCTAAACTAAGCGTCCCTATTCAAACTCCAGACAGACAGTACGGAGTATAAAGCAAAATCGTTGATTTTAAGCCATTTTTAGGCAATATAAGTAACTATAAAACCATATAAAAATATTAAAAAATGCAATTTTAATGCAATGAGGTGCAATCAAAATCATCTGATTTGTACCCAATCCCAAATCTCAATATCAACTATTTAGTTAAAGACGTTCAATAAATGAGCGTCTTTTTTCATACCCAAAATCGAAAGGAGAAAGAGAAAATATGAATAAGCTAGTAAAGCGATTGCTGACAGGAACGCTTGCTTTTGCAACCATTCTCACGGCATTACCAGTGACGGCGGTTCATGCTTCCGGCAATCAATACTGGACAGAATCAGCAGAACGTGTCGGCTACATTGAACAAATTATGAATGACGGTTCTATCAAATCCACGTTCCATGAGGGACACATGAAAGTTGAGGGCGAAACTGCCTACTGCGTGGACATCAATACCAATTTCAAGAATGGATATAAAACAAGGTCTGACGCAAGTACACGCATGAGTAGTGATCAGATTGCGGACGTTGCTCTTTCCTTAGAGTACGTCAAGCAATATACCGCTACTCATACAGGGCTGAATAACAACCAGAAGTATTTGCTGGAACAATGTGTTGTCTGGCAGAGATTGAGTGAACAGCTCGGCTGGCAGTGCGACAACGTCAGAGCTTCCTATAATGAAATCTCACAGGCAGTACAGAATGAAGTGTATGCTGGTGCGAAAGCATTTGTGAAAGCAAACAAAGGACGCTATGAATGTGGCGGTTACATTTATACTGGCGAAGGACAGGACATCGGACAGTTCTGGGCGAAGTTAAATGTGGGAAATGCAAAAGTCAAAAAGACTTCTTCCAATCCAACGGTCACAGATGGTAACGCCAGCTATTCCTTTGAGGGTGCGACATTTGGTGTCTATTCTGATAAGGGCTGTAACAGCCAGCTTGCCACACTTACTGCCGATGGAAACGGCGATACCAAAGAAGTTGAGGTAAAAGCCGGAACAGTTTACATCAAAGAGCTTTCTGCTCCAAAGGGTTACAAGCTGGATTCTACTGTCCATGCCTTAAATGTGGAAGTTGGAAAAACAGCGACATTAACTGTTGCTGACACTCCAAAGGTCACAGAGACTTTGATTGATTTATTCAAAATTGACATGGAAACAGGAAAATCTACTCCACAGGGAACTGCTTCTTTAGAGGGTGCAGAGTTCACATGGAGCTATTATGACGGTTACTACAATGCAGATAATCTTCCAGCAAAGGCTACCCGTACATGGACAACCAAAACCGTTGCCGAAAAAGACAGTGACGGAACTATCCATTATGTATCCAGACTTGCCGACAGCTACAAAGTATCCGGCGACAGCTTCTATACACAGGACGGTAAAAATGTATTGCCACTTGGTACACTCACTGTCACAGAAACAAAAGCACCAAACGGCTACTTATTAGATGGTGCATACATGCAGGCTGACGGAAGTTCCGAACAGATTAAGGGAACGTACCTTACACAGATTTCCGAAGATGGCGAACTTGCCGTACTTTCTGGAAGCAACCAGTATTCCGTATCTGACAAGGTTATCCGTGGCGGTGTGAAAATCCAGAAACGTGACCTTGAAACAAAGGATACCAAAGCACAGGGAAGTGCGACCTTACAGTACACAGAGTTCAATATCATTTCTTTAAATGACAGTCCTGTACTGGTTGTGGGAAAATTATACAACAAGAATGAAACCGTAAAGAAGATTCAGACAGGCATTGACGGAATTGCTTCTACTTCTGCCGACTTGCTCCCTTACGGAAATTACAGATTAGAAGAAAGCAAAGCACCAGAGGGCTACTTGACAGATGGTGCAAAGGCAATCGACTTTTCTATCACGGAAGATGGAAAAATCGTGGACTTGACCGACAAATCCCACTCTGTCTACAACCAGATTAAACGTGGCGATATTGAGGGTGTAAAAATCGGTGCAGGTACACACAAACGTCTTGCAGGTGTTCCATTCAGAATTACAAGCAAGACAACGGGAGAATCCCATATTGTAGTTACTGACAAAAACGGTCAGTTCTCTACTGCTTCAAGCTGGGCTTCCCACAAGGTCAATACCAATGCCGGAAAATCCAGTGAGGACGGTGTATGGTTTGGGACATCTGAACCAGACGACAGCAAAGGTGCATTACTCTATGATACCTATGTGATTGAGGAATTAAAGTGTGATTCCAACGCCGGATTTAAGCTGATTCCAACCTTTGAGGTGGTCGTATCCAGAAATAAAGTGACCGTAGATTTAGGGACACTTACTGATGAATACGAAAAAGAAATCACAATCCATACCACAGCGACCGACAAGAAAACAGGCGAAAAAATGATTGTTGCCGGAAAAGACATCAAGATCGTGGACAAAGTCACACTTGATGGCTTGGAAGTTAGAACAAAATATAAACTTTCCGGCTGGCAGATGTTAAAGGAAGAAAACGCCGAACTTCTGATTGACGGGAAACGTGTAGACAATGATTACACATTCACTGCTGACAGCGAAAAAATGACGGTTAGGATTACTTACAGTTTTGATGGTTCAGCTCTTGGTGGTCAGAACCTTGTTACCTTTGAGGAATTGTACGATATGAGCAATCCGAAAGAGCCTGTCAAGGTTGCCGAACATAAAGACATCAACGATGATGGACAGACTGTTCTTATCACAGAACGTATCATCAAAATCCATACGACCGCTACGGACAAGAACGGCAAGAAAGAAATCGAAGCCGGAAAAGATGTAACGATTGTGGATAAAGTCACATTAGATGGTCTGGAAGTTGGAACAAAATACAAACTTTCCGGCTGGCAGATGTTAAAAGAGGAAAATGCAGAACTTCTGATTGATGGAAAGAAAGTATCCAATGATTATGAATTTACAGCCGACAATGAAAAAATGACGGTTGAGATTGCCTTTACCTTTGATGGTTCTTCTCTTGGTGGAAAGAGCCTTGTCACATTTGAGGAATTATACGATATGACCAATCCAGACGAACCAAAGAAAGTGACGGAACATAAGGACATTACAGACGATGGACAGACTGTAACAATCAAGGAAGTGTCGGAAGTTCCAGACACACCAAAGGATACCGATACGCCAGATACACCATCTACGGTTACTAAGACAAGTGACAGCCCAAAAACAGGCGACAATACCAATATCTATGCGTATCTTGCCATGCTCGGTCTTTCCTGCGTAGGGCTTGGCGGTATGCTTTACTTCAAACGCCGTAGAAAGAAATCGTAAAGCGGTAAGGTAGCGGTTGGTAGAGCGTTCAAGGTCGCCACCCTTTTTGCAACTTCACGCTCCCGTGAAGCTCTGATTTACGGGAGCGTGAAGTCCACTAGGGGCGTGGGGAGTGTAGCTCCCCACAAAGTACAGCAGGAAAGAACTTACAAATAGAAAGAAAAGAGGTCAATTATTTATGGAATTAAGATTTGTCGTACCAAATATGGAAAAGACATTCGGGAACTTGGAATTTGCCGGAGAAAATACTACGGAACAGCAGAGAATCAACGGGCGTATGGCTGTCATTACCAGAAGCTACAACCTGTATTCCGATGTGCAGAGAGCCGATGATGTAGTTGTGACACTTCCTGCCAAAGCTGGCGAAAAACATTTCTCGCCGGAGCAGAAAGTAAAACTTATCAACCCACGAATCACTACTGATGGCTATAAAATCGGAGAACGTGGATTTGTCAATTACATCTTACTTGCAGACGATATGTTACCAGCAGAAAATAAATAAGGGGGTATTCAGATTATGAGATTAGCAAATGGAATCGTCATTGATAAAGAAAAGACTTTCGGAGTGTTGAAGTTCTCCGCATTACGCCGTGAAGTTCATGTGCAGAATGAAGATGGGACGGTCAGTGAAGAAATCAAGGAACGTACCTACGATTTAAAATGCAATACACAGGGACGCATGATACAGGTATCCGTTCCGGCGACTGTACCATTAAAGGATTATGATTACAATGCCGAAGTGGAACTTATCAATCCTGTTGCAGATACGGTAGCCAATGCTAATTACCGTGGTGCAGATGTGGACTGGTATGTAAAGGCAGACGATATTCTTTTAAAGAACAAAGGCACTCATGCCGGAAATCCACAGAACAATGCTCCACAGCAACCGCCGAAGAAATAATCTGTAGTTTTGATTCTCATTGTAGTAATTAAAGTTAATTGGTATAATATATTAAAATCATTGAACAGGAGGGAAATAAGATGCTTTCAGCAAGTTATGCAAGATTAGGTTCAGAACTTAGCGGACTTAAGTTACAGGCAATAATAAGCGGACAAATTGATGCCAATAATTGCTTAGAATGGGGAGAAAAAATCTCCAAAGCTGATTATTTTGATGAAATAAAATCAGTTTATCCAATACATGATAGATTAATCAAAGAGCCAAATTTTATGCTCAGTAAGTTATATTATAATTCCCTCAAAAGTCTAATTATTAGTTTTTCAGCAACTTTGGAATTTTTTCTCAAAGATAGTATGCAACTTAATATGATGAGAAATTATTCTCTTTTGAAAAAGGGATTAATTGAATCCAAACAGGTAATTGACCCTAAAGATATTGTTGACATTGATGATATAGAATTAGTTAGATTAAAGTATATAAAAAATATTTCTAATAATATGTGTTCTGGTGAAATGTGGAGTGGAAAATTTAAAAAGTATGTAAAATTCTTATCCTTACCGAATAATTTATTAGGTGAAACTATTAATAAAAAGATTGATTCTATTTGGAAAATGCGAAATGACATAGCACATGCAAACATCAATATATTGTCAATTAACTACAATGGAACTATACATAAATTCGGGGCAGATATAAATGCAGAACAATATACTGAATTTGCTCTTTTTTTCATTAAGTTACTTGATGAAACACTTTCCTTTGTAGAGAAAGTGGATAAATTATCATTAGAGAAATGGAAAACAACAGATGCTACACTATTTTACAGAAAATAAGTGTATGTGAAAAATTACACTTTAACAGGATTAGTTTTCTATGAGTTAATACTTATATTCACAAAGCAGTTAGTCTATACGATTGACTGCTTTTCTTATACCCAAAGAAAGGAGTTTATATGAAAGTATGGAAAAAATCTAAAGGTAACAGGATTCGTGCCAGTGATAAATCGCTGGTCTATCATTTCTGTATCGGCTGGCTGTTGCTCCTGTTCGTTGCGG
>ERZ837910.2074-NODE-2074-length-25565-cov-6.724971_pt1 | contig 25565 bp, 25 predicted proteins | sample MGYA00519940_ERZ837910 | MGnify/ENA primary metagenome ERZ837910 (study PRJEB31850, sample SAMEA3708825) | human gut metagenome | biome: human gut; feature: human-associated habitat; material: faeces | place: China | collected 2014 ... | reverse complement strand
AGAGCACGACCTTGCCAAGGTCGGGGTCGCGGGTTCGAGTCCCGTTTTTCGCTCAACAATCAAAAGCGGAAACCTGCATGCTAAGCTTCAGGCAAAACGATAGAAATGTCCGGATGGCGGAATTGGTAGACGCGCTACTTTGAGGGGGTAGTGATCATTGGATCGTGTGAGTTCGAGTCTCATTTCGGACACTTGGGAAAATCCCAGATATTTGAATCTCAAATATCTGGGATTTTTCTTTTTGTATTTTTGTCCCCATTTTGTCCCTCTTTCGTCCCCATTCCGTCCTCGTTTTGTCCTCGTTTTGTCGGGCCGTGACGAAATATCGGTGCATTTGTCGTTTGTCCATAAGTACGGGTAATCAGAGCAGTCGGCTTTCGGAAAATATTTCAGGCAGCAGGTTGGTGCGGGGCCGAAACAATACCGCAATGAATGTGTTATGTGATTAAAGGGAACTCCTTTTAACAGGGGTTTACGTTTCAACCTTTAATGTTTCATCGGATTATGCAGCCCCGTCTTCTTTCCATCCGGAAAATCGCCAACATCGTTTTTGCCGCAGCCGTGGTGGTCGTGGTGGTGTGGGTGGTGGACATACTGAAAAATGTGCTGTTGCCCTTCTGCCTTGCCTGCCTCATAGCCTATTTCATGGAACCTCTCGTGCAGCTCAACCGCAAGTGGTTCAAAATGAAGGGGAGGGTGCTGGCGGCATTTCTCACCATTCTGGAGACAACCATTGTGGTTGGGGCGCTGGTCTATTTTCTTGTGCCCTCCGTGGTGAACGAGATTGACAGCATGCGGCAGATGTATGAAAAGGCAAGCGCTTCGCGCGACGGGCTGCTCCGGTTGCCTCCGGCGCTAAGCGAATGGGTGAATCACACGTTCAAAACCGGTGGCGATGGCAGTATGCTGCAATTCAAGCAGATAGAGCAGATGCTCAATTCCGGAGCATCCATTGTGAGCGAATCGGTGGGATTCCTGTTCCACACGTTGCAGTGGCTCATAGCGTTTATCTATGTGATTTTCATCCTTATCGACTATCCGCAGCTGATGGGCGGGTTCCGGAAACTTGTGCCTCCCCGCTACAGGAATGTGGCCTACAAGCTTTTCGATGACATTAAAGTGAACATGAACCACTATTTCCGTTGTCAGGCGCTGATTGCTGCATGTGCGGCGGTGTTCTATTGCATCGGATTCTCCATAGTCGGAATCCCGCTGGCCATTGTGCTCGGACTGCTTGTTGGCGTGTTGTATATGATACCTTATTTCCAGTATGTCACCCTCATCCCGGTGGCCGCCGTGTGCCTGCTGTCGTCGCTCGACGGTACGGCATCATTCTGGCAGCTGATGGGGGAGTGCCTGCTGGTTTATGTGGTGAGCCAGTGTGTGTGCGACTACATCCTCACACCTAAAATCATGGGTAAGGCCATGGGGCTGAATCCGGCCATCATTCTGTTGGCATTGTCGGTATGGGGCACCCTGATGGGGTTGATCGGTATGATTATAGCGCTCCCTCTCACCACATTGTTACTGAGCTATTATCAGACTTACGTAATCAACCGCGCTCCCGTGCAGGCTGCTGCGCCTGACGAGCCGCCTGCATCGTGATATTTAGACAGTTGCATCGGCGCCGATGCGACATGGAGGCACAAAGAGGATAAAGGGGTGTCAGAACGGCTTGCGGTACTTGTCGGGATCGGCATCCTGAAGGATGCTGAGATAAGAGTTGTAGCGCGAAGGGGCGATGCGCTGCTCGTCGAGCGCTTGGCGCACGGCGCATTGCGGCTCGTGGGTGTGGGTGCAGTCGCCGTAACGGCAATTTTTTCCGATGGCGAAGATTTCCGGAAAGAAATGCGACACCTCGTTGCGGTCGAATTCTATTGTGCCGAAACCACGTACCCCCGGTGTGTCGATTATCCATCCACCAGACGGCAGGGGGAACATCTCGGAAAACGTGGTGGTGTGCATGCCGGTGTCGTGCACATCGGAGATGGCCGCAGTGCGCAGGTCGAGACCCGGAATCAGTCGGTTGATAAGCGTGGATTTACCCACGCCTGAATTTCCGGCCACCAGCGAAATCTTCCCCGCAAGCACTTGCCGCAGTTCATCAATGCCGCTGCCGTCCAGCGCTGATACGTGGAGCACCTTGTAGCCGATGGAACGGTAAAGATACGTCACGGCATCGAGCAGTTCATGCTCGGTGAACTCTCCTGTAAGGAGATTGGCCGTGCTGTCGGATTCGTCGGTGTCGGGCGTGGTCCCGTCAGGAGTCACGGTAGTATCGTTGTCAAGGAGGTCAACCTTGTTTATCACAATGATTGCCGGCACACGGTAAGCCTCGGCTGTGGCGAGAAAGCGGTCGATGAAAGTAGTGGATGTGCTGGGATGTGTGAGAGTGACTACCAGACAGGCCTGGTCGATGTTGGCGGCAAGTATGCTCGCCTCTTTTGACAGATTGCTGGCACGGCGTATTATATAGTTCTTACGCTGATGGATTCCGGTGATGTAGGCCGACCCGTCGGGATTCACGGCTACATCCACATTGTCGCCGACTGCCACAGGATTGGTGGTGCGTATCCCTTTGAGGCGGAATGACCCTTTTATGCGCGAATCTATCTCGCGTCCGTCGGGCAGCAATACGGTGAATGCACTCCCGGTGTTACGGATCACCACTCCTGAGGCGCGTTCAGCATCCTGTGTCTGGACTTCAGCGGTCCGTGCAGTTTTTTTTCTGTTTTTTTTCTTGTCGGTCATTGCCAGTGTGTGGTTTCCTTTCAGTCCATGAAGCGGTCGGCAAAAATCGAGTCGACCTTCTGGTTGATTATCCTGTCAAGCATATCGAGTGCGCTCGGAGTAGGGGCTTCTGCTGTTGCCGCGGCATCAGGCAGATTCCTTACAGAAACGCTTTGGTCGGCATTTAGTTCAGGAGTGGCAGGCGGGATGCGGTTATAGGCTATTTCCGCCACCGGTACGGGGCGGCCTGTCGATGCAATCTGTATCTCCTGTATGTCGTTCAGACGAGGCTGCGGGGCAGGTTCATCGGCAGGACGTTCCTTTCCGTTCTTCCCCTTGCCGGCCTTGGCCCAGCTTTCCTGTGCGCCGCCCACGCGGCCTGCGCCCAGCAGGCGCTGGCCCCAGTAGCCTGTATCCACATTGCTGATCATTACACCACGCGACGAGGATGCATGAATCATTTCGCCGTTTCCGATGTACAGGCCAACATGCGACACCTTCCCGGAGCCTCCGAAGAACATGAGGTCGCCCATACGGGCCTTGTTGCGCGCCACTTCGGTGCAGTAGGACATCTGACTTGATGAAGAACGCGGAAGCTTGACGGCGCATACCTCGCGGTACACCTCCATCACCAGTCCGGAGCAGTCTGTGCCCGAGCGGTCCTGTCCGCCATAGCGGTAAGGTGTGCCGAGCCAGCGGCGCGCCTCTGCGGCCAGATCGCGTCCCATGGCATCTGACGGCTCGTCGGCATAAACGATTTTGCCTGAACCGCCACGCTGGGTTGTAGCGCTTCCATAGCCTTGCGCTCCCGTGGATGCATGCTTCTTTGAGGAGCAACCTGTCAGAACTGCCAAAACAATGGCAGTCATACAGAACGATATGATCTTCGCGAACCTCATATGAGCAGAAAAACAAAAAATGATTATTTGCAAATTTAAATAATAGGCCCAAAATTTGCAAATGCAAACTGTACAAACCCGTCAAAAAACACCCATAAAAGAAAAAAATGCCCCATAATGTAACTTTACGGCGAAAAACACGACAAATCATAATGACGGAATTACTTAATTAATGTAATTTTGACACCGCATTATCACAGATTATTTACTTACACATTGCAAACAACAGGGCCGCACGCCACAGCGAATGAGCTTGTGCCCTCAGCAAACAGACCATTCAGAACATGGACATTATCAGAGCTGAACACGTCAGCAAACAATTCACCAATCACAAGGCTCTGGACGACGTGAGCATCAGTATTCCCGAAGGGAAAATCTACGGCTTGCTCGGTCCGAACGGAGCGGGAAAGACAACCCTTATCCGCATCATCAACCACATTACAGCTCCCGACAGCGGAGAGGTTTGGTTCGGCGACCACCGGCTGTGTGCCGACGACGTGGCGCACATAGGCTATCTGCCCGAGGAACGCGGTCTGTACAAAAAGATGCGAGTGGGCGATCAGGCGCTTTTTTTCGCGCGTCTCAAAGGGCTCAAACGTTCCGAGGCCATTACAGAACTGAAAGCCTGGTTCGAACGCTTCGGCATAATGGACTGGTGGGGGAAAAAGGTCGAGGAGCTTTCAAAAGGTATGGCGCAGAAAGTACAGTTTATAGTCACTGTGCTTCATCGCCCCAAACTACTCATCTTCGACGAACCTTTCTCCGGTTTCGACCCCATAAACGCCAATCTGCTGAAAACCGAAATTCTGCGTCTGCGCGACGAGGGTGCCACCGTGGTGTTCTCCACCCACAACATGGAGAGCGTGGAGGAACTCTGCGAGAATATAACGCTGATAAACCGTTCACGCAACATCCTGTCGGGTAATGTGGCTGAAATCAGGGCAAGAATGGGTGCCAATCATTACCGCATGGCATTTACCGGCGATGCTGCCGCCCTGCATGAGCGCCTCGGGAATATGGTGACCGAGACACTGGTGACCGACACCCCTGTGCCGGGATGCCCCGACGCCATAAGCGCCAACTTCCATCTGCGTCAGGGTGTGGCCATGCGCGAGTTCCTTGCCGTAGCCAACGATACGGTGGATATTGTGAACTTCGACCGTGCGCTGCCGTCGATGAACGAGATTTTCATTCGCTGCGTTGAGAATGCCGACGCCGCCACCAATGCCAACCCTAAAGAAAACAACTGAAATGTCGTCGAATATAGGAATAATCATAGCGCGTGAGTTCAACGAGCGCGTAGGGAAAAAGAGTTTTGTAATCACAACCCTGCTCATGCCGGTGCTGATGCTGCTCCTGATGGCAGCTCCGGCAGCCATAATGATGCTGTCGACCCCTGATGACACGGAGATAGCAGTGGTAGACCAGAGCGGGATAATGATGCCCGAACTGGCCGCACGAGCAGCCGACCTGGATTTTGTGACACTTACCGCCACTGACCAGCCGCTTGATTCGGTTATTGCCGATGACCGGTATGATGCAGTGATTTTCATCGGTCAGGATATTGTGGAGAATCCGTCGAACGCGGCACTCTACAACCGCGATGCCGGAAGCATGGAGGTGGAGATGCTCGCATCGAACGCCATAAAGAAAGTGGTAGAGGATGAACGCCTGAAGGCCTACAGCATAGAGAACCTTTCGAAAATCCTTGACGAGGTGAATGTGGATGTGCATCTGTCCACCCTCCGCATCGACGAATCAGGAAATCAGGAAAGCTTCTCGTCGGGAGTGTCCTATGGCATGGGGATGGTGATGACGTTCGTGCTCTATATGTTCCTGCTGCTTTACGGACAGATGGTTATGACCTCCATTATCGAGGAGAAGAACAACCGCGTGCTTGAGCTTGTGGTGTCGTCAGTGAAACCTATGCAGCTTATGATGGGTAAAATCATAGGTGTGGGTCTGGTGGCAGTGGTGCAGGTGGTGATATGGGGTGTGCTCCTCTGTCTGATGTCGGCATTCCTGCTTCCCGCCATCCTTCCTGCCGACCTGAGCGCGCAGGTCGCCATGGCTTCTGCCGGCGACATGGACCTTTCGTCGAGCTTTGACCCCGATATGATCAATGCCCTGGCCACATTCACCTCCGTCGGTTATATAGCGACCATGATGGGATATATGCTGATGTTCCTCGTGGGCGGATTCCTGTTTTATGCATCGATATTCGCCGCTATCGGATCGGCAGTGGACAACATACAGGATGCCTCGCAGCTTCAGACTTTCGCTGTGCTCCCTATCATTCTGGCACTGGTGTTCTCGCTGGCCGTTGTAAGTGATCCCAACGGCACCATGTCCGTATGGATGTCGATGATACCTTTCACATCGCCCATGGTTATGCTTGCCCGCATCCCCTTCGGTATTCCGGCCTGGCAGATATGGGTGTCGGCGGCCATACTTTTCGCATCGTTTGTGGCGATGGCATGGATAGCAGGCAAGATTTACCGTATAGGTATCTTCATGTACGGCAAGAAACCCAGCATTGCCGACCTTGTGCGCTGGGCCCGTTATAAATGACGCGCGACTTTCGATTTGTCGAATAATTGAACCCTACATACATTCTGCCCCGCAGCCGAAATGGCAACGGGGCAGTTTTTAATATACCTTCACCCTTCATTTCATTGTCACATTTCAGATGTCTATTTACAGATTCTTTTCAGTGGCAAACATAACAGATAAATTTGCAAAAAAGGAATATATTGTACATGTATCAATAATCCGGTTCATGTTAGGCGTGAAACGATGCAATTTTTTGTATGCAGAGACGTTGAACATTTAATGCCGGGCCCGTGTTGGATTTTAATAAATTCATCACAATTGGCAGTATGTCGCACTTACATTTGTGGCGGACACCGCTTATATAAGTTTAACATGCTGCGCTACATCGGTTTTTAAGAATGAATAAAACATCAGATAGAGTAAAGCGGCACTCCGTGATTTTTAGATCCGGATGCCTGAGACACAGACGTCTATTAACTGTAATTATCATTGTGGCAGTGTTGCTGGCAGGTGGCGCGGCCGTGTGGATGCTTACGCGCAAAAAGGCTGTCCCGACATCATATCCGGTTGTCGCTGTCGAGCCTGTGAATACCTCGGATGTGAACATTTACGGCGAATATGTGGGCAGAATCAGGGCCCAGCAGTTCGTGGAAGTCCGCGCACGTGTGGAGGGCTATCTGCAGAAAATGTTTTTTGAGGAGGGCACACGTATCAAAAAAGGGCAGACGCTGTTTGTGATTGATCCAAGTCTCTACAGAGCTCGGGTGGAAAAAGCCCGTGCACAGCTTAACAAGGCCAAAGCACAGGAACAGAAAGCTGACCGTGACCTGAAACGCATGCGTCCGCTGTATGAGCAGAATGCTGCCTCACAGCTCGACCTTGACAATGCCGAGGCCGCCTATGAGAGTGCCAAGGCCGAGGTTATGGTGGCCGCCGCCGACTTGAAACAGGCTGAGATGACGCTCGGTTATACCACTGTGACATCGCCTGCCGACGGCTATATATCGGAGCGCAGCGCCGATATAGGCACGCTTGTAGGACCTAACGGCAAGTCGCTGCTGGCCACGATAGTGAACAGCGATACGGTCAGGGTGGATTTTGCCATGACCTCGCTGGAATATCTGCGCAGCCGTTCACGCAATGTGCGCCTGGGCGAGCGTGATTCCAAAAGGCAGTGGGATCCATATGTAACAATCACGATGGCCGATGGGACGGTTTATCCCTACCGAGGTCTGGTGGACTTTGCCTCACCTCAGGTGAATCCCACCACCGGCACATTCTCAGTGCGTGCCGAAATGCCCAACCCCGATCACATACTGCTTCCGGGCGAGTTTACCAAGGTAAAGCTGTTGATGGATGTACGCAAAGATGCCATTCAGGTTCCGGCAAAAGCCCTTGATATAGAAAAGGGTGGGGCGTATGTGTATGTGGTCCGGCCCGACAGTGTGGTTGAGCGCCGGTTTGTGGAGACGGGGCCAGAGGTTGACAACAACATGATAGTGGAGCGCGGTCTGGCTGCCGGCGAATGGATTGTGACAGAAGGCTACCACAAACTGCATCATGGCATGAAAGTAGCTCCGGTGGCACCCCATGCGGATGCCAAAACGGCTGAATAATATTTACTGCAAGGGATAAGGTATGAAGAATAATTTTTTCCTTACGCATCCGGTTTTCTCGATTGTGCTCTCCATTGTCATCGTGATAGTGGGGGCTATCGGGCTTGTACTGCTCCCGGTGGACCAGTACCCGCGTATCGTGCCGCCCGTGGTGAAGGTGTCGGCTTCTTATCCGGGCGCCGACGCCCTTACGGTGACGCAGGCCGTGGCCACGCCCATCGAACAGGAACTTAACGGGACTCCGGGTATGATCTACATGTCGTCGAGCAGTTCGAATTCCGGCGGCTTCTCGGCTCTGGTGACATTCGATATAGGCGTGGATCCGGAACTGGCTGCTGTGGACGTGCAGAACCGTGTGAAGAAGGCTGAATCGCGTCTGCCTGCCGAGGTGGTGCAGAACGGTATAAGCGTGGAAAAGGAGACTGCCAACAAGCTGATGACAATCACCCTCCTTTCCAACGATTCGAAATTTGATGAGATATATCTCAGCAACTATGCCACGCTCAATGTGCTCGACCTTTTGAGGCGTGTGCCGGGGGTGGGAAGCATCCGCAACGTTGGAAGCCGGTATTACGCCATGCAGATTCTCGTGTCGCCCGACAAGCTCGCCGACTTGGGCCTGACGGTGCAGGATCTTACGGCTGTGCTCAAGGACCAGAACCGCGAGTCGGCAGCCGGAGTGCTCGGGCAGGCCCCGATGGAGGGGGTTGACCTCACCGTACCCATCACGGCACGCGGACGTCTCTCGTCGGTGGAGGAGTTCGAGAATGTTGTGATACGCGCCAATGCCGACGGTTCCATCATCAGGCTGCGCGATGTGGCGGATGTGAAACTCGAGGCGTCCTCCTATTCCACCGAGAGCAGCATCAACGGAAGTAATGCTGCCGTGCTCGACATAAACATGCTCCCCGGCTCGAACGCCATGGAGGTGGCCGAGGCCGTGAAGAAGCAGATGGAGGAGATAAGCCGCAGTTTTCCGGAAGGTCTCAGCTACGAGATACCATTCGACATGACGGAATATATTTCCGAGTCGATTCACCACGTTTACCGTACATTCTTCGAGGCTTTGCTGCTGGTGATTCTTGTGGTGTTCCTGTCGCTGCAGAACTGGCGTGCCACGCTCATCCCTGTGATAGCTGTGCCCATATCGCTGATAGGTACGTTCGGGGTGATGCTCGTGTTCGGTTTCTCGCTCAACATGCTCACATTGCTCGGGTTGATTCTTGCCATCGGTATTGTGGTGGACGATGCCATTGTGGTGGTTGAGAATGTGGACCGCATCATGAACCGCGAGCATGTGGGGCCCATGGAGGCCACGCGCCGCGCCATGAACGGACTGGGGAGCGCTCTTGTGGCCATGTCGCTCGTGCTCTGCGCGGTGTTCGTGCCTGTGAGTTTCCTTCCCGGCATAACCGGACAGCTCTACCGCCAGTTCACCATCACCATTGCCGTGTCGGTTGTGATTTCCACCATCGTGGCGCTCACGTTGTCACCGGTGATGTGTTCGAAACTGCTGCGCCCGGAGAACCGTACACGCCGCAAGCCGAAACTTTTCCGCCTTATCGATTTCTGGCTTGCACGCGGCAACCGTTTTTATGGCCGTATGATCAGGCGGGTTCTTGCGCGCCCGCGCATCATGTATGCGGCTTTCGGGCTGTCGCTGGTAGCCATCGGACTGTTCAACCATTTCCTGCCGCAGAGTTTCATGTCACCTGAGGACCAGGGTTATTTCACGGTGGAACTGGAACTGCCTGAGGGCGCCACAATCGAACGTACGCGCGCCGTGTCGGAAAGAGTGCAGAAGTTCCTGCTTTACGACAAGGATGTGCAGTACATACTGAATGTCAACGGCTCATCGCCGCGTTCCGGCACGAACCAGGCCCATACCACCATGACTGTGATAATGAAACCGGCTTCGGAACGTGATGCCGATTCGCTCGACAAACTGCGCGAACGCATCCGCAACGAGGTATCCACATATCCAGAATGCAACGTTTACTTCTTCACGCCTGCCATTGTGCCAGGACTCGGCACGTCGGGTGGTTTCGAGATGGTGCTCGAGGCAAGAGGTGACGCCACCTACGCGGATCTGGAGCAGGCAGTGGACACACTGCAGTTCTATGCTGCCCAGTGTCCGGAGTTTTCCGGCCTGTCCTCCTCGCTGCAGGCCGAGATTCCGCAGCTCTTCTTCGATGTGGACCGCGACAAGGCCAAGATGCAGGGGATTCCTGTCAGCGACATATTCTCGACAATGAAGGCTTTCACCGGGTCGGTCTATGTCAACGATTTCAACATGTTCAACCGCATCTACCGTGTGTATCTGCAGGCCGATGCCACTTACCGCGCACGTCCGGGCAATCTCAACCTGTTCTTTGTGCGTGGAGCCAACGGTACGATGGTGCCGGTGACATCGCTCGGAACGTCGCACTACACATCCGGTCCGGGCTCGGTCAAACGCTTCAATATGTTCAATTGCGCCACAATCTCAGGAGAAGCGGCTCAGGGCTACAGCACCGGTCAGGCAATGGCCACCCTGGAGCAGATTGTGCGTGAGCATCTGCCAGAGAATATCGCAGTGGAGTGGTCGGGACTGTCGTACCAGCAGAAACATGAGTCGGGCAAGACCGGCCTTGTGCTCGGACTGGCGCTGCTGTTCGTGTTTCTTTTCCTGGCGGCTCTTTACGAGAGCTGGACGGTGCCGCTGGCCGTGATTCTGTCGCTCCCGATTGCAGGTGTGGGTGCCTATGCCGGCATATGGTTGTGCGGACTTGAAAACAACATCTATTTCCAGATCGGTCTGGTGATGCTTGTGGGACTTGTGGCAAAGAATGCCATCCTTATTGTGGAATTTGCAAAAGAGGAGGTTGACAAGGGGGTGGATGTGGTGCATGCCGCCCTCACGGCAGCGCGGCTGCGTTTCCGCCCGATAGTGATGACGTCGCTGGCGTTCATACTCGGACTTGTGCCTCTGGTGCTTGCCTCCGGACCTGGTTCGGCTGCAAGGCGCGACATCGGCACCGGTGTGTTTTTCGGTATGCTCGTAGCCATCACCGTTGGCATACTTTTTGTACCCTTCTTCTTTGTGGAGATTTTCAGAATGAAAGACAGATTGAAAAGAAAGACGAAAAAGATAATGAAGCACACGGCTGTGGCCGCAGTGTGTCTGACGGTGGCCTCAACGGCGCTGTCATCGTGCTCCGGAGTGAAAAACTGTGCGGAGCCGCAGCTGAATCTGCCGTCGGCTCTGGAGGGAAACTCCACTGATTCAGTCACCTTGGCTGATATGAAATGGTGGCAGGTGTACACCGATTCATCCCTGGTGGCCATAATTGACGAGACTTTGCGGAACAACCGCGACCTGCTTGCCGCAGCTGCCAGAGTGGAGGAGATGCGTGCTCTCTACGGCGTGAGCAAGGCCAACTTTCTGCCTACACTGTCGGCCATCGCATCGGCTGATAATGAGACAAATGATTATTATGATAAGAAGAGTACCTCCGATCCGGAGTTTTCCCTTAAAGCCACGTTGAGCTGGGAGGCCGACCTGTGGGGTGGTCTGAGCTGGGCTCGCAAAAAAGGTGCGGCACAGTATTTTGCTTCGGTGGAGAACCGGCGAGCGATGCAGATGACCCTCGTGGCTGAGGTGGCGTCGGCCTATTTCAGGCTGATAGCGCTTGACCGCGAACGTGCCATGGTGGAACGTACGCTCCATACCCGCGAGGTGAACCTCGAGAAAGCGCGCCTGCGTTTCGAGGGGGGACTTACACCGGAGACCGTTTATCAGCAGGCCAAGGTGGAGTATGCCACCACGGCGGCACTTATACCGAATCTGGAGCGCGACATCAAGGTGCAGCGCAATGCCATAGCACTTCTGATGGGGCGTTATCCGGAGGATTATCTGCAGCGCAGCTCTCTTAACCTGGAGATGGTGATGCCCGATACGCTGGCAATCGGGCTCCCTTCGACGCTGCTGCAACGGCGTCCCGACCTGCGTGCGGCCGAACAGAATCTGAAAGCCGCCTTGGCCAACGTGGGCGTGACTTATGCCGACCGTTTCCCCCGGCTTCGTATAAGTCTGACCGGTGGTGCCGAAAACGACGACCTCCAGCACCTGCTGCAGTCGCCATTCTCCTACGTGATCGGGTCGGTGGCAGGACCTATATTCACCTTCGGACGCAATAAACGTAAGCACCAGGCTGCCGAGGCGGCCTACAATCAGGCCAAATATGGCTATGAGCAGAAAGTTCTCACCGCATTCAGCGAAGTCAGCGATGCCGTGACCACATTCCAGCGCAAGCAGGAGGCCACGGTGCTGCGAAGGGATCTGCGCAACGCCGCCAAAAAATATTCTGAACTGGCCAACAGCCAGTATGCCCTCGGTGCCATCAACTATATTGATGTGCTCGACGCGCAGCGGCGCTATTTTGAGTCGGAGGTAGGGCTGATCTATGCCGTGCGCGACGAATATCTTGCGCTGGTGGAACTTTACCGCGCGCTCGGGGGAGGGTGGGACTGACCCCTCTCCGGTTATCACAATGAAGATTTTTTGCAATAAAGGAAAATGAACAAAAAAGAAAAGGTGTTTGAATATCTGCGGAATGCAGGGATAGATTATGAATGCATCGAGCATCCGGCTACGCCCACGGTTGAGGAGGCGTTGAAATATGTTACCGATGCCGGAGATGTATGCCATTGCAAGAATCTTTTTCTGCGCAACCATAAAGGCAACCGTCATTATCTTGTGATACTCGACTGGCACCATTCCCTTCCGGTGCATGAACTGCAGGACAAGCTGCAGGAGGGGAGGCTTTCGTTTGCGTCGGAGGCCAGGATGGAGAAATACCTCGGTGTGACACCGGGTTCGGTGTCGCTTTTCGGACTGCTCAACGACACCGACAACCATGTGCATCTCATTCTTGACAGCAATCTTGACAAGGCCGACAAACTGAGTTTTCATCCCAACGACAACACAGCCTCGCTCATCATCTCGCACGACAGTTTCCGCCGCATCCTCGCCGACCTCGGCAACACCTACGAATTCATGGATCTCTATTGAAATTATCCCGGGCGGAGCGCCATGATGCGGTAATTCCTATAAATCTGATAATTCAGATAATTCTTATAATTTTGATAATTTTGATAATTCTGAGAACTATTATAGGACCGATAGGATTTTTCGGCCATATCTTGACCATAATATGAAAATTAGTGGGATTGAAAAATAATTTCATCCTGTATCGCTATTTGAGACACCACAAGGCTAATTTTGCAGTGTAATCATTAAAAACAACAAGATATGGAACCTATCACAAACAATGAGTTTCTTAACTCCGTTCTCGAAGCCGAGGCATGGAAAGAGATTTCCGATGATGAATCGCTCAGCATGGATATGCTTGAACAGTATGCAGACAAGCTGGATTGGGATGAAATCAGCGAAAACCGGAACATCCTCTGGACGCTTGACGGCATCAACAAGTTCGCCCACTATTTGAACTGGAGTAACTTCTCTGAGAGCTGTCCTGACCACATCATCAACGAAGTTACCCTTCAGAAGTTTGCCAACCGTTGGGACTGGAAGGCAATTTCAAACCGAGACTGCTTCTACAACGATTGGGCACTCCTCGAAAAGTTCGCTGATAAGGCAGATTGGAGCGAGGTCATCACAAATTGGAGTATCGAAAAGCCGTTGGAGTTTTTCGCACGCTTCCAGCAGTATATCCCTATGGCAAAACTTCAGGATTCCCGTCTATGGAACTCGATGGTTGAAGCCCGCGCAAAACGAATCATGCAGGAAGCCGTGGGCATCTGCTGATAATTCTTTCGATCTGCTATCTGGACGCAGTCAAGAGCAAGTAATCATTATTGACTCCGCTACGCAATGTATTTGCGTAGCGGAGTTGTACCTTTGCCGGTAGGGTGTAGCGGATTCATATCCTTAGTCATGTTGGCTTTAAACCATAGCCGCTTTTAATGGTTCTGGTTATTCGTTTCAATGACCTGATATCGAAGAATACAAGGATTCATGCTTGCTATAATTTCTTCGCAGTTCAAATTGCCGTCAATGGGAAAGTATTTCTGTGTATATTTTGAATCACAATCAATTAAACGCTTAAAATCCTTACACATGTAAACGGTGTTCCAGTGGCTCCATCGAAATTGATAAATTTCATCGTGATAACTATAATTGAAGAATATATTCCATCCGATAAATATGGGAGCATTTTCGGAGTCAAGTAATGTAATATGGACTATTCGGAAATATGTGCGCAGGTTAAGAAGGATGGTATCGGACGAGCTGGCTGAGGATTATGCATTATTCCTTGAAGATTTCGTCCGAGATTTCATCAGTGATGCAGCGAAGTTCGTTCAGAGCTGAAGGCAGTTTGTTGCCAAGCAGCATGGCTCCGACTACCATTCCCATGCCGGCTTTAATCAATCCATGGCGTGGTGGGCCGATGAAGGACGCAATTCCGCCGAGTATGCCCATAAACATGGCGTATTTCATTAGCCGAATATAAACGGCTGTCAAGTGATGTTTCATGTATTATTTCCGGAGATGATGATTGTAAATTTGATTGTGTCGTTCGGCAATGTGTCATCGAAATTAACCGACCAAATCACATCAGTGGATTCGGGGAGTGAGGCGAATGCGTTGGGAAGTATTGATACATCTTTAATAGTCAGGGCAGGTTGTCTGTTGCGGTTGAGATAGAGATGGATGGAAAGTGAACCAATCTCCGGCATCGGGCAATCAGCCATTTTCGCTTTCAGGGCTCTTAGGGTATCTTCAACGGTTTTACCCTCCGCGGCCAATGTCTTAAAAAAACGGAAGCCTCGGAGTGTCAGGCGTAGATCGCTGAAGTCGTAGTTTATGTATCCTTGGGACACTACGGGCAGGAGCAGATGTTTTATTATCTCAGGAAAGTTTTCAATGTTCGTATCTGCCGCGATATTGTCGTAGCAAGATATGTCGGCATTGTGAACCAATCCGATAGTCAGCACGCCGGCGTCGCGATACGTCTTGGCTATGGCATTGGCGACATCCTCGTTATCCTGTGCCACGATAATGGCCAATTTATCATCATCCATGGGGATGCAGTCACCGGGAGTTTCCGCGATAAAACAGCCTACGCAGTCATAACCGAACGATTTTACTTCCTCGATTATATCGGCTGCACCCGTGCCAATTCCGATTACCTTGAAACTCACCGGGAGCGAGGCGCATTCGGGCATAAATTTGGCGGTGTCATTCATCATGGTTAAAATAGCAAGTTTAGTGATTAACAGATTTATGGATAAAATTAAAGATGGGTTTTCATTTCCGCTTCAAACTTCGAAACAGCATTGAGCATCTCTTGCGGAAGGTAGGATTTGGCCTTTACAGCCATGTCAACAGGGATTGCAAACCGAGCTTCCGGCAATGTCGCCTATGATTGCACCTATCATGTGTCAGTCGTTTTTATAAAGTTCGTTCATGTCTGAAATCCAACCTTTCATCGTTGTGCGTAGGGATGCCGGGCTGATAACCTCTATCATGGAACCGACCTGAAGCAGCTTCATGACAAAGTCGTAGGTCGGCGAAAGGTACAGCTCGAAATCGGCATATTCGCCGCAGTCCTCAATCAGTCGTTGACTATGATGCAACGGCAAAGACTTCAGATAATGTTTATGATCTTCGTTTGCCCGCACAACGATGCGCTCCGGTTTTACATCGTAGCCGATAACCACTCCGAAAGCTGTGGCGAAATAGTTCTCGGCATCAAAGTCTTTCGGGAGCTTAAATGTGTATTCTGTAATCTCGACATCGTCCAGACGGTCAAGCCCGTAGACCTTTATTTCATCTCGGTTGTTGCGGGCAAGTACATACCAGCGGTTCTCAAACAGTTTCACGCAATACGGCTCAATGGGGAATGTATATCCGTGTTCATGACCGAATGGATGGTAAGTGATGTTAACAATCCGGTTCTCTTTCATTGCTTCAAGAATGGTCGTCAAGTGGTAGCGTCCGGACGGTATCTCATCAACCATGATACGTCCTTTCAGAGAAAGGTTCTCGCCGATAAGGTTTCCGACGGCAAAGGAATCGAGCATCCATTTTTTGAGCTTATCCTCGTCGATGTCTTCGGGATTTGCGATATAATAGAGATAGCCGCCCACCTTCTGACAGTCGATAATGATGCTGAACTGTTCAAAGATAGCGTCGCGCCAACGGTTGAATGTGGCACGATGTAGCGGCTTACAGTCGCTCAGATCTTTGTTCCGTTCCCATTTATCGGACAAATCCTTATGGGAAATTTTTCCGGCACGGCGGATTGTGTCAATCAGCCAGGTGTATTTTTGCAGTTGGTTCATATCGCATTGAGATTTTCTTTGCCAGAGTAAAGCGCCAAGGCGTTAATTCATTGCAAATTTAATCAATCGCTGTCTCATTTTGAGAAACAGGTCTAAACAATTACATTATGATGCTTTGAAGTTAAAGATCGGACGAATGATTGTGTCGATCGTGACGGTATCGCAGATGTTGGCGATAATCTCTGAAGCGGGCTTGTAGACCATCGGGGATTCATCACGGGTGAAGTCGTTGACCGATTCCGAGTAGATGCCCTGCATGGAAGCCTCGAAGTCCTCCATCGTGATTTTCTCGTATGCCTGTGTGCGACTCAATACTCGTCCGGCTCCGTGGGGTGCTGAGCAGTTCCAATCCGGATTCCCCTTGCCGGTACAGAGCAACGAACCGTCGCGCATATTCAAAGGAATAATGCAACGTTCTCCCTTGGCAGCAGAGATGGATCCTTTGCGGATGATGTTGTCGTCGCTGATGTAGTTGTGGACGGATTCAAACTCCTCCAAAACCGTCACCTCCGGGAAGAACCGCATAAGCAACAATGATATGAGTTTGCGATTGAGCACGGCCCAACGCTGACAGATGCGCATATCATGAAGATAATGCTCACGTGCCTCACCCTCGACATAGCAGAGGTCGGCTGGCAACGATGGTTCCGCGTCCTGATGCTCCTTGCGCAATTTCTTTATGACACTCTGCAATTCGGCGCGACGCCCCGCAGCTTTGTATTCTTCGATTGTACGCTTGATTGTCTCCTCAAACTCATCTGCCCCAGCGGTAAGATGCTTCACTGCCTTGGCCTGATATATTTCGGCGACCTGCTTGCCGAGATTGCGTGAGCCGGTATGGATAACGAGATACACATTTCCCTCGTCGTCCTTGTCAAGCTCAATGAAGTGGTTGCCGCCACCAAGAGATCCGATAGCCCTATTGATACGCCCGGAATCTTTAATCTCCCGATAGCAGTAAAGTTCTGTAACAAGTTTCTTCGCCTCACGGTAAATCTCCATCTCCTCGCCGACAAGAGGTTTGAATCCGCGTTTCTCTTCACGAACCCACATACCCGAAGGCACATTTCCGCGTATATGCTCGTGGAAAGCATGATAGTCAATATCTGCAAGTTTGCCGAGATTGAGGATACGCATACCGCAGCCGATGTCAACGCCCACAATATTGGGTATGACCTTGTCGCCAAGGTCTCCGGTAAAACCAATCACGCACCCTGCACCTGCGTGGACGTCGGGCATGATGCGTATCTTCTTGTCTGAGAACACATCAATCGAAAGCAGTCCCTTAATCTGCTCCAAGGCATTCTCCTCAATGTTGTCCGTGAATATCTTCACGTCATAACCTTCTATTGTCTTCATATCATGTCGTTTTATGATTTGCACCGCAACGGCGAAGCCCTCGCGTGTCAGCCGAGAGCGCATGTCGGCTGAAAGCCGGTGCGCGGTAGCTTGCCACTCGGATTGACCGCAAAATTAGAATACCGATGCGCAATCATTCTGCGCAGCAAAATTAATTTTAAGGTGACGCATTTTGCGGGACAGGTTGAAAAAGATTAGAAAAATTTAATTGTATCGGAATTTGAGACAGATTAGTAGTTATCTTTGCAAACAAAAATGTCTATGAAGATACTGCACATATCCGATACACACGGCAACCATCACCGGCTTCTGGATTTGCCCGAGGCCGATGTGGTGGTATATTCCGGAGACTTTTGTATGGTTGGAACCGAGCAGGAAGCCATTGATTTCCTCAATTGGTTCTGCGACTTGCCATACAAACACAAAATTTTCATCTGCGGCAACCATGATGATTGCCTCTATGGAGCCAACATCGACGGTCTTGACGACAATGTGCATTACTTATGCAACTCCGGCATCGAAATAGATGGCATCAAATTCTACGGGGTGCCGTTGTTTATGAGGGATTGTGTTACCGACCGCCAAAGCCGCAATTATGCCCGTATCCCCGAAGACACCGACATTCTTATCACCCATTCTCCCGCTTACGGCATCCTTGACTTCGACGACGGCATCAACTATGGCTCGGAGGAAATCCTCGAAAGGCTCCCATCCCTTCCTAATCTCAAAGCCCATCTGTTTGGACATATCCATGCTCAACATGGAATGATAGAGCGTGAAGGAATAATCTTCTCCAACGGAGCGATAATGAACGCGGATTATTCGGATTTGTCGAAACCGAGAATTATTGAATTATAGAGTAATGTTTATGGAGCAGAATAATGTTGAATTAATGCGTATCGCCGGCATAACTGAGTCAGAAGTGGCATGGTCAAACATATACGCATATTATATGAATCCTCGAAATGAACCCGAATACGCATCGGCGTTCACGACTACATTGCTTGAACTATGCGGCCTCAATCGTTCCGAAGTATTGCCAAATGATGATTATCTGGTAGGTACGGAAGTGGCGACTTCCAAACTCTCACGAATAGACATACTTATCGAAGGTGAAAAATCTATAATCATTGAGAATAAAATTAACTATATACTTAATAATCCACTGGATGAATATTGGGATTATGCCACAAAACCAGTTGTTCTGATAGTGCTTTCAATATCGCGTTTGTCAGAGCATGAGCTTAGGTCATTTTGCTTTAACTTGCATAAGAGAAAGGAAGATGCTGACCGAATTAGATGTGTCAACATCACTCATTATGATTTGATGACACAGACAAAAAAGATTTTAGGAAAGGAGTTCGTATCCCCAATCCTAAAGGAGCTTGAAAATATAATAATTAAAAAGACAGTAATTATGCCAGAAAGTTTGTATATCAGGAACAACGAAGAAAGACTCAATGCCAATAGAATATATGAACAGGAGTTTAAACGTAGACAGGCTATAGCTACAGAGTGTATGGAACTAAAAGCTTTTGATCCATCCGGGTTGACGCAAATCATTCAATTCAAAAGCTGCCCGAACAACAATTGGGTGCATTATCGTTATCGGGGTCAGGATGATCTTGTTATAGGAGTTATGTGCGCCTATCTATGGGATTGGGAACGATATGAAACGGATTCGAAGCGAAGAATAAACAAGTCTGGACCAGAACTAAAACATATTCCTGTAATAACATTATTCGTTCAGGTTCATGGTAATCTTTATCGGGAAGTCAAGCGAAATAATAAAGAGATTATCAAAGAAAATGGATATGAGATTCCCGGAAAATTTGGCCATCTGATAGACTTTGATATAGACATGAGTGAAATGTCTGAAAAATTCAGCCGAAAGGGTGAACTGGCATCTTTCTTGACGGAAATATTGCAAGACCGCAAAAATTGTCGGCTCTTAGATGTCGCCGAAGAGATTTACAAAACCTATCATCTTAAATAAAGCATTCCCCGTTTAACCTGAGATTTTAATTGGAACGAATGTTGCCACTTTAAGTTCTATCTTCGCCGGTGAACTAAAACATAAAGTTATGCCATACGCATTTAAAGTAACAGCAAAACAGAACATCGGCGGCAGCAAGGGCATTGCCAAAGGTATGAGTGTGCAGTGTGTGGAGAAATCCATATCATCGCCGCAAATTTTGATGACATACATGAACCGGATTATGAACGGTTTCAGTCCGTTTTCCCTCATGCGAGGTGGTTCCCGCAAGATGATAATCTCACATTATTCACCATTAAAGAAGTTGTGGAGGAAATAATCAATGGTTGAACTATTGCTTAAACGTTATCTTTGGCTTATAGATACGCTAAAACGGGACGGAGAGTTGACATTCGAGGAAATCTCATCAAAATGGGATTCTTCATCTGTCAATGACAATGGAGTCGTCCTCTCTAAGCGCACCTTTTATAATCATTGTCAGGCTATAGCCCGACACTTCGGGATTGATATCGAGTGCCGCCGAGGCAGAGGACTGAATCTTTACAGCATCGCCAATCCGGAGGCAATCGAAGAGAACTCGCTGCCCATACATCATAGCCAGAATGAATTGGAAACCTCATCCCAAGCATTGCGAGATGAAATAGCATCGATTATTTCTAAAATGTCGGACAGATATAATAGTGTAAGATGAAATTTTATTTAAAAAGATTCATATTGCCCGAGATGGGAAACAAACCATCTTATCCTTACGGTCTTCTTGCCTCCAAGCAAATGAATGAACTTGTGTTTGACCCCATAACGATATTCTATGGCAGCAATGGCTCGGGAAAATCCACCTTATTGAACATCATTGCGAGAAAGCTGAATATCTGTATGAATGATAAAGGAAATGATGCAGAATCCTTGCAGCCATTTATCGACAGCTGTAAATATGAAGTCACAGCACCTTTTAACGAACACTGTGATGTACCAGAAGGAAGCTGCTTTATCCGCAGCGAGGATGTAATGCATGGCATAGTAAAAGTAAGACAACATAACGAGCGGGTGAAAGAACACATCCGGAATGCCAATCCTGAATTGTATGACAGATTCTTTAATAATCTCGAAGGTAACCCCGGATACATATGGAGTTACGACCGCTGGATTTACAACGCACTTGAAAAATATGAGGAAGCACGCAGCAATGGAGAATTGGCATTTGATTATTTCCAAAGCCATATTACGGAGGATACTTTGGTGATTCTGGATGAGCCTGAAAACAGCTTGTCGCCAAAATTCCAAAAAGAATTGGCAAAAATGATTGTTGATTATGCCCGTTTCTTTAATTGCCAGTTTGTTATTGCCACTCATTCCCCTTTTTTACTCGCAATAACCGATGCTCTAATTTATGACCTTGACAAGACTCCTTCCAGAGTAAGCGTATGGGATGAATTGGAAAACATCAAGTTATATGCGGAACTATTCCAGAATAATGATAAATAACGTCATCGTATGGAAGTCCTGACAACACGCAGAAACAGAGCATACGCCGGTGTAATCGAAGTTTACGCTGTTTGGAGTATCGGCGTGTTGGCTCTGACTACCATCTTCCCAACCATGTTAAAGAAGTAATGGGCGTGTGGTGTATGCAAGGCGATGGTAAATTCAGATAGACTCCAGACATGGAACAGTACGAGAAAATAATGAGAAAGAAATGACTATGGAAAGTGTTAACTTATTTGGACGCGATGTAATTCCTATTACTACAATGCAGGGCCAGCGGAATTACTATGATCACATGAATTATTGGCGCAGTTGTTGTCACAACACAAATATTCGCATTCTTCCAACTGAAGAGGAGGTCGGTGAATATTTAAACTTAAAAGAAGAGAAGCCTTCTATGTTTGGGCATCTTGCAGAACGTAAGAGGTATAATAAATTGCAGGCATACGAAAACAACTATGACTGGCGTCCTCATAAATCTGGTGAAGCTCATTCTGTAGGTCTCGTTTCTCCAACCGGAGAGCAATTGCTTTCCAATAATTTTGAGGACATCTTTATTCAGTTTGATGCTGTAAACGATACGCCCGACTTTATTCCCGTATCAAATGGTGAAGGATGGGCGCTCGTTTCACTTGGATCTGCTCCTGCGCTGATGACAGAATTTCGTTATGCCGCCATTATCCCCGAACATTGGGAGCGGAGAATGTTTTTCGTGCAAGATAATAAGACCATGAAATGGGGTGCTCTCAAAGCTATAAGGCAATCCACAAATGCCAACTCACACGATGCAAAATCTCTCGTTACAATAGAATTATTGATGCCTTGCATGGTTGATGACATATATGAAGATGAATTTATGGTGGATGATCCGGAAGAGATGCCGTCTCTATTCTTCATGTTGCGGATTGGAGATAAAGTCGGAGTCCTTACTGACTATGGATTCTCTAAAATTATTTACGACTCGTACGAGACCAACAGTCGAGACTGTTCTTTCCGGTTGATTCGTAATGATAGGAATCGAGCACGCAGAGCCGACTGGTGGCATCCAGATGGAAAGGATTTATTTGTAAATATAAAAAGAAGAGTCTATAAAAATGCCTGCAAGAAAAAGACATCAACCGGGTAAGTATAAGCCGAAGCCTGAACTTTTGCCAAATTTTTCTGGTGTCAAACCTCTGACCCTTTTTCAGGACACCAATGGCCTTTGGGGTGCTAAAGATGGTGATGGAAATATCGAAATTGCTCCGATATATCAACGTGCGGAGCAGACAGAATCAGATAATCAGCAAGGTATTGTCCGTTTAGTTGCTCACGACCACGTTATTGCTGTATCTCCCGATGACTGGGATTTATTGGCTTTCTTTTCGCGGGACTAATCGTTGTATCTGGCTGCGGCAATGCGGACGCTTTCGGCGATGCGGGAGCGAAATTCAGGAGGTGCGATGACCTCTACATGACCGCCGTAGCCGAGGATAAGGCGTTCAAGTTCGTTGTTGATTACTACCTTCAATGACAGTTGGATGCTGCCGTCACGGAAGCGTTGTTCCACTTTCTGGGACTTATGAAACGGTTTTGACTCGACGTATGGCGCCTGCTGCCGGTCGACCTTGATTACGACACGACGTGCCTTGTCGCTGATCTGCTTTGTTACTCCGATTGTGTCATCAAAGAAATGTTCCGGATCAAAGTCAACGCATTTCCTGAATGGATGTTCTTTATCTATTTTTACGGAATGTATTCTGTCAAGCGCAAAAATATTGACCTGCGGAGCGCGGTTGGTTGACTTCTCGCAAATCAGAAACCACCGGTTGCGATATTCTTTCAGCAAATAAGGATATACTACCAGAGCTTCCGGTTGGCGTGCCTTGAACGACTGGTATTCGATAACTAAAGTCTGATGTTTGCGCACAGCATCATAAATGACACCGATGAACTGGGCGCCCTTATAACCATCAACATGCTCCATATCCATAGCGGGAACCGATCCGGCCTGTTGGGAAATTTGCTCATTAAGTTTGCTGATTATGTCAATCGAGGACGACAACTGCGGAAATCCCTGAAGCTGCCGCAATATATCGAGCGCCTGATTCAGGGCATCCAGGCCTTCGTCATTGAGCGGCAGATGCGTGATGCTGTAATTCGGGTCTTCATATTCATAATATTTGTTGTCGCGCACCACTATCGGGGCGTTATATCCCAGCCGGTCGCTGCGCATCAGCGCAAGGTCGTTTTGGAATGTTCGCCGGCTAACGGGATTGCTGCGACCCTCGAATTCAGCCAACGCATCGGTACAGGCGTCGATGAGATCGTTTATCGTCCACCGCCGATAATGGTTCTGCAGACATTTGTCTATCGTCGAAATACGAATGAGAGTTGCTCTGTTGAGTGGCATGTTATAAAATTTTCGCAAAAATAACTATTTTTTCTCATGCTGCGCAAATCAGTTGCGCACCCGCTTCTCAATTTTGCGACAAAATCAGAACAATATGAACATTACAGGAAATTTTACATCTGTTGAAATATTCACAGATAACATAGAACAATCTGCTCTTGACTGGATAACAGAACTTTGTGACCATCCTGCAATGGAGGGAATACCGATAGTTCAGATGCCCGACGTTCACGCCGGAAACAACTGTAATGTAGGCACAGCTTATCCGATTGGTATGTATGTCAATCCCGACCATGTCGGCGTTGACATCGGCTGCACCATTTCCATGCACCGGTTATCGGTTCCGGTCAGCCCCGAGGATTTTCCTATTCTTGACCATCGTATCAGGGAGGCTATTCCTATGGGAACGGAAATCTGCTCAAAGAACTCGCTTAACGAGAAGGACCTGTTACGTTTCCTTAATTCACAATATCAGAAGGCACGTTCAGCCGCTCCAGAACTGATAAACGAAGCTCCACGTATTGATGCGCGATTCATCACAGACTTTTGCCGTAGGATAAAACTACAGGAAGGGATCTTCTATAAGAGTCTCGGCACACTTGGCGGCGGCAATCATTTTATTGAGTACGGAGAGGATGTAGCCTCAGCCGAAGGCTGGCTGACCATTCATTGCGGATCCCGTAATCTCGGCGTAAAGGTAGCAAACCACTGGCATAACATAGCTCAGAATCCCAAACGCGCCAGATACATCGGCTTCCTATGGGGCGATGCTCTGAAAGGCTATCTCACGGACATGGTGATTGCACAGGCATACGCTCTCTATAATCATCAGATAATCCGAGACCGCGTATTTGCAATCCTCAGAAAGTTATGCAAAGCCAAATGCTCGGAGTCAATATTCTCCACGCATAACTATATTTCAATTACCGACGTACGGCCTATGCTCCGTAAAGGTGCGATTGATGCCTCCGAAGGGCGAAAGGTTGTAATTCCTTTCAATATGCGCGACGGGATTGCTATCTGTATCGGTAAAGGAAACGAAAAGTGGCTCAACACTGCCCCCCACGGTGCCGGACGCATTATGAGCAGGGCGCAAGCCAAAAAGCAGATTGCAATGGCCGATTTCAGGCAAACGATGTCGGATGTTTTCTCGACATCAATATGTGAATCTACACTTGATGAGTCACCTATGGCCTACAAGCCGACAGAAGAAATTCTGGAACTCGTCAAACAAACAGTTGACATTATATCTATGATTAAGCCCAAACTCAACATCAAAGACAACGGAGAATGAAACACTATATACAAATCTCAGCGGGTCGTGGACCGGTGGAATGCGCAAGAGCCGTGACTCTCGTAGCGCGTGAGATTGTCAAAGCTATCCCGTCACTTCAACTTACCGACTGCGAGCCGCATAATCAGGCTGAAGGATGCTATATGTCGATGACATTCGTCACGAATGAATATATTTCTGAAACGACTATACGTGAATGGCAAGGAACGGTATTGTGGCGTTCGACATCAAATCCATATCGCTCAGGGCACAAACGCAGTAACTGGTTTGTAGGTGTCAATTTCTTCGACGAACCAGAACTTCCTGCAATCAACGAATCCGATATCATATATGAAACATGTCGGTCGGGAGGTAAAGGAGGGCAGAATGTCAATAAAGTAGAGACCACAGTTCGCGCAATACATATTAAATCCGGAATAGCGGTGAAATGCTCTGACGAACGTTCTCAGATGCAGAACAAAATCCGTGCCCGCGAACGCCTGCTTCTAAAACTACGCCAACAAAACGACTGTGTATTGGCTGTTTCAAAATCGGCACAGTGGAGTAATCATGATTCTCTTGAGCGAGGCAATCCGGTAAAAAAATTCACCGGACCATTATAATACTAAGTGTATTCTTATTGCTCCTGATCCGAACTATTTCAATGCGACAGGACTGACGATGTTGACAGCGCAGCTTCATTGACGAAAATTTCTCCCTCTCTCTGGCCCACAAAAAAAAGCAACCTTACGGGTTGCTTTCCTTGCGGAGAGAGAGGCTCTCGAACCTACATATTCAAGAAATATCATAAAATTGCAAATTACTGATAATCATATATTATTTGGAGTGCATAGTAAATCTAAATCTTTCTGAATATCTTTTGCTATTCCAAATATTGGGTGTATATTTGGGTGTA
>ERZ837910.2069-NODE-2069-length-25606-cov-6.261868_pt1 | contig 25606 bp, 27 predicted proteins | sample MGYA00519940_ERZ837910 | MGnify/ENA primary metagenome ERZ837910 (study PRJEB31850, sample SAMEA3708825) | human gut metagenome | biome: human gut; feature: human-associated habitat; material: faeces | place: China | collected 2014 ... | reverse complement strand
GTAAGAACATGATTCAGGAGTGAGCAGGCTCCTTTTAAAACAGCCACACAGAATGTGGCACATCAAGCTTATCCGTCAAAAATTTAAAGCAGTTCTGTGAAATTTTTCATTGTAGTCTGGATTATATTGTAACCGGAAAAACGACCGATGCGATATTGTCCCAGATACCAGATACCATTGTTCAGATTTTATATTCTGATGATAAAGAAGAACTTGACCGTCTAAACCGATATCTTCAGATTTATGTAGAACTAATGAACCATGCTAAAAAGTAAATAAATATACCATATATCATGCCGGATTTATCCGGCACCAATTTAAAAGGCAGAACCCGTTTCTGAGTTCTGCCCTTATTATTGCTTCTATATTTATATAATTACATAGTACGAGTCTTCACTCCACTGATTTGTTATGATATTTGTCCTTTCTATCTATACCATTACTACCGAATACTTATCAAAATATGCTTCTGCCTGTTCTTCACTTAATGCAAACCGGCGCCTCAGTTTCCCGACAATGATCTCTTTCGATTTGTTTTCTTCCAGGTTGTCGAGTATCATCTGCTTGATTCCTTGTTCTAGTCCTCTTCTCTCATACTGGTCAAATAATTCACACACTTTTATTTCCTCCTCTTCTTCAATTCCCCTATCCTGCATTATAGAAAGGGCATCCTCGACATTTTCATCCCCGGATAAAACACATAAAAGTTTAATCAATGCTTCCTTATGTACAATCTTCTGATCAGAACGATAACTGTTTCCTTCAGCCAGATAATCAACCACAATACGCATATCACTTTTAAATAATCTTCGTGTTTCTTCCGGCAAATTTCTCATTTCGAAAACATGCAGCCTCAGATCATCTGTAAATCTAAGTACTTCATCGGGTGCATTTTTATTATGAAGCAGTTCATGCAGACTTTCCCTGCAGTTCCATCTTCTTTCACCCCAGTACAGGATCAGTTCAATTACTGGGAAAAACGCTTTCTTTTTGCTCTTATACTGTTCCCGATAAGCCCCTCCAACATAACCCGCTTTTCGAAAAAGCATTTTGGCATCCACTTTACTTTGATTTGCAAACAAATACATTGCCTTCACACGCCCGGAATCCATCTCATACTTTCCCATGTCTTCGATCTGACTATGCAGCTTATCCGATCCCTGATACAGCGTTTCTGTAGGTGCCGCCAAAAGACTGTTCTCTTTCACCCGGTATTGTCCACCATACAAAAAAACATTCAGCAGGTCAGCTGCAACATCCGGATATGCTTCAAACTCCTTCATCACCAGATCTTTCGTGTCCTTATTCTTCATCCACCCTCCCCTGCAGGAGTCAATGCATTCTCTTCGGATCCAATTTAAATTAAAATCGGCATTTACAGATCTGCTTATAATCTCCTGCTTATTCTTCTATTGTTTTTGGAAATAAGCATAGATTCTAGAAATGTGATATCATTCAAACTTCATTTCTGTTGATTTTGATATACGGATATAATGGTAACGAAATGTTCATTAATGAATTTTAGATTTTGATTCAAACAGTTCTGTCATATGCTTAATTTGATTTGTGAAATCATCATAGCAGAAATCAAGATGTGCGGCAATATATTTGGGTAAAAATTAATAATTTTCTGTGGTTATCTCCAATAAATCATGTTATATTCCGTCATTATGTACAAAAGATGACCGAGCAATCTCCCCACTATCGCGGTATCTCCAAGTAAAAACCCAGACTCTGAAAACGCCTGAACAATCTGAATTGTATGAGTAAAGTCTCACTTTCCGATTGTCCAGGCTTTTCTTTAGTTAAACCCAAAAAACTTTTGGCAGATCTTATATCCTTCCACGGAAATCATGCGGCCGCCTTTACCTGGAAGATTCATGCACTGGCCTAAGAGTCCGAAGCGGAGTCTTTTATATAGCACCCAGTCCTTCTTCTTTAGGTACTCCCAAAGCTCCTGCTTCTTCTGCAGGTTTTCTTCTGTACCGGAACGCAGCAGCATAACCGTCGTGACAACCGTGATAATTTCCAGATAGTTTATCATATAATGCCGACATTTATAATTGGACACTTTATTCAGATCCACATCGTCAATCATGATCTTATTCACACGGATCTGCTGGTCAATCCGGCTGATCATCACCTTCTCATTGACGGACTGATCCTCTCTTCCGATAAAATAACGGTAAAAATCCACATCCATATAATACATCGTCCGCACATGCGGCAATGGCTTATATACATAAATGTTATCCACATAAAAAGTATGTTTCGGCAGTTCAAGTCCACATTCCCGGAGAAGTTTTGTACGGTAGATCACGGAATGCATCAGTATGTAATGTCCTTTATAAAAATGCCGCACATCACTCCAGGTAAAGATCTGATCTTTCGGAAAACCGGTCTGACGCATGACCCGCTTGTGTTTTGCCCCTTCCTTCTCATATACATAATTTGCCAGAAGCATATCAAGTGCCACACTTCCCCCTGCAATCTCCCTAAGCTTTGCAAGAATCGTCTGATAAGCGTTCCAGTCTACCCAGTCATCACTGTCCACTACCTTAAAATATAAACCGGTTGCATTGCGGATTCCCGCATTCACAGCTTCTCCATGTCCCCCGTTCTCCTGATGAATTGCTTTTACAATCGTTGGATATTTTTCGGCATATTCATCTGCAATCGCAGCGGTATCATCCTTTGATCCGTCATCCACAATCAGAATCTCCACATCTTCCCCTCCCGGAAGAATCGATTCAATGCAGTGACGCATATAATCCTGTGAATTGTAACACGGTATTGTAAATGTTAATAATTTCATATGTTTTCCCTTCGTACAAACCTGCTGAAAAAATAATTGATAGACCTATTATAAATGAGAATTTATAAACAGTCGAGAGATATTATCTTAACATTTGCTTAATCTTTTCCATTGTTATTTTTGTTCATAATTTATTTACAAATCTCTCATAAACTCCACACACCGGCGTCATAATTGCAAACTATACTTTAGTCATACCTAAGAAATAAACTTTTTCTTTTTCATAATCCTCGCACCGCAAGGCGCGAGGTCCTCCCTTTTTTAGAGATTAATTTTTTCTCATAACACATAAAAAGAGCTGTCCTGTCCGGACAGCTCTTTTGCTTACTCTTTGATTTCCATCTTAATGGCATTCCAATACGCGGAAAAAGCACTGGGAACTGCATAGTTTTCCACTGCTTTCTGTGCCTCAGTAAATAAAATATTTTCTTTTGGTGCCGTAGTTTCTTCTACGAGAACCACATAGGCATGCATATGCCACTCCACATGGGAAAAAATGTGTCTGGTCGGTGCAAGTGCCTGTATCCGTATCGGTGAAAACCCCTGGTTTTTCACATATTCCAAAGCCTCCTGCTGCTCTAAGATACCCGAAACATTCGGAAGTTCATACAAGCCTGCTAAAAGCCCCTTCGCCGGCCGCTTGCGCAATGCCACATGTTCTCCGTCCCGGATAACAAACACCGTGCGCTCCTCGATTCTGCGCGCTTTTGCCCTGGTTTTCACCGGAATCGTGTCAATTTTATCCTGCAGACGTGCCTCACAGAATCCATACCATGGACATTCCGGACAATGCGGTGCCCCATTCGGCACACATACCATTGCGCCTAACTCCATCAGTGCCTGGTTAAATTTGCGCGGAATCAGACCATTCGTTACTTCCGTTTCCATCATCGCCTGCAGGCTGCGCTCCATCGCACTGCGGACCGACTGCTTCATGATATCCGAATCATCTGCGCACACACGGGAAATCACCCGCAGCACATTCCCGTCCACCGCCGGAACCGGCCGGTTATAGGCAATCGAAGCTATCGCTCCTGCCGTATAGCTTCCGATGCCTTTCAGGCGAAGCAGTTCTTCCACCGTATCCGGAATTGTCCCGCCATACTGCTCCATAATCTGTTCCGCTGCGGCATGCAGATTCCGGACACGGTTGTAGTAACCAAGTCCTTCCCACAGTTTCAGATAACGATCCTCCGGACACGCGGCAAGCGCCTCCACATCGGGAAGCGCCTCCATAAACCGTGCAAAGTAAGGTTTAACGGCTTCTACCCTTGTCTGCTGTAACATGATCTCAGAAATCCATACTTTATATGCCTTCGGATCATCTCTCCAGGGGAGTACGCGGGCATGCCCATCAAACCAGTCCTGCAATGGCTTTACCAGCTTCTTTAATTCAAAATCCGCTACCATATTACACCCGCAGGAAAAACGCACGATATCCCGGAATCTCAAATCCACCATTCAATGCAATTTTTTCTCCGGTGATCAGGTCGGTGGCTTCCGCTGCTCCGGCATCAAATCCTGCATAAAACGGACTGTCTGCCGCATTGACCGCAACGTAGACGCGTTCCCCTTCCCATTCTCTTTCAAACACGCACTGTCCATTGGTCAGAACTTTAGATATAAAGTTTCCATACTGCAGTGCTTTGGACTGTTTCTTTGCCTCTGCCAGTTTGGAAATCCACTCTGTCAGATCATTCCACTCCGGTTTCTCAAACGCTGGACGAAGTGCCGGATCTCCATCTTCTTTGCGTCCTTCTGCGCCCCACTCACTTCCGTAATATACGCATGGGATTCCCGGCATCCCAAAAGCAAGCGCGTAAATCAGCGGCAGATGATTTTTATTGGTCAGAATGGAGGCCACACGGGTCACATCATGATTATCCACGAAAGACAACAGGTGTTTTCCCTTATATAACGTCCAGTTTTCCGGTCCGAACTGACGAAGCAGGGAATGATTGATCTCAAACATGTTCATGCAGTTAAAGCTGGAATACAATCCCTTGTAACACTCATAGTTCGTCACCGAATGCAGCATTTCATCGTTCATCAGCTGGTTATAATCCCCATGCAGTGTCTCTCCGACAAGGAAAAAGTCCGGTTTTAATTCATTACAGAAACTGCGCAGTCTGCGCACAAAATCATGATCCAGACAATATGCCACGTCCAGACGCAGTCCGTCAATATCAAATTCGTCTACCCATCCTTTGATGGCAGAAAAGATATGCTGGATCACCTCTTCATTGCGCAGGTTCAGTTTGACCAGATCATAGTTTCCTTCCCAGCCCTCATACCATAAGCCGTCATTGTAGTTGGAATTTCCGTCAAAGGCAATGCGTCCGAACCAGTTCACATAAGGGGACTGCTCCCGGTTTTTCAAAACATCCTGAAATGCCCAGAACCCTCTTCCCACATGGTTGAATACACCGTCAAGTACCACGCGGATTCCTTCTTTGTGCAGATTGTTGCATACATTTGCGAAATCCTCATTTGTACCCAGGCGGGTATCAATCTTTGTATAATCTCTGGTATTGTATCCATGTGTGTCTGACTCAAATACCGGAGAAAAATAAATGGCATCGGCCCCTAATTTTTTAATATGAGGAATCCAGTCATTTACTTTTTCAATTCTATGTTCCAGCACACCGTCATTTTCAAATGGTGCTCCGCAGAACCCAAGCGGATAAATCTGATAAAAAACACTTTCGTAAGCCCACATATATTTATTAATTCTCCTTTCGGCTTTCTATCATTTTATGTTACATTTCATCCGGCATGATAATGGCCGCAATGATGTATGCAATCAGTCCACTGCCGCCCGCAAGTGTAAAGATCACCCAGATCAGACGAATCACGGTCGGATCTACGTCAAAATAGTTTGCGATTCCGCCACATACTCCACAAACCTTTTTATCTGTACTGCTCTTGTATAATCTTTTCTTCATAGTATTTCCCTCTTTTCTGAAAATCTGCAATTGTCAGGATAATTTCAGTATACACAATCTCGAATAAAATTTCCACTGTCCTTTCCACATTCATGGCCGTTTAAAAAACTTTAAGAAATTTCGAAAAAACAAAAGATTGCATAACAATTTGCAAGATAGATAGATGTTGTATGAACTGTTCTGTGATAAAATCAAGAAAATACTAAAAAGATTACCAGAAGTGGAGAAATACCATGCAAACCTGTACTTTAAACGGGAATAAAAACAGCACCGGATCCACTTTCCCGGATTCCGGCGCTGTCTTTTGTTTACAAATGTTCTTCCAGTAAAAGGACATCCCATTTTTTCAATTTCATTCCGTGTTCTGTCATCTTTTGGCTGATCATGTCTTTCTTTCCGGTCAGACTCTCCGGCAGAATCTGCTCCTCATCCGTAAAGTTCATGACAAAATAGAATCGCGTGGTATCACTGACACGTGTGACAACTTCAAGTCCGGTTTCTTCCGGGATAACGGATGAAACTCTGGCCTCCTGGACTGCCTGATCCAAAATCTTTGCAAGCCCTTCTTCCTCAAACTGGGTTGCAATATAATATGTGGTACCTTTTCCGTATGTATTCTTCGATGCTGCCGGCATTCCCGCATAGAAATCTTCCTCATAAGAGGCAAGTGCTTTCGCACCCTCTAAATGCATCAGATCACACAGAAGACCGCATGCTGCTGTACTGCCGTCTGCAAACTTTGCCTTATTTTTCTGTTCCGGTGCAAGGGCATCAATCTCCTCAACCCATACCCCCGCCATCTCGCGGAGCGGTCCCGGATAACCGCCCAGATATACATTATCCGACTGTCCAACAATTCCGCTCATAAACGTAGTAATCAGAATACCGCCATTTTTCACAAAATTCTCCAGCGCTTCTTTCATACCATCCTTTACCATATAAAGCACCGGTGCCACAACAATCTTGTATTTTGAAAAATCCGCATCCACAGGAATCATATCCACACCAATATTCTTTTTGTAAAAATACTGATAGTACTGATGAATCTGATCCACATATTTTAAATCCTCGGACGGACCGCTGGTGTACTCCAATGCCCAGTAATTATCCCAGTCGAAAATCAGTCCGACTTCCGCTTCATTGCGTGATCCCAAAGTACGGTCTCCAAAGCTTTCCAGCTCCGCGCCAAGTTGGGCCACTTCACGGAATACACGGGTATTTTCATTTCCCACATGAGCGATCACTGCACCATGGAATTTCTCACATCCACCCACACTTCTGCGAAGCTGGAAGAACTGGATCGTGTCTGCCCCATGTGCCAGTGTCTGATAACTTTGTGCCCGCATCTGCCCCGGACGTTTCAGGGAATTGTATTTCTGCCAGTTCTGCTGGCTTGGTGTCTGCTCCATCAGCATAAACGGCTCATCTTTTAAACCGCGCATCAGATCGTGTGTCATGGCAATGCTGCTCCACGGCGTATCATAGGAAGGATAATTATCCCAGGATACAACATCCATCTCCTTTGCCCATTTGAAATAATCAAGTCCTTTAAACGTTCCCATCAGATTTGTGGTAACAAATGCATCCGGTTTCACACTCTTTATCGCATCGCGCTCCATCTTGAAGCACGCTAACTGGCTGTCCGAATAAAATCTGCGATAATCAATAGAAATACCTGCAAAAGCAGTCTTTTCACTTCCGATTCCGTCACTTAATGCATTCGGAGGTACCACATCATCCCAGTCATAAACGGTATGTCCCCAGAATTCCATATTCCATGCTTTATTTAAGGCATCGATTGTCTTGTATTTATCTTTCAGCCACACACGGAATGCCTTCTGACAGTTCTCACAAAAACACTCGTTTCCATATTCGTTGCTGACATGCCAGCAGGTCACATGTGGATTGTCTGCATAGCGCTCTGCCAGTTTATATGCCAGTTCACGCGCATAATGTTTAAACACAAAAGAATTCGGGCAGGCATTGTGGCGGCCGCCAAATTTGTGCTGTCTTCCTTCATAATCGGTAAACATCACTTCCGGATATTTACGCACCATCCATCCAGGAAGGGCTGCCGTGGAAGTGGCAAATACGATATCGTAATTTTCTTTCGAAAGCATATCCACGATCTCGTCAAGCTCATCAAAATTATATTCATGCTCCGATGGCTGGATCTTTGCCCACGAAAATACATTGATTGTCGCGGTATTGATGTGTGCATCCTTAAAAATGCGCATATCTTCCTGCCAGATATCCTTCGGCCACTGATTCGGGTTGTAATCTCCTCCGTAGAGGATTCTCTTAAAATGCGTGCTCATAGTTTTCCTCCTGTTTTTTCATACTTGCACAGTCTGTAAAATGAACGGACAAAATAAAAGATTCTGAATATCTTATAACTTTTTTGTCCCATCCTTATTTTTCTCAATCATATATCATCACAGCAAAAAATTGTATAACAGGATAAACCAGTTTTTATAACATTTTGAAACTATTTTCTTTTGCATTGTTTTATGCTATGATACCAATAAAAATATCAGACAATTGCCTGATGCACTATCGTTAAAAAGGGGAAAACCATGCCTATCTATTTCAGCAATACCTTAAACCGGGAACCGTTCCAGTTTGATTCGGTCGGAAACCACTGGATGCAGGAATCCCTCCACCGCCCGCAGGGCTATCCACAGTACCATTATCTGCAGACCGAACAGGGCTGCGGGATCTTAACCATTGACGGAAACGAACTACTCCTTCCTGAAGGTCACGGAATTCTGATCACACCGCATGTCCCACATGCTTACCGGACTGCGGATCAGGGAGCCTGGATGACCTGTTTTGCCACCTTCGGAGGTACATTAGAAGCGCAGCTTTCACAAATATTTGGCAACGAGCGCATCCTCTTCACCGAAAAAGAAACGGCACTGGAAATCAGAGATCAGATTGATAAAGCTGTGACACATTTTGAAACCGAACCGAACAATCTCCGCCAGCTCTCCTGTGACTGTTATGCACTGTTGCTGCAGTTTTCCAATGGATTTTTCCACGCCAACACCAGCGATCCTGCGTGGGAAAAATACGTCCAGCCCGTGCTTCGGCTGATAGAAACACACTACATGGAGGATCTGACCGCCGAACAGCTCTGCCGCAACGTCTATGTATCCCCCCAGTATTTGTCTCGCCTGTTTGTGCGCTATCTTGGGTGCTCGGTCTATGAATATCTGACCAGTTACCGGATCACCAAGGCAAAAGAACTGCTGCTTATGCGCCGTGACCGCAAAATTCAGGAGATCGCACACGATGTCGGTTATACAGATTCCAGCCATTTTATCGTGATGTTTAAAAAACTTACCGGCATGACACCCGCACAGTTCCGCAGACAGTAAAAGGAACAGCCGGAATTGCTGTCTTTTCCTTATTCTGCAAGGAATGATAAAATTTTGTCTTTTGTGGTCAGTATGACCGACATGTGCCCGGTACCATCTTCATACTCGCGTGTCCCGTACACGCCATAGTACGATGCCGTTCCCTGATCCGGAACGAGATGCAGCATGTAGGTATCTTTCGATTTTGTACGCGACAGTGTGTATGTTCCCTTCCAGATTTTTTTGTTTTCAAGATTTTTGCACCGATAGGTCTGATCTTTTTTAAATGTCAGAACGACCTTGCTTTTGGAAGGATCTTTTGCGTAGGATGAAAGCTCGTTGCCGTCTAAATCCGCTTCTTCCTCCAATTTCCATGTGACCGCTGTCAATTTTGGCTGGCTTTGTTTTCGGACTGTCCAGATTGTAACAATTCCAATAAAAACAGCGAAAAACACAACAATTACTGCTAGTTTTTTCTTTATGTGTTCCATTATTTCTTAATATTCCTCTCCTTATTTTTTCCTCTTTCGTAAAAGAAAAACCAGTGCAACCATACAGATGACCGCCAATCCCCCAAAAATCTCGCTGCTGTTTACCGGTGACGAGTTTTGCAGCACGATCATCGTCATCGCATCCCCACCGCCAATGGCATTTTTCGGCATCCGAAACCGCAGACTTTCGCCCAGTGCATACAGACAGAACAGTCCACCCACCGCCAAAAACACTACAGCAACTTTTCGTTTTCCGGACAGCGGCATGGTCTGTCTGCCACAGCCGAGCGCCTGTGCATACGCCTGCGGTTTTCCGAGCTGTTTTATGATCTGGCTTTCGCTTTTTCCATGCTCTTTTCCAGAATCAAAAATCTCCTGAAGATCCCGCACGATCTCCTCTTTTTCTTTCACGGAACAGTCCAGTTGTTTTTTTACTTTCCGTATATAGGTTTCTCTGTTCATATTACGCATCCCCTTTCATAAATCCATCCACACAATCCTTGTAGTTTTCCCAGAAATTTTTCATTTTTTCGAGCATATCTTTTCCCTCTCCGGTAAGCGAATAATATTTTTTTTCGCCCCCGTTTGCTTTCGCCGGCACCAGGCGGTACTGGATAAGTCCTGCCTTTGTCAGACGGTACAAGATCGGATAAATGGTTCCCTCTTTGGCAAATGCAAAGATTTCACCACCCTGTTTTTGTATTTCCGTCAGAATCTCATAACCGTATGTTTCTTTTTGGGCGATCAGCGAAAGCAGGATCATTTCGTATGCGCCCTTTTTAAACTGCTGTATATACTTTTCTTCCATACCCATCCCTTTTCTTTTTATTTAGTGGTGCTATTTAGCATTGCTAAGTAGTATAGTACTCTCACACTGCTTTTCTGTCAATCCCCTTATGAAAAAACCGCCGGAGGCATCCTCCGGCGGTCTGGTATCTGTTCTTATGCGATATTGGTCGGTTTTCCCACATACTGCACTGCTTCCGCAGTATCATATACCAGGGGAATTCCGTAAAACTCTTCGTAAATCTGTTTCCATACAGCAGCATTTTTCCTGCGCATCGCATCCACATTTTCTGCCTGTGTTTTCTGTGGGTCCGGATAAATCGGCTCTGCAATGTGTATCGTGTATTCCTGCACATAAAAGCCATCATCGCCGAGGATGTCGCTGTCTTCCATGGTGATAAAGCAAGGCAGCACCGGCACATGGTTTTTAGCGGCAAATGTATAGGCACCCTTCTTTAACGGTTTTGGCTTGCGGTAATTCCACCACATACTCTGCTCCGGATAGACCAGCATGAAATCTCCGTGCTGCAGCACAGTATCCATGGAACTTAAAAATTTCTTCATCGTATCGCGGTTGGAACTCAGTGGAAACGTGTAACAGTTTCGCATGAGCATTCCGTAAAATCCCGGAAAATTCGTATAGTTTCCTTCCCGGATCACACGGTAAAGCCGGCGTTTTTTGCACTGTTTTGATTTTTCATAGGCAATCTGCATGGCAAAGCTGTCAAATGCGTTGAAATGATTACAGGTAATCACCGCACCGGAAGTCAGTGCATCCATATGTTCCGTTCCAATGACATCCTTGATGATCAGCTGTTTATTTTCAATGATCTTGTTTAAAAATGTCCGCGCTACTTTGTAAGTCAATCTTGTCTTGATACGGCTCTTTAATTTTTTGCGCAGATAATCGATCTCAGACGGCTGAAGCTCACGGGTAGGCGGATCTTCCTCCACATCTTCCCCAAAACGGCCTTCTCTTTCGTACAAAGCAATTTTTTCAAGTACTTCCAGGCGGTCTTTGGACTTTAATTTCCCTGCTTTCACCAAATTCAGGTAATTATTTTCCTTTGCGATCTCATCCTTTGCGGTCTGCATCAGACGGTCACAGGACTCCGCATCCCGCTTTCTTTCTTCGTCTGTATAGCTTTCAAGCACCTTACGGATCTCGGCATACACACTGGTCTTTTGTGCGCTCTCCCAAAAATATCCCTGCAGACGGCAGTCACTGTAATGCCACGGCTTCGAGACCATAATATAATGCAGCACACAGATTTCTTCTTCCCTGCACGGGATCTGGCCGAACACTTCCACATTCCACTTCTGGGGCAACCAGCACACCTTGTTGTGACAGATCAGATTCAGATAATCTTCATCCTGAGTGACCACAAAATTGTACATCGGGAGAAGTTCCATAAACTGCTCTAATACGTGATTTTTACGAAACTGTTCACAATTGATGACCAGCATCCCCGCATTGAAATAATTGTCGCGTTCCACCCCAAGCACCTTCTCCACATAAGTGCCATATACATCTTCCTGGATCATCACCTGCTCCTTGCACGCTCCCACATAAGCATCTCCAAGATCATAAGCATACAGTTGTGCAATATCCCCCAGCACAACCGTATCGCTGTCGATATAAATAGCTTTGTCTATTTCCGGAAACATTTCCGCGATAAACAGGCGAAAATATGTTGTTTTGGAATAATAATCCCGAAGCGGAAGTTTCTCCTGTACGGAATGTAAATATTCCGTCACATGATCAAACTGCACAGAAAAATTTGCATTCTCCATAGCATACATCTTCTTTTGCATTTCTTCCGAAATATTGGTATGAAGTACATGAATTTCATACTGTACCTCTTTGGATGCATGATCCATCATCGACTGCAGTGAAACCATCGTGTATTTCACAAAATTATCATCACATGCGTAAAACACCGGTATTTTATTCATTTTCTCTTTCATGATCCTTCTCCTCCCCTGCATCCGCTTCATCCGGGTGCAGCAATTTATATGTGTTTCCTTTTTTCGTAAATATGTTTTAAATACAGATACTCTTTTAAAATGTCATCAAATGCGTGGTAATGAAATACCGTATGCACCCGTTCTACCTCCCATTGTTTGATGTTGTCCGTATGCGGATACGGCAGATAAAACAGCCGCCTGGAAAAATGTCTCACAACGGTATGTTTATGTAAAAATTTCTGATCATTAAATTTCTGCGGGAGCAGCATTTTCGCACGCGTACTGCGAATAATCGCGCTTTGGTCCGCAAAAATGAGTTTTTGGGTCTGAAGCAGCTTCCGTGCTTTCATAAACAGACCGGTTCTTCTGATATTTTTCATATTAAGCAGCAATACCCCCGCATTAATATAATCCGGGGAGATCAGATACTTGCCATAATGATCCCTTGCCGCGGCATATTCCACGTGTGACACATCCTTGTCATACAGCAGGCGGATATCTCTCTGAAACAGAATATCCGCATCTAGATACAACAGTTTATCCGGCATTCCCGGCACCAGATCTGCCAGCAGACGCAAAAGTGTATATGGCGAACAATAAGCACTTTCATTCGGACATCCTCCGAAATAACGCTCATATAATACTGTTACATCCACCGAAATCACCCGGTTCTGCGGATGAAATTTTTTTGCAACGCGCTCCAGAAAATCTGTCATATCTTCGCTGATCGGCGTATATTCCGGTCTGATCCGCGTCATGTCCATTGTGAAAATATAAAAACAGAACGGATCTTTTGCATGTGTTCTTTTTAAAACAGACAACATGCATGTAAGCACACCATCAAATACTTTACTGTTTCCACAAAAAAGAATATTTCTCATATGAATGATTTCTCCCTGTCAGTGTCTTTTTTTATATAACGGATCATTTCCATATTGCTGTTTTGCGCCCGTTTTCCCATGGCTTCATACACCTGATCCCTCAGTTGCGTTTTTTGCAGTTTTGCAGGCAATTCTGCATCCGGATAAAATGGCCCATCCAGATACGTTACGATCTGCGGAATGTGAGACTTTCCCCTGCGCTGATAAGTATTGGTCAGACAGAAAACCGGAAGTTTCTGCTGCACCGGATAGCGGAATGATGTATCAGGAAACGGCCGTATTCCGGTATAAAACGGCCAGATATGTGCTTCCGGATAGATCATAATACAATCTCCACAATCGGTATGCCAGGTCAATGCCTCCAGAAAATGTTTCATGGCACCTCTGTCATCCGGCAGCGGAAGTGCCCCAAGATATGGTGTAATCCGCCCCAGCATCGGCATGGAAACATTGTTCGGATGCACGATCACCGCCGTTTCCCGCGGATGATTTACCAGCGTTGGTATCAGCGCATCCGCCAGAAAATGTGTATGATTCCCATACAGATAAAATCCACTGTTTCCGGCCTGCTTTAACACTTCTTTGTTTATTATTTTATGTGAAAAATGCAGTTTCATGTAAAGACGTGCAAGCGGAATTGCAACTATGCCATACCAGAATCCGTGCAGCATACGTTCCAACGGACGCACCCGGATATACCGGTAATCCTGTCCAATATGTTTTGCTTTAATATGATCTCCGGCAAACTCGTCATGCAGTTCATCCTGATAATAAATCGTGCGCTGTTTCAGCTTCATCCCGCCTCCGTTTTCTACTCCTTTTATGTCACACATCATATTACACCATTTGTCATCGCATGTCTACTATATTATATGGTTTTTATTACTACATCATGTGATTTTATATCATTTAACGTTGTTTTGTCGTTCTGGTCTTATAATAAATATTTATTTTGGCTATTTTCATATATCCAATCAAGTTCTATAATGACCGGCATAAAACAAATTTTAACAAAAAAGGAGAAGAATACCGATGAGCACAGCAGAACAGTATGAATTAAATAAAAACCTTGCACAGATGTTAAAAGGTGGCGTAATTATGGACGTCACCACACCAGAACAGGCAAAAATTGCAGAAGAAGCCGGCGCATGCGCCGTCATGGCACTCGAACGGATTCCTGCCGACATCCGTGCAGCCGGCGGCGTTTCCCGCATGAGCGATCCTCAGATGATCCGCGGCATTCAGGAAGCCGTATCCATCCCGGTTATGGCCAAGTGCCGGATCGGTCATTTTGTAGAGGCACAGCTTTTAGAGGCTATCGAGATCGACTATATCGACGAGAGTGAAGTGCTCTCTCCTGCCGATGACGTCTACCATATCGATAAGCACCAGTTCAAGGTTCCGTTTGTCTGCGGTGCCAAAGATCTCGGTGAAGCACTCCGTCGTATCAGTGAAGGTGCATCCATGATCCGTACCAAAGGAGAACCTGGTACCGGTGATGTCGTACAGGCCGTCCGCCACATGCGAAAGATCAACAGCCAGATTGCAAAAGTTGTCAGCCTGCGGGAAGATGAACTTTTCGAAGCAGCAAAGGAATTACAGGTACCGTATGATCTGGTTGTCTATGTCCATAATAACGGAAAACTTCCGGTGGTTAACTTTGCTGCCGGCGGTGTCGCTACCCCGGCAGATGCTGCTTTAATGATGCAGCTCGGAGCAGAAGGTGTCTTTGTCGGTTCCGGAATCTTTAAATCCGGCAATCCTGCCAAGCGTGCAGCTGCTATCGTAAAAGCCGTCACAAACTATACCGATGCAAAACTGATTGCAGAATTATCTGCCGGGCTTGGAGAAGCCATGGTCGGAATCAACGAACAGGAAATCGCCTTACTGATGGCAGAAAGAGGGAAATAAACATGACTGTTGCAGTACTTGCCCTGCAGGGTGCATTTATCGAACATGAACATGTATTGGAAGAACTTGGGGTAAAGACCGTGGAACTGCGTCAGGCGGCAGACTTAGACCAGCCGTATGACGGACTGATCCTGCCGGGCGGGGAAAGCACTGTACAGGGAAAACTTCTCCGGGAACTTAAAATGTTTGATCCCCTGAAAAAACAGATCGCTGATGGAATGCCGGTGCTTGGCACCTGCGCCGGGTTGATCCTTTTAGGCTCCCCGGAACATTTTGGCACAATCCCGATGCAGGTAAAAAGAAATGCCTACGGCCGCCAGCTCGGCAGTTTCCATACGAAGGCAGAATTTAAAGATCTCGGACTGGTTCCAATGTCTTTTATCCGCGCCCCTTATGTAGAGAGTGTATCGGACGGTGTGGAGATTCTCTCAGTAGTCGATGACCATATCGTCGGTGTACGCTATGGAAATCAGGTCGCAATTGCTTTCCATCCGGAACTCGACAGCGACCGGAAGATCCATCAGATGTTTTTGGATATGATCAGCTAAAAACAGGGAGAATGCAGCATTCGCTGCAATCTCCCTGTTCTGTTATCTAAATCTGATTCTGTTTTTTCCACTCCGATGTCAAAATTTTCTGAGATATTCCGTAAGCATATCAATAACGGCATGACTCTCCGGAAGAAACGGTTCAAACACAGAAAATGCATGCGTCAGTTTTTTGTTTTTCGGAAAATCAACAATCTCATGCTCTTTCTTTGCAGCTGTCAGCGCCTTCTCAAAACGGATCGTGTAATTTCTCAGATGATCGTTATGGCTTGTCACCAGCCATGCCGGTACAAGCGCATAAAGCAGCTCCGGATTTTCCGGGTTTACATAGGCCGCAAATGATGCTTTTTTGTACTGTTTTCCATACAGATATTTCGGAAGAAACAGACCGATCTTATCAAACTTTGTCGTATAAAACATCCCGCTGATGAGACCAAGTGCATGCACCTTAAGCTCAGACGGTTTTATGCCCGCTGCCTTTGCAATTTTTTTGCTGTTCTGTATTGCATTTGCATAAGTGGCCAGACAGACCCCGCCACTGTCCCCGACAAGATAGACATGCGACAGATCTCCTCCGTCTGCTGCAGCATGTTCCTTTACAAAATCCATTGCAAGAAAGATGTCACGCAGCTGATCAAAAAATGTACAGTCCGGGATGAGCCGGTACTCCATGCTGTACACCAGAAATCTCTTCTTACTGAGCAGCGCACAAAAATACTTGTTAAATTCCTTATTTCCGAGAAGCAGCCCTCCCCCATGGACATTGAGAATCACCGGAAGTATCTGCGCTTCTTTCCCTTTTGGACGATATCTATCCAGACGGTGCGCTTTGTTTTTATCCTTTGCATATGCGATATCTGTTTCAAAAATCACTCCTTGCGGAAAGTGGTATTTTTTATCTCTCTCCACACAGGATTTTTCAAAATCATTTCTTTGTTTTAAAAACTGTTTTTCCAGTATGTTACTCATTTTTATTGACTGGTAACCTCTTCTTTCATGTTTCCTGACCTTTATCCTCATGCTTCTGCCAGTATAACACGTTACGATGGTTTTTTCATCGAAAATTTTACACTTTTTTAGTAATAAAAAATGAATACCCAAAATCAGATTTTCAGTCTGTACTTTCTTCAGCCGCAAAGATTTTACTGGCAAATGCGGCATATTCATCACTGGAAATTTCTTTTCCATTCAATACATATTTCTTTCCAGCCTTCGGATTATTTGCATCAGCAAATTTTTCACTAAAATTCATTTTCGCAACTAACTTGTCAGCTCCCTCGTATTTTTCCATATGATAACTTTCAGCCCCCTCATTCACACTATTACTGTACAAAATCCAAATTTCTCCATTGTAATAAGTATATGAAAGTATATTTGCATCACCATCTCCCCTGGCAAAGGCATACACCTTATTGTCACGAGCATCAAAGTATACCCCACCATAAGTACCTCTAATTATCAGCTCATTTTCTCCATCATTGTCAAGATCCATTTTCTCTCCAATCGAATATGAATTCTTTTCTCCAGAACCAATATGAAAATCAGCGATACTATACTTTGACGTCATATCTTTGGAATCAACTGCATCTATTGATCCATTGACAAATAAATCCAACAGTTGGTCTGATGTCAATTTCTCTTCTGTACCTTCAACCTTCTGCATACTGCTTTGCGGCTGTTTTATGGATGAATTCTCTGTATCTGTGTCTTCCTCTTTTTTTATCCCAGAATCCTTACTCTCTGTATTTTCATCTTTGTTTATTTGTGAATCCTCACTCTCTGTGTTTTCATCATTGTTTATTTCTGAATCTACAGACTCGCTTTCCTGCTGTGTTACGGTGAACTCATCTTCTTTTGCTTTTCCACAAGCTCCCAGACTCATCACCATAAAAAGAGTACATGCCAATATGGTTATTTTTTTCTTATTCACAATCCATACCTCCATCATTTTGTTCAGAAAGTTGTCTTTCCTATCATTACTATATTTATTTGACAAAATCATTATAAATCACGGTTCTACACCTCATATATCGAATTAACCACTTACACACAATCTCTTTTTTATTATTGTCTTTTCTTTTCTAAAATTCAACATAAAATAATATATATTTTTACAATAAGAAAGTATAGAACAGATTCAATCTTTGAAAATATGATTGCAAATGGGAATTTCTACGAAGCAGCGGAACAATTCCATGTTTCACAATCTGCTGTTTCACAGCAGATTAAAAAACTGGATGTAAATTTGTTAGATCGACATAACCGCACCTTTTCGCTCACTGTGCAGATTATCATCGGAAGACATGTTTAAAATTGTAACCGGACAGGATTATATGCCTGTAGATGTAATTGGGGAACAGGTCTGGTTTGACACTACCGTATTCCGAATTCCACTTGTCCGAAACAGAGAACCTGTATTCTTTTAACGCATCCTCATATACCCGGACATGACACACACACCTGCTGCTCCCTCCCTGATACAGGATGCCGCATTTTTGTCGTTGATTCCTCCAATTGCGTATACCGGAATTTTCACAGAGCTGCACACCTCATGCAAAAAATCAAGTCCTCTCGGTGCCAGTCCCTTTTTACAATCAGTCACAAACACATGCCCTGCTGTCAGATAGGTTGCCCCACATTGTTCTGCCCGGTGCGCATCCTCCACCGAATGTACGGAGACACCGCGCACCAGAAATTTTTGTTTTTGTTCTTCTGGCATCTCCATAAACCGATGCAACGGCATATGAATGGCCGTACACCCCAGATGCATTGCAGCATCCGGGAAACTGTGCAGAATCAGCCTGGTGTCCGTGTTTTCACACAATTTTTTTACTTTTCCCGCAAGTTCTTCGTATCCCTCTTCCGTGAGGTCTTTTTCCCGCAGAATCATGGCATACGGTTTCGTGGCAAGCACACGCTCTAACTGTTCCAGAAACGGCCGCTCTGCCAGATGGCGGTTCGTCACACAAATCTTTCTATACATAGACATAATCGTTTAACACCGGCTGCAGACCTTCGCTTTCCATATCGTTATACATCTGGTCAAAGCTTCTGCCATCGGAGATTTCAAACTGTTCATCTCCGGATTCTCCGGTATCCTTTCCCGTATATTTACTCTCATGATCACCAATTCCAGTGGATACGCCTGCCGAAACTTTTGTTGCTGCAATCTTTACAATACCGTCACGGAAATGTTTCTGCTCACGGGAAGATACGGTGATTCCCACATAAGGCAGAAAAATACGATACGCACACAGAATCTGACACAACTGCTTCTCATGCACATCCAGTGGATTGATCTTATCGTTGTTTATGATTGGACGCAGACGCGGACAGGACAGGGAATACTCCGCATACGGATACTTGCGCTGCAGATAATAAATGTGCAGTGCCGATGCCAGTGCATCCTTGTGGAAATCAGAAAGCCCCAGCAATGCAGAAAATCCAACGCCACGCATGCCGCCCATCAACGCACGCTCCTGTGCCTCAAAGCGGTAAGGGAATACTCTCTTATGTCCCATCAGATGCAGGGTTTCGTATTTAACATTGTCATAGGTTTCCTGAAATACGGTCACATAATCTGCACCACATTCATGCAGGTAACGATATTCGTCACTGTTGACCGGATAAATTTCCAGACCGATATTGCGGAAATATTTCTTTGCCAGCCTGCAGGCTTCCCCGATATACTCGACATCACTCTGCGCACGGCTCTCGCCAGTCAGCATCAGGATTTCCTCAATGCCGGAGTCTGCAATGACTTTCATCTCATGCTCGATTTCCTCAAAAGTCAGTTTCTTACGATGAATGTCGTTGTAGCAGTTAAATCCGCAGTACACACAGTAATTCTCGCAGTAGTTTGCAATGTAAAGCGGTGTGAACAGATACACCGTATTTCCGAAATGCTTGCCTGTCTCAATCTTTGCACGCTGTGCCATGCGCTCCAAAAACGGCTCTGCGGCTGGCGAAAGCAATGCTTTAAAATCCTCAACGCTACAGGTTTCATGCTCTAATGCATTCTGCACATCTCTTGCCGTATATTTGTTGTAATCGTAACTGTCCATCTCGGAAAGGACTTTATTTCTTATGGTTGGATCGATCTGTTCCATCCCCGGCATATATTCCATATGGTTCGTTCTGCTCGACGGATCGGTTTCCAGTTTATGTTTGCGCTCCAGTGCAGCTTCGCTTAACTTATCGGAGTCAATAAAAAATTGATTTTCAGCCATGATTTCGCCCCCTAGTCTCTCAAAAATCCGGTCAGTGGATCACTTGCGGAAGCGCCACGCTCAAGTACACGGCCCAGTCCCGACAGATATGCACTTCTTCCAGCTTCAATGGCTGCCTTGAATGCACCCGCCATGGCCGGGACATCTCCTGCTGTTGCAATTGCGGTATTTGCCATAACTGCGGCAGCTCCCATCTCCATTGCCTCGCATGCCTGGGAAGGTCTTCCGATTCCGGCATCCACAATTACCGGCAGATCAATCTCATCAATCAGAATCTGGATAAATTCTTTCGTTGCCAGACCTTTATTAGAACCGATCGGAGACGCCAATGGCATAACAGCTGCGGCTCCGGCATTGACCAGATCACGTGCGGTATACAGATCCGGATACATGTATGGAAGCACCACAAATCCTTCTTTTGCCAGCATTTCGGTTGCCTTTACGGTCTCCACATTATCCGGCAGCAGATATTTACTGTCTTTCATAATCTCAACCTTTACGAAATCTCCGCATCCAAGTTCTCTTGCCATGCGCGCAATGCGGACTGCTTCTTTTGCATCTCTTGCACCTGAAGTGTTTGGAAGCAATGTTACGTTATCCGGGATAAAGTCCAGAATGTTTTCTTTTTTCTTTGTGTTGGTGCGGCGCACTGCTAATGTAATAATCTGTGCTCCGGCGTTTTCAACGGCAGCCTTGATCAGCTCCATGGAATATTTTCCTGATCCTAAAATAAAACGTGAGGAGAATTCTTTTCCTCCTAATGTAAATGTATCTTTGTTCATTTTTTCTTCCTTCTTTCTTGTATTCTCTCTGGTATTTTTCTTTAAATAAAGTGTGCGCTTGACCGCACACTTTCGCGCGCGAGCGGTATGTTCAACATAACCTTCAATTCCGCGAGCTGCGCATCCCCGCGGAGCGTTTTTGAATCATAGGAAGGAATTTCCTATGATTTGAAAAATTTGCTTCGCAAATGGACCAACGCTACATTATGGAGCGATACATCAGAGATGTACCGCAGCCACCCCCCATAAACTGGACAACTTCTATAACATCACCATCCCTGAGGATATATGTTTTATAATCCTCTTTATGAATAATCTCTTCATTGCATTCCACAACAAACGTACCCATCTCATAATCATTTGCATTTAAAAAATCCATCAGGGACTGCCCTGCCACATCTATGTCTTTTCCATTGATATGTACCATGTAAGACCTCCTTTTTATTTTGAAATTATTTAGGCGATTACGGAAGAATCTGGAAAAAGTTTCGCAATCACTTATTATTGCAACAAAAAAAGCCACACAAAGAAAGCTACACCCGCGGTGGTGTACCCCTTCGTGTGACTTCTGTCATCACTCTCTGGTTCTCATATTCAGAACAATATGTACTTTAACACAATATCACAGCAAACGCAAGCAGACTAAAAACAATTTCACCTATGCTTGCAAATAAATACAAAACAGTTATGCTTCCTCAATATTCTCAAATGACCATGCATGTACATTCAACTCCACAACCCCTGCTCCGCAATACTCACAGAATTTTGCACCGAGATTTGTGATCGGCGCACCACAGTTCGGACAGGTAATGCCAAGTGCTCCATCCGTGTTTCCTTTGGCAAGGTCACGATTTTGAATATAAACCAGATCAACATTATAGCGGCTCTGCTCTAAGATATGATCCGATCCCCGCACCACGGCATGTGCTGCATCTGTCACATAATGAAAACTTTCCACCGCCGACTGGAATGTCACGATGCAACGGCCAGCTTCTTTCCGATACCGGGCGATCTCCGTTTGATGAATCTTTACCTGCGTAAAATGTTCCCATTTTTCCTGTGAGACCAATGCGCGAATCTGCGAACGAAGCTGTTCTTTCAAATCTTCATTTCCTTCCTGTAAAATTGTTACATCCTGTGCCGTTACTGCCTCGAAATACTGCATCAGGACATTTTCTGCACGCTGCTTCATTTCATTGTACTCAAAATCCGGAAAATCGGAAACGATCTGCGGCAGGGCAATTCTTGTCATTGCCGATACCGAACGCGGTGTTGTTGACAGATCTTCCTGCGCTTTTTTTACGCCCTGCAAAATATCATCTGTGCCAAACAATTGTCTGGAAAAACGTTTCACACGGTACACTCCGTAAAAAATCAAAACCAAAATTGCCAGAATCAGAAGTAATATTATGATTAACGGAATATATTTCATTTCAAACTTCCCTTTCCATCTCCTCGTGTATGTCACCCTTTTAATTCTGCCACAAAATATGTTCTCCTGTCACAATTGGGTAATGCACCAGCGTTTCCCCATCGAGATTCTCCCGATGCATATCCACAGCAGTAATCTGATGATTTTCATATGTCGTATAGTAATAAATACCCTTTGTTGCATTACAGCAGGAAGTATACAACGTAATCTCATATTTTCCATCTGCCACCTCACAGCAGCCACGCTGCTGATCCACCGAACCTAAAATATGAAAAAACTGACTGATACTCTCTTTTTCGGATTCACCCGACATCGCATGCAGCCGGGTGAATGCCACACGGGCAAACCGTGAAGCAGAAGACAAATCCCCCGGCAAGCCCAGTGCTCCCATGCCGCGGCTGTACTGCTCCAGAGGAAGCTGCTTGGAAAACGCATTGACCGGCTGCTTCGGTGACAGATGCATATACTGATTCAACAAAAACATCTGTTGCGGAAATGGCGGATTGTTCGTCAAAACTCCCGCCGGATTGTCATATATATGCAATCCATCCGCCATACATTCTACTACAATACATTCCTTTTCATCCGCAATCATCCAGTGTAATTGTGCCGCCGGAAGCTGCTCACTGAACTGTGTTCCTACCAGATTCATCTTCTCCAGCTTTTCTCTTGCTTCACAAACCGAAGCGCACTGTGCTAAAATCCATGGGATAAATTCAAACTGTGCGATGTTTTCCCGCTCTTCTTCAATTTTCTGATACACGGCATTGCCGACAAAATTAAGCCCTGCCATACCCAGTCCTTTTTCATTGATTCCATCATAATACAGTGGATAATCGCCCACTACATATGCCATACCGATGATCGCATAATGCGCTTTTAATACACCCATATGCCGGAAGGTAAGCGCATAATTCCGTGGCAGGACTGCCACTTCATCCCCATAGGAAAATTCATAATCCAGGGTACGTCCAAAATAAAAATCCGTTGTCTTGTATGTTGCTGCTGTACACATTGTGATTGCCCTCTTTTCTTCGTTTCTGTTTCCATAGTTTAACCGTTTTAATACCATATACCACAAGGAAACCTACTTTGCAAGAAATTTTATCAGAATTTATTCTGTTTCACGCAATCTCTCCACAATCGGTTACCTTCTGCACTGGAAATGCATCCATTACATAACCCACACTTGAAAATCTGTGAAAAAAGGACTATAATCGCAACCGTGTGCAATGCACACAAAATCTATCGGAAAAGAGCACTATTATCATGAAACAACAGAAAAAAATCTTACGTGGTGAGGCAGCACTTATCCTTGCCGTTATCATTAACAGCCTCGGTGTCCTTCTGATGCTTCAGTCCGGCTCCGGAATCTCCGCCATTTCAAGCGTGCCGTATGCGTTTCAACAGGTTTTCCCGAAACTGACACTCGGCACCTGGACTTACCTGTTTCAGGGACTTTTGATCTGCATTCTAATGATTATGCGAAAAAAATTTGTCCCATCCTATTTATTTAGTTTTGTTGTAGGGTTTGCGTTTGGAGAGATGATGGATCTGCATGAACTGTGGATTACGCGGCTGCCGCTGAATATACCACTTCGCATCCTCTACTTTGTATTGAGTTATCTTATCATCTGTTTTGGAATTGCGCTGTCAAACCGCTGCAAACTGCCGATCATCCCAACCGATCTGTTTCCGCGGGAAGCCGCAGACATCACAAAGGTTCCCTATGCCCGCATCAAAATCGGTTTTGATGTAACCTGTCTGGTTATTACCGCATGTATGACGTTCTTCTGTCTCGGACATATCATGGGACTTGGCATCGGAACCATTGTTGCAGCTTTTACCATGGGAAAAGGAATTGCAATTATCGGGAACTGGATGGATCAGCGCGTGGAATTTGTTTCCCTGTTGTCTTAATGATACACAAGCTCCTCAATAGAATTATCGTATGGAACTTCCATTCCCTGCTCGTCATGATCCAGATGTGCTTTTCTTTTATGCTTACGGATTCTGACTGCGATATGAAGCTGTGTAAGCACTGTGGCAGGGCATTTATCGCAAGCCGTAAGGGAAATGAGTTCTGCTCTCCGAAATGCAAGAATCAGTATAATGTCTATAAGACAAGGGCTAGAAAAAAAGAGGAATAACTCCCATATACCAACAAAGACGGCAAATTATCAACAACTTGTTGACGATTTGCCGTCTCTTATTTTTTATTATTTCGTTAATGATATTTACGCCATTGCTGGCTCTTTCTTTACAATTTTCTCAATTTCAGATATGCTCTTTTCTGTTACATCTGCAATTTGAGCTGATATATAATTTTTATATTAAAGGAATGAAACAAATTCTTTCATTGGTATACGCTGGGATTCATGTCTATTTGCATCTGCTTTCTCATTCGTATATCCAATCGCCAATATATTGATTGGTTCAAGTCCCAACGGAAGTTTAAATTCTTCTTTTATCACATCTGGTTTAAAGTAACAAATCCAAACAGAGCCCAAGCCAAGTTCTGTAGCTGTAAGCATCATATGATCGGTAATGATTGACGCATCTATATCCGTTGTTTTCATCCCATCAAATGGACGCGTCCATGCTTTATCCGTATCTGCACACACAATGATTGCAACTGGAGCACTGTAAATATTGGCTGCCTTTGCCAGTTTTTCTTTTGCTTCATCGCTTTTTACAACCAATAGTTTAACAGGCTGCATATTTGCTGCGGTTGGTGCTACATGAGCTGCTTCTAAAATTGTCTCCAATGTCTCTTGTGAAATCTCTTTAGTCAGATAGTTTCTTACTGAAAAACGCTGTTTTGCAATATCTAAAATATTCATTTCTGTATAATCTCCTTAAAATTATGATTGTATTGTCTAGACAATTTGATTATAATGGATTCGATATAAAAAAGACAAGAACGTACTTTTTTGTAATATACTAACCAAAAAGAAAGTGTAAAATGTAAAAATGCAAAACAAATATAATTGTCCTGTTGATGCAACGATATCTAAAATTGGTGGAAAATATAAAGCCGTTATATTGTATCATCTTGGCAACAACACGCTAAGGTATAACCAAATCCACAAAAAAATTCCAGCTATCACTGATAAAATGCTGGCTCAGCAGTTACGCGAACTTGAAAACGATAACTTAATCATTAAAAAAATATATCCTGTAATTCCTCCAAAAACAGAGTACAGCTTAAGCGAGTTAGGCAAGACACTGATTCCTTTATTGGACTCTATGTGCGAATGGGGGCAACAATTTATGCCAGACTAAGATTTATCAAAATAACATAAAATTCAAAGAAGCGGCAACTCCTCAACAACCTGTTGACGATTTTGCCGCATCTTCATTTTAAACTATTTTACCATGATGTTTACGCCATTGCAGGCTCTTTCTTCTTAATAATCGCCTCAACTTCATCAACACCTGTTTCAGCTACATCTGCGA
>ERZ837910.2046-NODE-2046-length-25770-cov-4.356018_pt1 | contig 25770 bp, 16 predicted proteins | sample MGYA00519940_ERZ837910 | MGnify/ENA primary metagenome ERZ837910 (study PRJEB31850, sample SAMEA3708825) | human gut metagenome | biome: human gut; feature: human-associated habitat; material: faeces | place: China | collected 2014 ... | reverse complement strand
CCATTTGCAGGTGGTCGATGGCATTGCCGCCGATCGTACGCGACGTAGCCATGGCGTTGGGCGCCTCCTTGGCCGTCACCACGACGCTCTCCAGTTTCAGGTTATCCTCGGGGGCATAAAGCCTGACCGGCCCCATCCCCGTACGCACGTCGCCCTCGGCTTCGGTGGTAACGAACCCCAGGCAGGAAACGACAAAACGCGTTTCCCCGGCCGGGACTCCCTTCACCGTGAAGTTTCCGTCGGCATCGGCCACGGCCCACAATCCGGACTGCGGCAATTCGACGACTGCTTGTCCGATCGGCTTGCCGGTATCCTTTACAAGCCCCCGTCCCGTAACGTCGAGACGCTGCGCCGACACGACAGCCGGGACAATCGTGCATAAAAACAGTAGTAAAAGTTTCCTCATATGCTTGACCTAACGCAACAAATATAACGAAAAAGCATTACCCATAAACCGTTTATGTTATTTTTTTAACATATAACGTAATTTTTGCCTGCAAAAATAGCGATTCGGGCCTCAGGCGGCAATCGCCATTTATGGGGATTTTCACCGGCCACCCTACCGGGATATGCGCATAAAACGGGGTTTTCCCACCTTTATATTATATAGGTCGGAAAGATTAATATATGATTTTTAGTACTCTGTATTGCATAGTATGTATTTTTTGCTTACATTTGCCGATATTATAACCACATTTATTGGTGTTTGGTAATTTTTTATTGATTTTCGATAAAAATAAATTGTTTTTCAAGATTATATTATTACCTTTGTCCCAAGCGCCTCACACACCGCTTACAGATTGTAACCCTCAACATCGCAAACCGCTTTATAACGGCAGACTGAATATGATAAAGCTGGAAAACATCAACAAGACCTATAATAATGGGTCACCCCTGCACGTGCTCAAAGGCATCGACCTCGATGTAGAAAAGGGCGAACTGGTCTCGATCATGGGCGCCTCGGGTTCGGGAAAATCCACCCTGCTGAACATCCTCGGGATTCTCGACGACTACGACAGCGGCAGTTACTACCTGGCCGGACGGCTGATCAAGAACCTCAGCGAAACGCAGGCCGCCGCCGCGCGCAACAACATGATCGGCTATATTTTCCAGTCCTTCAACCTGATCAACTACAAGAACGCCGTCGAAAACGTCGCCCTGCCGCTCTACTATCAGGGCGTCTCCCGCCGCAAGCGCAACGCCCTCGCCCTCGAATACCTCGACATGCTGGGCCTGAAGGAGTGGGCCGAACACATGCCCAACGAGATGTCGGGCGGTCAGAAACAGCGCGTGGCCATCGCGCGGGCGCTGATCAACAAACCGCAGATCATCCTCGCCGACGAACCCACGGGCGCACTGGACAGCGTCACCTCGCAGGAGGTGATGAACCTGCTGCGCAGCGTGAACGTCGACATGGGTATGACCATCATCTGCGTCACCCACGAACAGTCGATCGCCGACCAGACGGACAAAATCATCCGCCTGACGGACGGCGTCATCAGCAGTATCACCGAAACCGGACTGGCAACGCGATGAGAGAGCTGCTGCTGGAGATATGGACTTCGGTGCGCCGCAACAAACTGCGCACGTTCCTCACGGGATTTTCGGTCGCGTGGGGCATCTTCATGCTCGTCATCCTGCTGGGATCGGGCAACGGACTCAAGAACGGCGTGCTGTCGAATTTCGGCAACTACGCCACCAACTCGATCACCATCTCCGGCGGCTGGACCTCGAAGGCCTACGCCGGCTACAACAAATGGCGCAGCATCGACCTGAAAAACCGGGACCTCGAAATTCTGGTCAATGAATTCCCCGAAGTGGACGACGTCGCCGCCAAAGCGTGGTACCGCGGCTCCACGGCCACCTACCTCGACCGCTTCGCCGACATCAGCCTGCGCGGCTCGCTGCCCAAGATCCAGCAGATCGAAGGCGTCGAGATCGTCAAGGGACGTTTCATCAATCAGGCCGACATTCACAACTACCGCAAGGTGATCGTCATCGACGAGGCGCTCGAAAGAATACTCTTCCGCGGCGACGACCCGCTGGGCAAGCCGGTCAAAATCCACAACAACATCTACCGCGTGGCCGGCGTCTACAGAGGCGACGCCCAGCAGCGCAATTCGATGGGCTACATCCCGCTGACGACCGGCCAGCTGATCTTCAAGGCCAACGATCCGGTCGTGGACAACGCGATCATCACCGTACACGGGCTCGACACCGACGCGCAGATGGAGGCGTTCGAACAGCGCATCCGCAAACGGCTGGCCGCCGAACACCACTACGATCCCGAAGACCAGAGCGCCCTGTGGATACGCAACACGATGGAGCAGTACAAGAGCATGATGATCGTCTTCGGCGGCATCAACCTCTTCGTCTGGATCATCGGTCTGGGCACCCTGCTGGCGGGCATCGTCGGCGTGAGCAACATCATGCTGGTGACCGTCACGGAGCGCACCTCCGAATTCGGCATCCGCAAGGCGCTGGGCGCCAAACCCGTGTCGATCATCCGCCTGATCCTGACCGAATCGGTGATGATAACGGCCATGTTCGGCTATATCGGCATGGTGCTGGGCGTTGCCGTCATGGAGGCGGTCAACTATGTCATCAACCAGACGCCGGCCCAGACCGGAAACTTCGGCGGCAGCATCTTCCTCAATCCGACGCTCGATCTGGGCGTGGCCGTCAGCGCCACGGTCGTACTGGTCATTGCGGGCCTGATCGCAGGATACGTCCCCGCCTACCGGGCCGCACAACTGAAAACGATCGACGCCCTGCGTTATAATAAATAAGGAGCCATGAGATTTTTCGATACGGACCGCTGGAACGAAATCTGGCAGACAATCAGCCGGAACCGCAAGCGCAGCATCATGACGGCGCTGGGCGTATTCTGGGGTATCTTCATGCTCATCGTACTGCTGGGAGCCGGCATGGGGCTGGGACGCCTGTTCCGCGCCCAGCTGGGCGGCATGTCCACCAACACGGTGCTGCTGCAAAGCAGCCGCACCTCGGTCCCCTACAAGGGCATGCCCACGGGACGCTGGTGGAGAATGGACAACGACGATCTGGAAGCCGTCAGCAAACTCGAAGAGGTGGAGTACACCTCAGGCGTCATCTGGGGCAACGAACTCCACTGCAGCTACAAAGAGCGCAAGGGCGACTATCAGATGATGGGATACACGCCCGACTACCAGAAGATCAACCCGCAGAAGATCATCGCAGGCCGTTACATCAACGAGGTAGACATGGTGCACAAGCGCAAGGTCTGCGTCATCGGCACGCAGGTGCAGAAAGACCTCTTTCCGGGCGAACCCGACCCGACGGGCAAAGTCATCAAGGTCGGAGGAAGCTACTTCACCATCATCGGCGTCATGCGCCGCGAATCGTCGGCCATGTCGTTCAGCGACGTCGAACGCACGGTCGTCGTCCCGATCTCGCTGGCGCAGCAGATGTTCGGCTACGGCCGCACGATACACCTGCTGGCGCTGGCCGGCTACAAGGACGTTCCGAGCAAACAGGTCGAGAAAGCGGCCCGCGAAGCCGTCTTCGCCCGGCACATGATCTCGCCGGACGACGAAAAGGCCGCTTGGACCATGTCCGCCGGAGAGATGTTCGACAAGGTGATGAGCCTGTTCTGGGGCATCGGCCTGCTGACGTGGATCGTGGGACTGGGCACGCTGCTGGCAGGTATCGTCGGCGTGAGCAACATCATGCTGGTGCTCGTGAAGGAGCGCACGCAGGAGATCGGCATCCGCCGCGCGCTGGGCGCCCCGCCTACGGCCATCATCTCGCAGATACTTTCCGAGAGCTTCATCCTCACCTTCATCGCCGGAATACTGGGGCTCACGGCCGCCGTCGGCGTGCTGTCGGTCGTGGATTCGGTCTACTATCAGGCGGTCACCGTGGCGCAGGAAGGATTCGAAGTGTCGTGGCAGATCTCCTTCGGGACGGGCATGCTGGCCCTCTTCATCCTGATCGCAGGCAGCCTGCTGGCGGGCGTCATCCCCGCATACCGGGCCTTGAGCATCAAGGCGGTGGATGCAATACGCGAAGAATAAACGATTAAACAAACAGATTACGGCTATGAAAAAATTTCTGAAAATCTTTCTGGGAGTGCTCTTTGCGGCGCTGCTTCTCGGAACGTTCTGGTTCCTGTGGCAGAAGACCCGCCCCGTAAAGGTCGTCTACACGATCGTGCAGCCCAAACTCGACACGCTCAAACAGTACGTGGTCGCCACGGGCAAGGTCGAGCCGCGCGACGAGGTGCTCATCAAGCCCCAGATTTCGGGCATCGTCTCCGACGTCTACAAGGAGGCCGGACAGATGGTCCGCAAGGGCGAGGTGATCGCCACAGTGAAGGTCGTCCCCGAAATGGGTCAGCTGTCGAGCGCCGAATCGCGCGTCTCGGTGGCCGAAATATCGCTGGACCAGACCCGCCGCGAATTCGACCGCACGGAAGCCCTGCACAAGAAGGGCGTGGTGTCGGACGAGGAGTACGAGCAGGGCCGCACCGCGCTTCGGAAAGCGCAGGAGGAGCTGCAGAACGCCAAGGAGAACATGGAGATCGTCAAGAACGGCATCACCAGCCGTTACAAGGAGCTGAGCAACACCCAGATCCGTTCGACGATCGACGGCATGATCCTCGACGTCCCGGTCAAGGTCGGAAACTCGGTGATCCAGTCCAACACCTTCAACGACGGCACGACCATCGCCACGGTTGCCGACATGTCGAACATGCTCTTCCGGGGCAACGTCGACGAGACCGACGTGGGCAAGCTCCACGAGACGATGCCCGTCAAGCTGACCATCGGCGCCCTGCAGAACGTCGAGCTGGACGCCCTGCTGGAGTACGTTTCGCCCAAAGCGACCGAGGACAACGGCGTCATCATGTTCGAAGTGAAGGCAGCCGTGAAGATTCCCGAAAACGTCTTCGTGCGCGCCGGATACAGCGCCAACGCCAGCATCGTGATCCAAAGCCGCGAAGGGGTGCTGACCCTGCCGGAAAGCACCGTCGAATTCGAGGGCGACAAAACCTACGTCTACCTGCTCACCAGCGCCGACGGGGCCGAGGAGCAGACCTTCGACAAGCACGAGGTCAAGATCGGGCTGTCGGACGGCATCAACATCGAACTGACCGAGGGCGTGACCGCCGAGAGCAAAGTCCGCGGCGCACGGGAAGAGAAGAAGAAATAACCACAAATGCATCGCAGCATGAAAACCAGCACCCTATTCGCCGCCCTCAGCGCGGCTGCCATGACGCTCTGTACGGCTGCCGCCGCGGCTCAGACGGTACAGGCCGCGCCGCAGGCCGCAACGCCGGCGCCCGGCACGCCGTGGTCGCTCGACGACTGCATCGGGTATGCCCTGCACAACAACGTCGGCGTACAGCAGCAGGCCCTGCAGGTGGAGCAGACCGACGTGAAACTGTCTACCTCAAAATACAGCCGGCTGCCCGACCTGAGCGCATCGGTGGGCTACAACGCCACCTTCGGGCGCGGCACCTCCGACGACAACATCCGCAAGACGGGAACCATCCAGAGCGGCTCGTTCGACGTCGGGGCCAGCATGCCCCTCTTCGACGGATTCCGCATCAACCGCGAAATCAAGGGCGGCAAGCTCGACCTCGCCGCCGCCATGCAGGATTTGGAACGCGCACGCGAAGACCTGTCGATCAACGTCATGACGCTGTACCTGCAGGTTCTCTACAACAAGGAGCTGACCCAGATCGCCGAACGCCAGCTCGAACTGAGCACCCAGCAGGCCGTCCGCAGCCGCGAGCTGGTCGCCGCAGGCAAACAGCCCGAATCGGCACGCTACGAAAGCGAAGCCCTGCGGGCCAACGACGAACTGAATCTGACGCAGGCCCGCAACGACCTGCGGCTGGCGCTGCTCAACCTGAGTCAGGCCCTCAACCGCGAGAGCGCGGCGGGATTCGACATCGTGGCGCCGCAATTCGACAGCGTGGCGCTCGCATCGCTGCACGTACTCGGCACGGCCGACGACGTCTATGCCTATGCGACGGAAAACCGCCCCCACATCAAGGCGGAACGCCTGCGGCTCGAAAGCGCCGAAAATGCCGTCCGGATCGCCAAGTCCGCGCTCTACCCCTCACTTTCGCTGCGCGGAGGCTACGGCACGGGCATCTACAGCACGCAGGAGGCCGCCTTCGGCACCCAGTTCCGCAAGAACAGCAGCGAGTTCGTCGGCGTGTCGATGAGCGTTCCGATCTTCAACCGCCGCGCCACGCACAACAGCATCCTCTCGGCCCGGATAGCCATGCGCAAACAAGAGCTGGCCGTGACCGACGCCGAGCAATCGCTGCGCAAGGAGATCGAGCAGGCGTGGTACAACGCCGACGCCGCCTACGGCAAATACCGTTCGGCGGACGCCGCCCTCGCCTCGGCACGGGTGGCCTTCGCCTACGAACAGCAGAAGGCCGACGCAGGCCGTTCGACGGTCTTCGACTTCAACGACGCCAAAACACGTATGGAAAAGGCCGAGTCGGAACTCGTGCAGGCGAAATACGAATTCGTATTCCGGTCGAAAATCCTCGACTTCTACCGCGGCCGGCCGCTCGAATTATGACAAACAGCCGTAAACAAGCTCGCACCGAATAAACAAATTAGGGCGGTCGAAATTCGACCGCCCTATTGCTGTCCGGAATACCAATCCCTCAAGTATTCCGACAGCTGCCGGGAGAGGCTTTCAGGCTCCTACCCGGCGCAGAAGCCCTTTTGCGTCACTAATACCCTCTTCGTCCCCTGTGCGAAGCAGGATGAAACAAAGATATGAAAATATTCCGAAGCTGTACACCCCGCGAGCGTTTTTGCCATAACTTACGGCTGAAATGATTCACACGAGTGGACGAAAATGTTGCATACAGTCTCTTTCAGCCAACAAAACGTTCGGCAAAGAAATGGCTATCTGAAAAATTTGCCCTACTTTTGCAGCTGAATTACAAACGGTAAAGATGGAGTGGCTAAAAAGTTTATTCGTCGAACATTCGGCGCTGCAGGCCGTCGTGGTGATCTCGCTCATCTCGACGATCGGCATCGGACTCGGTAAAATCCGCTTTTTCGGCATATCGCTGGGCGTGGCGTTCATCTTCTTCGCCGGCATTCTGGCCGGGCATTTCGGACTCACGATCGACCCGCAGATGCTGACCTATGCCGAAAGTTTCGGACTCGTCGTCTTCGTCTACGCCCTCGGTCTGCAGGTCGGCCCCGGTTTCTTCAACTCGCTGCGCGCCGACGGACTGCGCCTGTTGTCGCCGGCGGTCGCCGTAGTGCTGATCGGCACCGCGCTCGCCATAGGCATGAGCTTCACGCTGAACGTCTCCATGCCCGACGCTGCCGGCATCCTCTGCGGAGCCACGACCAACACCCCGGCGCTCGGCGCCGCGCAGCAGACGCTGCAGCAAATGGGCATCGACCCCAACGGCGCCGCCCTGAGCTGCGCCGTGACCTATCCGCTGGGCGTCGTAGGAGTCATTCTGGCCATCGTCTTCATCCGCAAGGCCTTCGTCCGGCCTTCGGACATGCCCGAACCGGACGCCGAGCACCGCAAGAACGTCTTCATCGCCAGCTACCACCTGACCAACCCCGCCGTCTTCGGCAAAAGCGTCCACGAGATCGCCTCGCAAAGCCACCACCACTTCGTCATTTCGCGCATCTGGCGCAACGGGCGGGTGTCGATCCCCACCTCGGACAAGACGCTGCAGAAGGACGACATCATCCTCGTCATCACCGCCCCGTCGGAAGCCGACGGCCTGCGGCTGATCTTCGGCGAGCAGGAACTGAAGGACTGGAACGCGGAAAACATAGACTGGAACGCCGTGGACAGCCAGCTGATCTCCCAGCGCATTCTGGTCACGCGGCCCGAAATCAACGGCAGGAAACTCTCCTCACTGCGCCTGCGCAACAACTACGGCATCAATATCAGCCGCGTCTACCGTTCGGGCGTGCAGCTGCTCGCAACGCCCGATCTGCGGCTCCAGATGGGCGACCGCCTGACGGTCGTCGGCGAAGCCGCGGCGATCCAGAACGTCGAGAAGATTCTCGGCAACGCCGTCAAGAACCTCGACGAACCCAACCTCGTGGCGGTCTTCGTCGGACTGATTCTGGGACTGGTGCTGGGGAGCATCCCCGTCAGCATTCCGGGCATCAGCCTGCCCGTAAAGCTGGGTCTGGCGGGCGGCCCGATCGTCATCGGCATCCTGATCGGCACGTTCGGTCCGCGTCTGCATATGATTACCTACACCACCTACAGCGCCAACCTGATGCTGCGCGCGCTGGGGCTGTCGATGTATCTCGCCTGTCTGGGGCTGGAAGCCGGCGCGCACTTCTTCGAAACGGTCATGCGCCCCGAAGGGGCGTTGTGGCTCCTGCTGGGATTCCTGCTGACGTTCGTTCCCGTCGTATTGCTGGGCGTCTTCGCGCTGCGCGTCCTGCGCATCGATTTCGGCTCGGTATCGGGCATGCTGTGCGGCAGCATGGCCAACCCGATGGCGCTGACTTACGCCAACGACACGATCGAAGGCGACAATCCGTCGGTCTCCTACGCCACGGTCTATCCCCTCTGCATGTTTTTGCGGGTGGTCATCATTCAGGTGATGCTGATGATTTTCCTGTAGATTGCGGCCCTGCGGCCTGCTCCGGGTTCGGCTACTGCGCCCGGACCGGCTACGGTGTCGGCTCCGGTTTCCGCCCCGACTCCGGCTCTTGCTTCGGCATCGGTACCTGCGTAGGCGTCGGTACCTGCGTAGGCGTCGGTTCCGGTTTTTGCTTCGGCTTCGGCGTCGGTTCCGGCTTCGGTTCCGGCTTCGGTTCCGGCGCCCGGCCTTGCCCCCTCCTCTGCTCCATTTTCCGCCCCATTCCCGGCTCCGGCTTCAGATAACGCAGCGCCGCGATATCGCTGCCCGACGGATTCTGGAATACCCGCAGGTCGAATTCGGGAATCACAGCCAGCACGTGGTCGAAAACATCGGACTGTATCCGCTCGTAATCCACCCATATCACCGTAACGGAAAAGAATTGGAGTTCCATCGGAAGTCCCGTCTCGGTAGGCTGCAGCTGACGCACCATCAGCGTCATCCCTGCGTTCACGGGCACTTCGTTGCGCAGATAACGTTCGAGATAGGCCCGGAAAACGCCGAGATTGGTCTGATGCAGGCCGTTGATCCTGCGTTCGCCGGGTTTGATGCCGTGCGCGGCATTGTACTCCTCGACGCGGCGTTCGGTATCGTCGATATATTCGCGGATCAGGTCGATACTGCGGTATTTATTCAGCATCTCAGGCGTACAGAACCGCACGCTGGTCATGTCGATACTCACCGAGCGCTTCACGCGGCGGCCTCCCGACGCCTGCATGCCGCGCCAATTCTGGAACGAATCGCTCACCAGCAGGTAGGGCGGCAGCGTAACGATCGTATTGTCGAAATTGCGGACTTTCACCGTCGTGAGCGACACCTCGATCACCGAACCGTCGGCCCCGTATTTGGGAACCGAAATCCAGTCCCCCACCTTGAGCATGTCGTTGGCCGAAAGCTGGATGCCGGAGACGAATCCCAGAATGCTGTCGCGGAAAATCAGCATGATGATCGCCGCCGACGCTCCCAAACCGGCCAACAGACTGGCGGGCGACTTATCGATCAGGATCGAAACGATCAGTATGCCGCAGATCAGCGCTGCAATGCCCTGCCCGGTCTGCCTGAGCCCCTTGATCGGCTTGTTCTGCCATGCGGGACGCGCCGAAGCGATTTGGAAAACCGCAAAGAGCACGGCATTGATAAAGCGGAATACCGCCACGACGATATAGACCTCGACCAGCCGCGTCACGATCGTCCGGGCTTCGGACTGCTCTTCGAAAACCACCGGCAGAACGATCCCCAGCACGACGGCGCTGACGACGTTGCACAAACGGCTCAGCACGTCGGGGTTGAACAGATCGTCGTCCCACGTGGCTTTGGTGCGCTTGACGATGCGCCGCATGCCGCGCACGAGGATCGTGCGGCACACGAAGTCGAAGAGCGCCACCGCCAGCAGAACCAGCGTAAAGGCCACCCAGCGGTCCCAGCCGCTGTCCTGCGCGGACGCGAGTCCCAGCCATTCGAGCAGGGCGTCGGCCCAATGTTTCAGGAGTGTCTGCATACGGCATTCCTATCAATTATCAGACCCGTTCGTGAAAAATGATTCCGAGGTCGTCGTTTTACAAAAAAAGATGTGCGATACGGCGGTGCCGCACCTATCCGGCATACGTTCCGCCGGCATCGGCCCGCCCCGGCGGCGCGGACACGGCGCGGATGCAACACAAATGCGGCACAATCGGGGCAAAACGCGGCACGAACCGGCCCCGCCACATTAAGCCGCTGCCTTACAGCCGCTTCCCCGTTTACAAAGATACGAAATAAAGCGGTTATTCAAAAATCAGTTTCGCTTCGCCTTCGAAATTCGGAGTGAACACCCCTTTGCCGAGGTTATCCAGCACCTCGGCCCGGCTCCAGAACCGCCCGCCGTCCAGTTCGTCGCTCGGCGCAACCGGCCCGTCGTACACCGCACGATGGACATAGACCAGTTCGCGCTCCCGCTCCGAGCGGAATACGTAGACCGCTACCCGTTCGGGCGTAAACTCGGTCACCCCCAGCTCCTCGCGCACCTCGCGCCGCAGGGCTTCATCCACCGTCTCGCCGTAATCGACATGGCCGCCCACGGCCGTGTCCCAGCGTCCGGGCTGAATGTCTTTCCACTCCGGCCGCTTTTGCAGATAGAGCTCGCCGCGGGAATTGAACAGATGCAGGTGCACCACCGGATGCAGCAGCATCGACCCGCCGTGGCATTCGCCGCGCGTAGCCGATCCCACGACAACGCCGGAGGGATCGACCACAGGGAAAAGTTCCGAACCGTTATCGCATCTCATGGCGGGGATATTTACGTATATAAATCACGACGGTCAGCAAACCGAGCAGGACGAATCCCATGCCCGCGAGAGCCGTATAACGATACCCCAGCCCGTGGTCGATCGGCAGGCCGCCGCAGTAGGCGCCCAGTGCATTGCCCAGATTAAATGCCACCTGCACCAAAGCCGCCCCCAGCATCTCGCCGCCGCGCGAATTCTCCAGAATAAGCAGCTGCTGGGGCGACGAAACACAGAACAGACATCCCGTGCAGAGCACCATCAGGGCGACGGAGAGGTAACGGACGTGCGCCCCGAAGTAAATCGCGAGGAGCGTCGCCGCGGCCGTGGCCAGCGTGAAACGCACGACCTTCTCAGGCGTAAAACGATCGGAAAAATGGCCTCCGATGATATTGCCCGCGAACATGCCGAACCCGGCGAGCATGATGATCAGCGTCAGGTCGTCCGCCGTGAATCCCGAAGCGTGAATCATCAGCGGGCTGACGTAACTGTACCAGCAGAAAATGCCGCCGTTGCCCAGCATCACCGACAACAGCACGAGCCACGGCGCGAGACTGCGCAGAAAACGGAACTGGCCTTTCAGCCCCGTATCGGGCAGCGGTTCCATGCGCGGCACCCACAACCGCACCAGCAGCAGCGCCACGACGCCCCACACGGCCACGATCCCGAACGTGGCGCGCCATGTCAGGACGTTGCTGATATAGGTTCCCAGCGGCACGCCGAACAGATTGGCGACGGTCATGCCGACGATCATGATCGACACGGCTTCCGTACGCTTCCCGGCGTCGGCGACCCGCTCGGCGACGATCGACCCCACACCGAAGAATGCGCCGTGGGGAAGTCCCGAAACGAAACGCAAGCCCAGCAGCGACCAGTAATCGGGAGCCAGCGAAGCGCAGAGATTACCCGCCGCGATCATCGCCGTAAGCGCCAGCAGTATCTGTTTCAGCGGACGTTTCCGGGCGACGAGCACCATAAGCGGCGCGCCGAAGCAGACGCCCAGCGCATAGGCGGAAATGAGGTGCCCCGCCTCCGGAATCGAGACGCCGAGACTGCGGGCGATATCGGGCAGAATGCCCATCATCACGAACTCCGACATTCCGAGCGCAAGCGTTCCGAACGCCAAGGCTATCAGACTCTTTTTCATAGAGGAACTACATTAACCGTAACCGGCTGCAAAAATAACACAAAAGGTGAAAAGTTATTCGCCTTTCACCTTTGCATTCTGTTGTTTTTATGGTCATCCCGGTCGGCCCGGCCAAACAATCAGGTCAAACGCCCCGGCTGAACGATCGGGCCAAACGATCGGGCAGAACCGCAACCAACCGAACGATCCGGCAGAACCGAACCGGCTCCGCGCCGCTATTCCGCGGGCGCCTCCGTCTTGCGCGGCTGGCCCACTTCGTAGCCGAGGGAGTGCATCCACTCGACCGTCGCGGCATCGACCTGATCGTTGCGGTCGGTCCAGCGGCGCTGTTCGATCAGACGCTTCCTGTGCTCGTCGATGCGCTGCATGATGGGGAAATCGGGATGTTTCATCTCCGAACGCCGCTCGCGCTCCGAAGGACGTATCCGGCGGTCGAAGACCTCGGCCTGCGAAGGCCGCCGCGCCCCCTCCCACTTGAATCCCTTGAGACGGATATCCTGCGTCGGCGGAATCTTGTCCATCGGGTAGAAATTATAGACCGGATCGCCGCGGTAGGTGATCTGCACCACCTGCTTGTCTTCGATAAAGAACGATATTTCGCCGCTTTCGATGACGCCCATCATCGTGATCTCGACGGGTTCGCCGTCCTGCATGTAATAGATGGTCTGGGCATTGCCGTTCACGTCGTTGCGGTAAATCTGGTTGTTGAAGAAGTAAGCCGTCATGGTCTTGCCCGCCACCTGATTGTAGTGCGTCGTATCGAGTTGGCTGACCATCATCGGACTGCCGATGAACTCGGCCCGCGTGAGCTGCTGGTTCTCGGTAAAAATGTCCATCACGTCGGAGGTGATCTGGTTGTTCTCGTTCCACAACACGGGATCGATGTAGAGGTGGATCGTCGAATCGGTACTGATCGCCGTCATCGAATCGCACACGGTCTGGAAATCCGAGCGGTAGATCTTCACGTTCCGGAACCCTTTCAGCAAACGGTATATGCTGTCGCGGGGCGCAGCCAGCGAGTCGATCGAATCGGCCGGGATCGCCATCGCCGCCGTGTCGGTCAGCAGCGAATCGACCAGCAGGTTCAGCAGCGAATCCTGCTCGGCCATGTTGAGCACGATCAGCGAATCGAGTTCGCGCAGGGCCGTCGAATCGATCTGAATCATCCGTCCTTTGCGCGTCGCACGCGCCTGACGGGCCTTGAGCTTCGATTCCGCCTTCAGGCGGCGCGCCGTGAGCCGGGCTTCCTCGCGCTCCTTCTGCTCCAGCAGCCGGGCCGTCGTTTTCTCCTTGCGCCGGGCCGCTATCTCGTCCAGCTTCTTCTTTTTCTCCTTGGCGGCGGCCGCCTTTTCCTCGGCCTTGGCTCTCTTCGCCGCCTCTTTCAGCAACGCCTTGCGCTGGGCAACGGTCAGCGTATCCGCAGCATTGGCCAGCGAATCGGCAGGCGCCGCTCCGCCCAGAGAATCAGCGGGAGCAGGTCGATCCGGCGCGTCGAGAGGCGACGGCGCGACATGCAGTGAATCCGCGTCTCCGTCCGTCGTCGGTCCGGATGCGGGAACCGGGGTTCCCAACGAATCGGCGGCGTCTACGCCCTGCGGCCTGCGGCCGGAACGGGGACGCCCCAGCGAATCGGCCGGAACGTCGGCTCCTCCGGCAGCATGCGCCAGCGAATCGGGCCCCGACAGCGCCAGCGAGTCGGCCGAACGGGCCAGCGAATCGGCGGCGGCAGCCTCCGCGGCCCGGCGTTCGGCGTTTTCGTTGATCGTAAACAGGAACATCGAATCGGCGCGCATGAAAAGCGAATCGCCCTGCGAGAGGTCGTAGCTCACGATCGACGGGCGGCGCGTGAGAAATGCGTTTCCCGGTTCCTTCCAATATTCGCCGTAATCGCCGAAGGCGAGCACCTTGTGCTCCGTATCGTCGATCTGAATATCGCGCCATAAAATTATATGGTCTTCGGCCCGGTAGAAATCGATGCTGTCGCTCCACATCTCCTGCTTGTCGGTCAGCACGTACCCGTTGCTGGTCACCTTGTAAAGCGAGTCGGCTTTGCGGTAAGCGCCGCGGTCAGCATACAGATAGTCGCCCTCCTTGTTCCAGATATTGGTATTTCTAAAGAAAAAGGCGTTGTCGGTAGCCATGTTGTAGACCACCGAGTCGCCTTTCAGTTCGTATTCGTCGTTGCGCATTTCGACCCGGTCGACGCAGACCAGCTCCTTGCTGTTGGCGTAGTAGTAACCGCGCACCGACTCCAGCCGGCTGTCGCGGTTGACAAGCACGCCGCCCCCGCCGAATTCGCCGACGTTCTCCTTCGTGTTGAAAAGGAACTCGTAGGTGTAGAGCGTGGCATCCTCGTCGACCACCTTGACGATATCCGAAAATACGCGGGCTTCGTTCACCTCGCCGTTATACTCGGCCCGGTCGCCGTAAATATAGGTCGTATTCTTGTTGATCAGGACATTGCCGAAGAATTCGATGCGCATGTCCGAATAGCGGACGGCGCTGTCACACGTAATGACGGCGCCGTTGTGCTGCGCGGCGAAGTTGCCCACCAGAAAAATCACCGAATCGCCCGGAGCCACGGGACCCATGTTGTCCGACTTGAGGTCGATGAGTTTCTTCTCGGCCGGCTGCTCCGCCTCAGGCGCCTGCATCCCGCCGCGGGCGAAAATCACACTGCCGGCGGCCAATGCGACGACCGCTATGGAAAGGAGCCTGCGCACGGTTTTACTTCACCCAATGTTTGTTCTCGAACGCTCCGTCGCGGAATTCGGGATCGATATAGACATACATGGCGTCGATCTTCTTCGACAGCCAGTCCTTGAAGACCTTTTCCTGCTTGGCGTTGAGCGCCATCTCCTCCAGCCGGAGGTAGTCCTCGTTGAGCGACGCCACGTGCGTCGGAATGATCTCTACCAGCTTGACGACCTTGGCCAGCTGGTTGCCCATGATGTCCTCGGTCAGGAAAGCTTCCGACACCTCGCCGGGCTTCAGCCGCACCAGCGCGTTGTAATCGTTGAGCGCGTTGAAGTGGGCGAAATCCTCGCGCAGGAACTTCGTCACGGTCAGCTTGGCGTCGAAAGCGCTGAAACGCTCCAGAATGTCGTGGTTCGAAACGATACCGCCGTTCATCTTCGACGTCGCATCGTCGGAATAGAGCAGCGCGGCCTTCTCGAAGGTGATCGAATCCTTGCGGATCAGATTGGCGATGCTGTCCAGAAAATGCGTGCCCTCCGTAAGCTCGTCGATCGTATAGACCGGACGCAGCAGGATATGGCGGAAATGGTAGAGACTCCCCCGCTTGTCGAGCATCTGAATGATGTGGAATCCGAACTGCGATTCGACGACCTCCGAAATCTGTCCGGGCTTCATGTTTTCGAGCGCCGCGGCGAACGAAGAGTCGAGACTGGCGAGCGGCGCAGGGTCCATCTCGCCGCCGCGCATCATCGTTCCGGGGTCCTGCGAATACATGCGGGCCAGATTCTCGAACTTGGCCTTGCCCGTGATGACGCGTTCGCGCATGTCCAGCAGACGCTCGCGCGTACGCTGCTTGGCCTGCGTGATCGACTTGGGGAAACGGGTGATCTGCGCATAGACATACTGCTCGGCGATGGTCGGCAGGCTGTCCTTGTCGATCGACTTGTAGAAACGCTCGACCTCGCCCGGAATGACCGCGACCTTGCTCACGACCTCGTTCTGCATGGAGCTGGCGTAGGACTGCTCCTCGTAGCGCTGACGCATGTTCTCGCGGATGTTGAAAATGGCCATGTGGTGCTTGGCTTCGAGCCGGGGAATCGATCCCTCGGCCTCGATCATGTTCTGCACCTGCTCCTCGACGTGCGAAGCGATGTCGCCGGCATTGATCTTCACCGAGTCGATCTGCGCCTGATTGAAGAGCAGTTTCTGGGTCATCAGCGCTTCGAGCGCCTCGTTCATCGGATCGCGGTCGGAGGTGTACCCCTCCGCGCGGCGCTGCGCCGTGAGCTGGCGCGCGTGATCCGCCACCTCGGAATAGAGAATCGAGGAAGAACCCACGACGGCGACCACCTTGTCGAGCATCACCTGCTGTTTCTGGGCGAAGGCCCCCGCAGCGAGCACGGCGAGAGCCGCCGCCATTATACCTTTTTTCAACATTGCGTTATACTTTATCGTTTGTATTTTCAAAAATCTTCGCCTCCCCGTTCTCCACGGCTCGGTTGTACAGCTCCTCCTCGTGGCTGCGGATGATCTCGCCCTGCCGCTGGTTGAAGAGGATGCGGCGGATCGTACTCCGCAGGCGTTCGAGGGGAATAGGCTCGCCCTCGCGCCGCACGGCGTCGATCTGGAAATAATAGTACGAATGGCTGTCTCGCATCGCCTGCACGGCGTTCGACGACAGCACCGAATCGTAATTCTGCGACCTGAGGGTCGGCAGGAAACTCAGAAACTCCGGAAAATCGACCCACTGTTCCCGGAAATCGGTCACCGTGAAGTCGTTTTTCTCGCAGATATCCCGGAAATCCTGCTGCTGGGCGGCGGATTTGGCCCCCATCAGCTCCTTCAGCTTCCGGGCCTGACGATAGCCTTCGCCGAACTGCACGATCCGCCCCTTGACCAACGTACGGTCCAGCCGGAAATCGGCCTTGTGCGCATTGTAATAGGCCGTAATCTCGTCGTCGGTGAACGTCGTGTCGATGCTCCGGTCCACATAGAGCTGGTTCAGCTTGCGGATCAGCAGCGCCTGACGGTACTCCTCGACCATCTTGTCGATATCGTCGCCCGAAGCCGAAAACAGCGTCTCGGCCTCCTTGAGCTTGAGCTGCTTGCGCACCCACCGGTCCACGTATACCTTCATGAACGCCGCGCTGTCTTCGCCCGTGACTCCCTTGGGAACCACCGACTCCACGTCGCGCAGCTGCAGCTGCTTGCCGCCGGCGCGCGCCAGCGTGGTATCGCTGGCGAAATAGCCCGGCATCTCCCGGCAGCCCGCCAGAAAAACCAAAGCCGCCACGACTGCTATTTTCGCTCGCAAATTCATAATCCGGAGGACAAAGATACAGTTTTTACTCGTAACTAACGCAGCCCCGGCCCAGATTATTACGCCGCCGCCCGATTTTTATCCTCGCCTTTCAGACGCCGCAGCGCGAGGAGCATCATGTAACCCGAAACGGCGAAGACGGCCAGCGCACCGATATAAATCAGCACATAGAGCGTCCTGCTGCCGACCAAGTCGATCAGCATGGCGTTGCCGTGCCCGGTGACCAGCGCCAGATAGGCGATTCCGTTATTGACGGCATGGAGTATGATCGTAGACCAGAGCGAGTCGGTCCGCATGTAGACGAATCCGAGCACCAGACCGATGGCGAAGGCGTTCACCGCAACGGTCGGATGCACGTGCACGATGCCGAATACGGCCGATGAAACCAGCCATGCGGCCATCACGCCGTATTTGGCGCGCGTCGATTCGAGCAGCACGCCGCGGAAAATCACCTCTTCGAACAGCGGCGCCATCACCACGACCGTAACGATCGCCCACGCGCCGCGTCCATAGGCGTTGGGCACTTCGGGCAGCAGGCTCAGCAGCGGTTCGAGCACCACCGACGTGGCGAGCATGAAGACCACGCCCCAGAGCAACAGGACGGGATTCAGTCCGCGGGAAGAGAAATGCGCGATGATTTTCGGGCCCCGGCGCCGGCTGCGGTAAAAGAGAAACCCCACGAGCGTAAGGGCCATGGCGACAAAATAGGATACGGCGTTGAAACGCCCCACGAGCATCTGCTCGGCGGCGCTCACCGCTTCATCGGCGCTCGCCAGCAACGCCTGATCGGGCCACTTGCAGCCCACCAGCAACGCCGTGACGGCGCCTATGACCTGCGCCAGCAGGAAAATGCCGAAAAAGACCAGATAATCGGCCAGTGCGGGGAATTTACCCTGCAGTTTCCAGATTTTACCGGCGGCCTCAGGAGCCGGCGCCGGCTCCTGCACGGGAGCCTCTGCTTTTTTTTCTGTCATATAGCGTGTAACTATCAATCCGTTCCGAGTTCAAAGATAAGCAATTTTCGGTTACGGTTATGGATTTCCATTTAAAATCATTAAATTTGCCCGATTATAAACCCGATCGAAACATGGCAAAGGTTATCGCATTAGCGAATCAGAAAGGCGGCGTGGGCAAGACCACGACGGCCATCAACTTGGCGGCCTCGCTGGCCCTGCTGGGCAAGAAGGTGCTGCTGCTCGACGCCGATCCGCAGGCCAACGCCACCTCCGGCTTGGGCTTCGACATCAATCTGGAGGGCGTCTACGAATGTATCGCAGGACTCAAAAAGCCCGAAGAGGTGCTTCTCCAAAGCCCCGACGTGAAGAATCTATGGGTGCTGCCCTCGTCGATCGATCTGGTGGCCGCCGACACCGAACTGCCGAAAATGGAGGATGCGCACCATGTGATGAAGCGCATCGTAGACTCCGTCCGCGACCGCTTCGACTACATCTTCATCGACTGCTCCCCCTCGCTGGGCTATACGACCGTCAATATCCTCACGGCCGCCGACACGGTGCTGATCCCCGTGCAGTGCGAATACCTCGCCCTGGAAGGGCTTTCCAAACTGCTCAACACCATCCGCAAGGTCAAAAGCGGCCTGAACCCCGCACTTGACATCGAGGGCTTCCTGCTGACGATGTACATGCGCAACAGGCTCAACAACCAAGTCGTGAACGAGGTGCGCGAACATTTCGGTCAGCTGGCCTACGACACAATAATTCAGCGCAATATCCGTTTGGGAGAAGCCCCCTCGCACGGAAAGCCCGTCATGCTGTACGATGCCGGGGCCGTAGGTTCGGAGAACTACCTCACCTTGGCGCGGGAGTTCCTCAAACGCAACCGTAAACGAAGCAAATAACAGAACGCAGCTATGAAACAACCGAAGGGATTAGGGCGCGGACTCGACGCCATATTCGGCACCGACGCCGTAGACGCCAAGCTCAAGCCGATGAGCCAGATGACCGAAATCGACATTGCGGAAATCATTCCCAACCCCACGCAGCCGCGTACGCAGTTCGACGAAGAGGCCCTCGACGAGCTGGCCGACTCGATCCGCCAGCTGGGCATCATCCAGCCCATTACGGTCAAGAAATCGGGCGACGGCAAATATATCATCATCAGCGGTGAACGCCGCTGGCGGGCGGCGCAGCGCGCCGACCTGAAGAGCCTTCCGGCCTATGTCCGCGAGGTGGACGACGAAAACCTGCACGCCATGGCCCTCGTGGAGAATATCCAGCGGCAGGACCTCAACGCGATCGAAATCGCGCTGGGCATGCAGCGTCTGATCGAGGAGTGCAACCTCACGCAGGACGCGCTCTCCGAAAAGGTCGGCAAGAAACGTTCGACCGTCTCGAACTACATGCGTCTCTTGAAACTGCCCGACGAGGTGCAGCTGGCCCTCAAGGAGGGGCTGATTTCGATGGGACACGCCAAGGCCATCGCCGGCGCCCCGCAGGAACTGCAGCTCCGCACGCTGAAGAAGATCCTCAAGAAGAGCCTTTCGGTCCGTCAGGCCGAGGAGCTGGTGCGCACGCTCACCGAGCAGCCCGCCGAAGCGGCACAAAACATGGAGGACGAAGAGTATCCCGAAAGCTATTCGCGGCTGGTGGAACAGCTCGAAAAGTTCTTCTCGCAGGAAATCAGCATCAAACGCTCGAAAAACGGCGGCGGACGGATCGTCATCGGCTTCGACGACGACAAGGACATCGAACAATTCATCGAACGGTTCTCCGGCCGCCTCAAATAAAATATGGTAAGAATCCGGTTCAGACACCTGCTGCCGATACTCGCGGCACTCACGTTGTGGCTTCCCGCCCAAGCGCAGCTCCACCGCGGAACGCGCACCATCGTGCGCGGGGGCATGCTCGTGCAGCGGGATTCGCTCGCCTCGAAAACCGACTCGCTGGCCGACCTCTCGCTGGTCCGCGAACTGGATTCGCTGATGACGGGACTCTTCGCGGCCGACTCGGCCGCCGTCGCGGAGCTGCGCACCGACGACATAAGCAAAGCCGACTCGCTCTACCGGCTCAAAATGGCCGGCATAAAGATCGAATCGGACACCACCAAGCATAAACGCGGCTGGCTGATGAGCGATTCGATGTCGCTCTCGAAGGTGTGCTGGATTTCGACCGTACTGCCCGGTTACGGACAGATTTACAACAAACAATACTGGAAACTGCCCGTTCTCTACGGCACCTTGGGCGCGGGTCTGGCCCTCTATCTCCACGAAAACAAGACCTACAAGCCCCTCAAACGCGAATACGAAGCCTACACGAACAAAAACCTCTCGCGCACGCCCGAACTGGACGCGCTGCAAAGCAGGATGATCCGCAGCAACACCCGCCGGCAGGTCTATCTGGGCCTTACGGTGGCCTCGTACATCTACTTCATCGGCGACGCCGCCGTGAACTACTCGACCAACGAGGTATCGGACGTCAAGAAAGCCACCACGCTGGCCTGCATCTTCCCCGGCGCGGGACAGATTTACAACAAAAGCTATTGGAAAGTCCCCTTCGTCGTGGGCGGTTTCGCCGCGATGATCTACTGTATCGACTGGAACAACCGCGGCTACCAGCGTTTCAAAAAGGCATACCGGCTGCTGAGCGACTACGAAAAGAATCCGGACGCCTACCCCGACGGCCCGACCGACGAATTCCACGGCCGCTACTCGGCGGACTTCATCCGCAACCTGCGCAACAACTACCGCCGCAACCGCGACCTCTGCATCATCATCTCGGCCGGACTGTACGTCCTGCAGATCGTGGACGCCCATGTGGACGCGCACCTGAAGGACTACGACGTCTCCGACGACCTGTCGATGAATCTCGAACCGCTGGTCGATTATACATACGTTCCCTCCGCCGGCGGCAACCGTGCGGTATTCGGGTTCAACCTGAGTTTCAAATTCTAACCGATGAGAATCCTCCTGACCATAGTGCTGCTGATGGCCGTCGCTGCGCCCGCATCGGGCCTCGACCGCAAACCCCGCAAGAAAGAGAAGAAAAAAGCCCGGACCGAAGCCGTCGCCGAACCCGTGTCGGCCCCCGCTCCTCCGGCCGCAAAGCCCGCACACACCGAGCGCAAAACCGAACCTGCCGCGCCGGCGCCCGCACCGCTCCCGAATAACGACATGACGCTGGGACTGACGGCCGCGCAGGCCGATTCGCTGGTCGCCGTATGGCGCGAAAGGCAGTGCTGCGATTCGTTCAGGGAGTTCTTCGACAACTATATTCTGGTGGACAGCACGCAGACCGGTGCTGTTCCCGACTCGGTCTATACCCGGCGTCTACGCGACCTCGCATCACCGATCCAGCTCCCCTACAACAGCATCGTCCGGGGCTACATCAACCGTTACACCGACTCCCGCTACGGCACGATCAGCCGGATTCTGGGCATGTCGCAGTACTATTTCCCGCTGATCGAGGACGAGCTGCTCAAAGAGGGGCTTCCCATCGAGCTGCGGGCCCTGCCGATCATCGAATCGGCGCTCTCCGTCACGGCCGTATCGCCCATGGGCGCCGTAGGACTGTGGCAGTTCATGCCCTCGACGGGCAAAAGCTACGGACTTGAGGTCAATTCGCTGGTCGACGAACGCCGCGACCCGGTCCGTTCGACGCAGGCCGCCTGCCGTTACCTCAAAGACCTTTACGCCATCTACAAAGACTGGTCGCTGGCCATTGCCGCCTACAACTGCGGTCCGGGCAACGTCAATAAGGCGCTGGCCCGCGCAGGCGAGAAGAGCCGCACCTTCTGGGACATCTACGACTACCTGCCCCGCGAAACGCGCGGCTACGTCCCCGCCTTCATCGGTGCGTCGTATGCCTACGCCTACCACCGCCAGCACGGCATCGAACTCACCGAAGCCCCGATTCCGCTGGCCACCGACACCGTCCGCATCGACCGGATCATGCACCTCCAGCAGATCGCCTCGACGATCGACGTGCCGATCGAAACCCTGCGCCAGCTCAACCCGCAGTACAAACTCGACATCATCCCGGCCACGACCAAGCCTTACACGCTGGTGCTTCCGCAGCGCAGCCTGACGCAGTACGTCGCCAACGAGCCTGCTATTCTGGCCAAAGACTCGCTGTACCTCAAGGAATACATCAACCCGGCGAACCTCGACAAAAAGCGTCAGGAACGTTCCGGAACAGTCTATACCGTCAAGAAGGGCGACACGCTCTATCAGCCCGATTCCCCCGTGAAGGACGGCTATAAATTCACCGGCTGGTTCGTCGGCGCGTCCGAGCTCGCCTTCGGTACCGTGGGCGAGATCAGCGAATCGGCGCAGATCAACGTGGACGCCGGATTCACGGAAGTGCTGTACGTGTTCTTTGCCGACACGAACGGCCGCATTGTCCATACCAAAGAGGGCGTGAAAGGCGACGTTATCAAGACTGACGATGTGACCTACGGTCTTGAGAACACAACGCACGCGATCACCGGCTGGTATCTGGAAGGCAGCTACCAGACCCCTGTCGACTCCGTCACGCTGGACAAAAAGAATATCACCGTGTACGCCAAGGTCGAACCGGGCCACTGGCTCCACTTCGATTCCGACGGCGGTACATATGTCGCGCCCCAGTTCTACAGCGCAGACGCAACCACGGCAGCTCCCAATGTGGTGACGAAGCCCGGCTACACGTTCAGCCACTGGGAATACAACGGAACGAAGTTCGAATTCGGCAGCCCACTGACGGAGAACATCACGCTCAAGGCGCACTGGAACGTCAATACCAGTACGCGGTACACCGTCATCCACTGGCAGGAGGATGCCGATGACGACGGCTACTCTTATGTGGAAAACGAGACGCTGTATGGTACGACCGGCGCGCAGACGAGCGCCAGAGCTAAGACCTATAATGGTTTTACCGTTCAGGCGATTACGCAGGAAACCATCAAGGGCAACGGCGCTACCATTGTCAACATATATTACACGCGCAATGTGTACGAAGTGAAATTCTACCGGAGCACAGGAAGCAGCTGGAATCCCGGTTGGAGCGAAATAACCAACAATAGAATCAGCGCTAAGTACGGTGCGAATATCCGCGACCAGTGGCCTGGCGGACAGTGGAAGGTCAGTCCGAGCGGCAGTGTTTACCAGACCAATATAGATGTTATGCCGCTGGGCGGCACCAGTTTCTATGAGACGAGCCAGTACAATGGTTCCGCTAAGTACTATCTGGAAGATCTTAACGGCAACTATGTGCTGGATCACACGGATACCGGTGCGAGTACAACTGCCACTATTTCAAAAGAGGATCGCTACAATATCACCGGGTTTACCGTAAATGAAAGCAAAAGTGGAAAGGACGGCGAGCGCTATAATGGCGCCAGCTTCTACTACGACCGCAACAGCTACAATGTAGTGTATATAAGCCACGGTCAGACGGTCAACACGGCATCGTATAAATACCAGCAGAGCATTGCCGACGCTGGAAATTATAAACTTACGACCCCGCCGGTCGGCATGGAGAAATATATTTTCGCAGGCTGGTGTGCTGATCCCTTCGGTCTGCCGGAATATGTATTTGATGGCAAGACCATGCCCGCGCAGAACATTACGGTATACGCCTACTGGGCAGCGCCCACGGTAAGCGGCGTTGCCTACATCACCATGGAAGGCACCGGAGGAAAGAATCTCACCATCCCCTACGGCGGCACCATTGACGAGAGCATGCTCCCCGATCCGCAGAAGCCGGCGGGCGATGGCTGGACATTTGCTGGCTGGACGACGAAGAACGGCGATACTTACACGCCCTTCCACTTCAGCACCAAAATTTACGAGAATATCGAGCTTTACCCCTACTATACCAATAAGAACAGCTACACCGTGACATATACTGACGGCAAGAATACTGTCACGGATATGAAGCGCTATGCCCCCGGTGCGCACGCCGACGTGCAGGCCAACTCCTTCGCCGTTCCCGAGGGCAAGGAGTTCCTCGGCTGGGCAGAGACGGCGGACGGGGCGGTCAAGTACCAGCCCAACGACAAGCTGCGCATGAACGCGAGCGTCACGCTCCATGCCGTCTGGGGCGATACCGAGGGCGTCCTCTCTCTCGTGTATATGCCGAACGGCGGCACGGAGAGCGCCGTGACGGAGGAACAGATCCCCAACAACAGCAAGGTGACGCTCAAGGGCGCGATCTTCACCCGCCCTGGCTACACCCTCACCGGCTGGAACACTGCCGCCGACGGCAGCGGCACGGGCTTTGCGCTCGGCGCTTCTGCCCGCGTGACCCGCATCCCCGCGAACGTCCTCTACGCGCAGTGGAAGGCGAACAACGATACTGCCTATAAGGTCGAGTTCTACTGCGAGCAGACCAACGGCACCTACACGCTCGAAAAGACTGAGCATCGCACCGGCACGACGGACACCACCGTTTCTGTCAATCCTACGGATAAGGAATACGGCACGCCCACGTATGTGTACGATGCGGCCAATAAGAACAACGTCGAATCCGGCCCCGTGGCCGCGGACGGCTCGCTGACGCTGAAGCTGTACTTCAAGCGCAACACCGCGGAGTACACCATCCACCATTACCTCAAGGGTACGGAGGTGCAGGTCGCTCCTGACCAGACCGGCACCATGACGATCGGCGATACGCTGACGGCGAGCGCCTCGACCGCGCTGGGTGCGGAATATACGTCGGCGCATGCGAACAGCTACTCCCCCAGCCAGTCGCTGGAAATGAAAGCGACGGGGAACGTCATCACCGTTTATTACACCGTTCCTCTGACGATCACCGCAGAGAGCGCGAGCAGAGCCTACAACGCCCAGCCGCTCACGCAGCCGGACTTCAAGGTCGAGGGCCTTGTCAACGGCGATCAGAAGAAGGATATCACCCTCTCCATGACGAAGGAGAGCACCATCACCAATGTCGGCAGCGTGTCGAACGTCATCGATACGACCACCGTCCGGTTCAAGGGCGGCGAGCTGCCCGGCGGCTACTATGAACTGCCGACCTATAAGCCCGGCACGCTGACGATCACGGCGGACGAGACCGAAGTCGTCGTCACCATCACGGGCAATCACGACAGCAAGGTCTATAACGGCAGCGAGCAGTCCGTCACGGGCTACACGACGGACGTCGGCGAGAAGACCATTACCGTCGCGCTGAAGGAAGGCTCCAAGGCGGAAGCGAAGGGCACGAACGCCGGCAAGTACGAAATGGGGCTGACGAAGGATAACTTCACGGTCACGTCCCAGAACTACAGCAACATCAAGGTGATTATAGTGGACGGCTATCTGGAGATCACGCCGATCACCGATAAAGTTACCGTCACCGTAACCGAGAAATCCGACACCGTCACCTATGACGGGAAGGAGCACACCGTCACGGGCTACAAGTCCATGACGGCGGACAACACGCTCTACGACGTGAAGAAGAACGTCGCCGAGACCCCGACCGAGGCGTGGACGGCGAAGGGAACGGATGTCGGCGAATACCCGGTGGGCATCAAAGCGGCCGACTTTAAGAACACCAGCGGCAACTTCACGAACGTCGAGTTCGTGATCGTGGACGGCGATCTGGTCATCACCCCGGCGAGCGTCGCCGTTGTGAAGATCGAGGGCCACACGAAGACCGTCACCTACAACGGCAAGGAACAGACCGTCGAGGGCTACACCGTCACGAGCAACCCGGCGAACGCGACCGTAACGCTCGTCGGCAAGGCCGTCGCTTCCGGCACGGAC